>Ga0315280_10001332_pt1 | contig 42703 bp, 37 predicted proteins | sample YL17G06_40_MG_FD_203697 | JGI IMG/M metagenome (GOLD analysis project Ga0315280, IMG submission 203697) | Sediment microbial communities from Yellowstone Lake, YNP, Wyoming, USA - YL17G06_40 | ecosystem: Environmental > Aquatic > Freshwater > Lake > Sediment | place: USA: Wyoming | collected...
TCCAGGCCGCCTGCCAGGAGTTCTTTAAGGGTATCGCCGAGCATGCGACGGCGCTTCGTAGCCTGCTGACCGAAAACTTCCAAGTCATCACAGCGTGACACCGAATTCCCATTCACGACGGGTATAGCAGCAAGGACCGGCAGGGATGACGCGGTTTCGGTGGTGTTGCCTTGCTCTTCTAACATGTTATTGGCGAAAAGCGAAGAATGCCCAGGGGATCGGGGACGGAGTCCCCGGTTATTAGGGCGGTCTCGATCCCCCAACGCGCAGGAACCGGATGAGCTTCTCGACTTTGGTCGGGTAGATGTTCGTTCAATTCCTTGGACAGCGGCCCTGTTGGGCCATATTATGTCCCACAGTGATTGGAAAGGACCTGACATGGAGAGACAGACGCGAAGAGAGTTTCTCCGGAGCCTGGGGGTTCTGGTGGGTTCGGCGGGAGCTTGGGCGGCACTGCCGCAGGGCGTGGGCCGGGGGCAGGGGGTGCCGGGGGGGAGGAAACGGCCTAATATCCTCTTTATCATGAGCGACGATCATGATGCCCACGCCATCAGTTGCTACGGGAGCAAGGTCAACGAGACGCCGAATATTGACCGGATCGCCAAAGAGGGGATGCGGTTCGACCATTGCTTTTGCACGAACTCCATCTGCGCGCCGAGTCGGGCCGTAATTCTGACGGGCAAGTATAGCCATTTGAACGGCCTGATCGACAATAGTGTGAAGTTCGACGGCTCGCAGCAGACGGGCCCGAAGCTGCTCCAGCAGGCGGGGTACGAGACGGCCATCATCGGCAAATGGCACCTCCAGTCGGACCCGACCGGCTTCGACTACTGGAACATCCTGCCGGGACAGGGCATTTACTACAACCCGGTGCTGATCGAGATGGGCAAGCGCATGAAGCACCAGGGGTATGTCACCGAGATCCTCACGGAACATGCGTTGCAGTGGCTCAAGGAGCGAAAGGGCGATAAGCCGTTCTACCTGATGTTCCACCACAAGGCACCGCACCGGGAGTGGGAGCCGGCGCCGAAGTACCTGACGCTGTACGATGACAAGGAGATTCCGGAGCCGGCGACACTCTTTGACGATTATTCCGGCCGGGGCCGGGCGGCCCATGAGCAGGATATGACCATCGCCAAGACGATGAATGACAAAGATGTCAAGCTCACTCCGCCAACCGGGCTTACGCCGGAACAGAAGGCGAAGTGGGATGCGGCGTACGAGCCCAAGATCAAGGCCTTCAAAGAGGCCAATCTCCAGGGCAAGGACCTCGTCCGCTGGAAGTATCAGCGGTACATGAAGGATTACCTTCGCTGCATCGCATCTGTCGATGACAGCGTGGGCCAGGTGCTGGATTACCTCGATCAATCGGGCTTGGCCGGCAACACGATCGTCATCTATGCTTCGGACCAGGGCTTCTATCTGGGCGAACACGGCTGGTTCGACAAACGGTTCATGTACGAGGAGTCCCTGCAGATGCCGCTGGTGGTCCGGTATCCGAAGGAGATCAAGGCGGGCTCGGTGAACAGGGACATTGTCATGAACCTGGACTTCGCCGAGACCTTTTTGGATTACGCCGGTGCCCGGGTGCCGGACGACATGCAGGGGCGTTCGCTGCGGCCGCTCTTGCAGGGCCAGACGCCACCAGACTGGCGAAAGTCCATGTACTACCACTATTACGAGTATCCTGCCGTACACAGCGTTAAACGGCACTACGGCATTCGGACGGAGCGTTACAAGCTCATCCACTTCTACAATGACATCGACGAATGGGAATTCTACGACCTCAAGAGTGACCCGGATGAGATGCACAATGTCTACAACGATCCGGCGTACGCGGATACGGTCAAGGAATTGACGGCGGAGTTGAAGCAGCTTCGCGCCAAGTACAAAGACACGACCGGGGCGCCGATTTGACGCTGACACCAGGTGTTTTGGGTGCCATGCTTACGCTTACACAAGCATGTCCTGCGCATCAGACGAAGACATGTCTACGCGAGCGTAGACATGGCACCCGGCCTCTACTGCCCTGCAAGTCATTTGCTCTTCTTGAGCAGGGTCCCGGTGGCTTTGTCCCAGCGGATCGTGCGGACCTTCATGTGGTGCTGAACACCGTGGCAGTCCGTGCAATAGTTCTTAGCGTTCTCATCCGCCGGCCGCGCTTCGGAGGTGCTCAGGCTCGCCTCCAGGATCGGCTGATGGTCCTTCCTATCCCGAAGGTCGTTCCTGGGATGACACATCATGCACGCCGGATTGATTCTCTCTTTCGGATACATGATCTCGGGCGGTGTGATGTTGGCCTCATCCGAGCGGTGGCGGAGCGACTCGCCGTGACAGCGCTCGCAGCCGATCCCGAGCACCTCATGCTCGAGCGCCAAGTCCTCCTCGTCGAAGTCGAGGTGGCAGGCCATGCAGAAGGGATTCGCCACGAACGATGAGGTGGCCTTCTTTTGACCGGCTGGGAGAACGACCTTCACGGCCGGGGCATCCTTGCAGTCGTTGTTGTCGGCGACGGGAGTCTGGACCGTATACCACGAGCGGCTGGCCGAGATGACGACCAGCGACCCGGCCACCAGGAACGCGACCACCACGAGGAACTGCTCTACCACTCGCATCGCTACACGTACTCCCAGTCCTTCAGCCACTGGTAGTTGGCGGGCAGCTTGGTCCAGGCTTGGTCCATGGCTTGCTGCAGCTCCTTGGCCTCGGCCTTATCCAGCTCGCGGCGTTCCTTGACCGCCTTGACCATGTTGTCTACCTGGTGCGTGTTGATCATGCCCGGGATGGGGGCGGTGATTACGTCGGTGGCGAGGATGTAACGAATCGCCATGCGGGCTATCCGGCTGTCTTCCTCGGCGGTCGGGCTCTCCAGAGAGCCATCGCCTTGAAACAGCGAATTGCTCGAAAACGGCTTGATGCCGAAGACGCCGACGCCGTGCTGCTTGACGGCATCGAACAGGCTTTCCTCCGGCTTGATCTTGCTCTTGGCGGTATACGGCGTCACGACCACCTGGACGATGTTGGGGTATTTCTCGATCAGCGACTTGATATGCGGGCGGTCGTGCGACGAAAAGCCGGTGAACCGGCACTTGCCCTGCTGGCGAGCCTTTTCCAGAGCCTTCATCATCTGCTCGACCTCACTCTCTTTGTGCGATCCGCTCTGCTCGTTCATCGTGATGCGCCAGAGATCGACGTACTCGAGCTTGGCCTCCTTCATCCCTTTTTCCAGGGTCCTGAGCAAAGCGTCGGCCGTCCGGAAGCCGTCAAAGCGCATCTCCTCCTGATACCAGGAGAAGCCCAGATACATACTGTCCCGCCGGCCGCGCAATGCCTCCGCATAGGTCTTGACCTCCTCTTTCGTGCAGGCATCGAGGTAGTTGATGCCCGACTCGATGCAGCGGGTCACCACGTCCCGGCGATTCTTCTGGAAAGCTTCGTCGTCGAGGTTGGCGGCCAGAAAGTTGTCGCCCTCGAAGGCACTGGGCACCATCTTATTGACCCGTTTCCAGTGTCCGCCCATGCAGACGGCGGAGACCCACAAGCCGGTCTTGCCCAAAGGCCGGTACTCCATATCGGGGTTGTAGCTGCGGGTCTTGGCCGCTTCCGCGGCGTTGGCCTGTCGGTTCTCCATCGCGCTGAGCCCGACCGCCAAGCCGGCCGCGGCCGCCGCGCCATCGCGCATGAACTCACGCCGAGTCAGGTCTTCGGGCTTGTGTGACTGCTGGCTGCTGCTCATGATCTTCTCCTTATTCTGAGGGTCGATGGGATGCTTCTCCTGCGTCTTGACTCGTGTACCTGTGACCTAGAGCTTATCCAAGTTAACAAGCCGGCCCCCATTCTGCAAGCATTGATTCTTGTCTCCGCCACCCCGGTTCATATAATGTTGACATGAGCCCTGTGGAACCAGAACAAAGCTCGATCCAGGTCCCTGCCTTGGACGATCTCGCCGTCACGATCGTTCACGACAACAATCCCTGCGTGGATTCCTTGAAGATGGCGTGGGGATTCGCGGCCCTCGTGACGGGGCCCGAGAAAACGATCCTCTTCGACACCGGCAGCGATGGGACGCTTCTGTTGGCGAATCTGGCAAGGCTCCAGATCGATCCCGGCCGGATTGATCTGGTGGTCCTGTCCCATAGTCACGGCGATCATACCGGCGGGTTGATGGGATTGCTCCAGGAAAACCCGCGCGTGCAGGTCTATCTGCCGGGGTCTCTTCCGGCGCGGTTCAAGGAGGCTGTGCGCGGGCGTGGGGCGACCATCGTCGAGATCAAGGAGCCGCAGGAGATCTGCCGGAACGTGTACACGACGGGCGTGCTGGGCCGGCGCGTCAAGGAACAGGCTTTGCTCATTCGGACCCAGCGAGGATTGGTCGCGCTGACCGGCTGCGCCCATCCGGGGATTGTCCGAATTCTTAAGAGGATCAGGCGTTTACATGAAGAGAATATCTTCCTTGTGATTGGTGGATTTCACCTCGAGTGGGCCATGAAGTGGAAGGTGGAAGCGGTCATCGCTGCGTTTCGAAACCACGCCGTGCGATATGTGGCTCCGACCCACTGCTCCGGCGAGAAGGCCCGGCATTGGTTCCAACAGAGCTATGGCCCAGGCTACCTTGATGCCGGTGTCGGAAAGACGATTACTCTGGCCGAACTGACAAGATAAAAGCCGGGGTCTTCCGGTTTTCGCAGGAGACCCCGGCTATTCTGTATCTGTAGCTTGCGGTTCCGCCAGTCAGGGCTACGTCTGCCCTGGTTGCCGGGCCGACGGCTTGCGCGGTGCCGACGGTGGCTGGGCGCCCGGCTGCCCGGTTTTCTTCTGTTGCTCCTGCATCATCTGCTGCTGCATTTTCATGACAATCTGCATGACTTCCAGCACTTGCTGCTTCGGGATAGCGATGTCGGTCAGCAGTCGGCCGTTGCCGATGTTCCCGGCAAACGCGACATTGCTCTGGGTAGACACCTCCACCTGCGGCATGGGCATGGGCATCGGCATGAACGCCATCGCCATTTGCATCGCCCGCACGTAGTTGTACGTGCCGAAGAAGCTGGCATTCTTGGCGTCGGGGAGCAACTGCATGGCCGCCTGGACCTCGCTCGGGACTTGGCCGGGCGTGCCGGACTTGGCCTGGTCGATCAGGGCATGGATGTCCTTGTCCGGATCGGCCGACATGGTGGTGAAAAGCAAATCGTTCATTACCGCCGTCCGCAGGTTGAATCCGCTGCCAAACGCGGCCTTCATCTGTTGGCCCTGCGGCGAGTTCACATCGATAGGCTGGATCACGATGCTGCCGGCGTCGATGGGGACATCCTTGTACGTCTCGGCGTTACGCTTGAGAGAGAACTGCATCTTCAGACCGAACTTCTTGGCGACGTCCGCGATCGCACCCTGATTCATCACCTTGAAGGCCTGATCGAGGACGTCATTGAACTTCTGCCGGTCCCGGATGGTGACGACACGCCGGACTCTAAACGGAGGCTTGCCCTTGGGGTCAGACGAAAACGACCAAGCCGTGGCTCCGCCGAAAATGTCGGCGGAATCGATCGCGAGCTTCTTGAGCCTCGCGACATCCTCCTGGGGCATCGCCTGGCCCATCAAGGCGGTGAACAGATCGATCCGCTTGAGCGTGATCGCCCGGACAAAGGCGGGACTAAACGTGGCGACGCCCGTCGTGATCGCGCCGTTCTCCATGTAGCCCGCGAGATTGGGCTGGGATTGCGGCGGGCCGCTCAGGCTGAGGATCTTGGCCATGTCCGTGTTCGCGACGGCGGCCACCACGGGAGCTATCCGAATCACCGTAGCGCTGGGATCCAAGGATAAGCTGACAAACTGGGTCTCCTGCATGAAGGAGTTGAGCAGAGAGGTCCACATGTCGATCACGGCTGCCGGCGGACCGACCATGGGCCCACCCTTGGCCTGCTTCTCTTGCATGTTTTTCGTGGCTTCCTTGATCTTCTGCTGGAGCATGGGTCCATACATCTTGGCGGCGATCTGGATATTGGCGTAGGCCCACGCCGGAGAGCCGGTCGCCCGCTTGAGCTCGTCCGGGCTGAGCCGCTGGGCCAGCGAGCTTGCGCCCCCGGAGGTCCAGTTCTTCGCCTCCGTCAGGGCCTGCTGGTCCGCGGCCCGGGTGAGAAGGAGGTAGCTGCCCATCTGGATACCGGTGACGCCGGGCTTTCCCTCCATGTTGATCTTCAGGATTCCCTGCGCATCCGGCTTGACGACGTTGGGATTCGTGAGGAATTGCTGGAAGTCACTCACTGGCAAGAGCACACCGACCCGCTTGGGGTCCGGCTTCTCGCCGCCGGGCAGTGGCCCGAACACGGCAATGTCCCCGGCCATATTGATCCCGGCCGGCTCCGGAGCGCCCAGGAGTTTGCCCAACCCGGCGCGGACCGGCATGGACAGGCCGACCGGGGAAACGCCGGTTAGGAACTGATCCATCTGGCCCAGCGAGGTGGCGAGCTTATTGAGTCGAATGCAGAACAGGGCGTCCGCCGGAATGATCCGCATCGGATCGGTCGGGGCCGGCTGGGCGGCACCGACGACGCCCGCGCCAACCGCCGTCAGGGACAGCCCCAGTGCCCACAGCACGAGTCCTCTTGAGAAGCGATTCACTTGTGTCATTGCTCTACCTCCTGAGAATTTACTATTTATTATTTACGATCTACTATTTTGGCATTGTCGGGTGTTGCTGTCACGACAAATCATAAATAGTAAATTGTAAATCGTCAATCACTATTGTCTCTTGTACCGGCCCATGATCTGCCCCAGTCCGAGGATGTGTCCCTCCATGGCATCGAGGAGCCGGGACTTGGTCTCGCCCGCCGGGAGACTCAGCTTCTCATCCAGGGCATAGAGCTTGAAGAAGTACCGGTGGGTCCCGCTCGGAGGGCAAGGCCCCCTATAGCCGAGCTGATTGGTGCTGTTGATGCCCTCTTCGCCCCCGAGGGGAAATCCCTTGCCGCGGGGCAGATTCTCCGGCAGGCCTTCCAGGTCGGCCGGCAGATCGTAGAGCACCCAGTGAACAAACGTGCCGCCCGGAGCGTCGGGGTCGTCCATAATCAAGGCGAGGCTCTTCGTTCCGGCCGGGACCGCCTCCCAATTCAGTGGCGGCGAGATGTTGTCGCCGTCGCAGGTGTATTGCTGCGGGATCATCCCGCCATCCTCGAACGCGGGGCTGGTCACCTTGATTGTTGCGATTTCCGTTTGTGTTGCTGGATCCGCCATATCATCATCTCCATTCTTGCATGAACAAAATGTAAGTGTAGATAGTGCAACCAGATAGAGGAAAGCCGGCGCGAATCGGCGTCTCTCCCTATTGCACCCCGATATCTGGCTTGTTCTATCCCGCGGTGAACTCGTGGTTCGCATATCCGGTTCTCCCAAGCGGTCGATCGCGATCTCAACCTTCCACTCTACCGGTCTTCGGGCGGCAAGGGCAAGCCGCCTTTATGCTCTGTGGCTAGGGATTTTCCCGACCTATGCTCTGCGATCTTCGCGGGTGTAGGAGTGCCGTGGAGGTGGAGATCGTGGCTATTTTTGAAAGCGCCAATGGTTGGCGTTCATGTCGTCGGCGGCCATCCACTCGACGTGCCAGTCGAGGTACAGGCAGTTGCAGCCATTCTTGTGACGGGCCCGGGCAATGCGCCGGCCGTTGGTGATGTCCTCGCTATCCGAGGTGGGCAGATGACCAGGATTCCAGACGTCGCAGCGATAGACATCTGCGTCCGTCGCCGAGCGGATGATCGCGCGCCAGGAGCCGTTCTCATTATCGACGAGATAGAGGGTCTCCGTCCGGCGGGTGCATTTGGTCAGACGGGTTGGCGTCACGATCTCCTTGCCCGTCCAGTCGTTACGATCCTGGAAATCCCACCCATTGACGACAAAGCAAATCGTCTGATCCTTGTCCGGATAACTGGGGCAGCGATAGATCTCCACCGTGCGGTAGTCGTTGTTGATGGGTTTCTGGGCGAGAAAGGGCATGAACCGCATGTACCAGGCGATTTCGCCGGAGGAGCCCCGGGGGACCATCTGGTCCCAATCCTCGGCATACAAGTTCGCGCCGAGACCGACCTGCCGCAGGTTGCTGCGGCAGATGACGTCCTTGCCCTGCTCGCGGGCCTTGTGCAGCACGGGCATGAGGATCCCCATGAGCAAAGCAATGATGGCGATGACTACGAGCAGCTCGATCAGCGTGAACGCACGGTGGCGATTCGTCATGGTACCCAGGCCTCCGAAGGCTTTCTTCATCGATAGCTCCATTATACCTCCTGCGGCCCTGAAGACGAAGAGAAAAGGCTGCTTTGTAGTGACGGCGTAGGGCGTTCTCCTTGTAGGTCGTGCATCCTCGCACGACTCCGTGGCAGGGGCATCCTGCCCATGGATTCAGGATCACGGGCAAGATGCCCGTGCCACTTCAGGCGAGCGGGGACGCTCGCCCGACGAAGAATGCCCTTACGGGCACACTACAAACGTCAACCGATGATCAGTTCCTGGAGCGAGCGCTTGGGCACGTGATGGACGCCGGCGCTGTCCCGCCAGTATTTGATGTCGCCTTTCGGACCGACTTCGTCGATCACCACTTGCTCACGTGGCTTACCCAAGGCGAGGACGAGCAGGATTTCATATCGAGTCGGGATGGCCAGGGTCTGGCGCAGTTCCTCCCGCTTGATCAGGCCGATCATGCACCCAGCCAGGCCCTTTTCTCTGGCGCCGAGCAGGATGCTCTGGGCGGCGATGCCGTGGTCGCAACCGAAGGTGTTGTTGATCGCGGTGTCGCCGAGAATGATGATATAGGCAGAGGGGCGTTCGCCTGGGGCCGGTCCGCCCCAATCCTTCAGGTAAGCGGCCCAGGCCAAGTGCCGGAAGATGCCGGCATTCTTCTCGGGTTCGCACGAGAGGATGTACTTGAGCGGCTGAAGATTCGCCGCCGAAGCGGAAAGGCGAGCCAGGTCCACCAGTTCCATCAGGGTTTGTCGCTCAATGGCGAATCCCTCGTCGAATCGGCGGCAGCTTCGGTTGCTGATGATGAGCTCACGAATCATATCCATTCATTCCTCAAAGTGCGATGGTTTGCGTAGGTGGGTTCCTAACCCACGCGCTCCGGGCGCGCCGACGGGACGACGCGTGGGGTAAGACCCCACCCTACCATGTCATTCGGGCTATTGGCCGCTTTTGGGGTGGATCTCGATCTCCAGGACATCGCTTTTTGAGAGCCGCAACTCCCGGCTCAACTCGATCTCCAGGCGGCCATCCTGCAGCAAGGTGCTGCTCTTGACCGCCGTGTCATCCAGCAGAACAGTCGTCTCGACCGTCTTCCAGTCCTGGGGGACAGCGAACGCCAGGCTCTTGAGCTTCAGTTCGCCCCAGCGGAGATCGATCTGCTCCCGCTGCACGTCGGCCTTTCGGGTCTGGGCGAAGGAGCCCCATCCCTCGGCGGCGGTGAACGCGGCCCGGAAATTCTCCGGCGTGATGCGCGGGGCGAAGCCGAGGTGTCCTTTCGGACCGTGGTACTCGAAGCCGGCCAGAGCGGTATAGACGCCCCAACTGGCCATGCCCCGGGCATAGTGGTCGCCACACTCGATTTCGTTGAAGGGGTTATGCTTGGCCGGACTGTACCGCTGCTGGACGCCGTGACAGATGGCCAGGGCCTCGGTGACCATGTTCTCCCAGACCATGTGGCCGGCGACCTGGTACTCGATGCCGGTCCAGACTTCTTCGCGATAGCGCACGCCCTCTTTCAGATAGGGGCTCTTGGGCCACGTGCAGGTGAAAAGTCCCGGCTCGCCCGGCAGTGCGAACCACCGCTCCGGCGGGTGGACCTCGTTGTACGGCCCGATGTCCGGGGCCCAGTTGTACTTCCAGATGGACCGCAGGGCCTGTTTCACCTGCTCGGGCGGGTAGACGTAGCCGAGGGCCAGTTGATGGGCCCAGCCCTGCCCGAAAAGCTGGTCCGAGAGGCAGCCTTTCTCATACTGGTTCTTCGGATGCTTCTGCAGATCGACGACCTGAATGAAGTACTCGCCGTTCCATAGGCGTTCCATCGTGAGGTCCACGCCGCTGGCGAAGATCTTCTCGCAGCGCTCCGCGAATTCCTCGTCGTCCATTTCGCGGGCCATCTCCGCCCCGGCATTCAGGGCGGCCAGATACAGCGAGCCGACAAAGGTGTTGGGGCCCTCGAAGTCGATGTCATAGGTGTTGGGCTGACTATTCTCGATCAAGCCGTCGTCATTGCCGTCCTGCTTGATCAGGAACTCCAGGGCCCACTTGATCCGCGGCCAACTGTGCCGCAGGAACGAGCTATCCGGGGCGCACAGGTGCTCGCGATAGGCCTTAAGGATCGTGCCGCACTGGCCGTCCGCCGCATAGCTGCGATTGCTCCGGAAGCCGACCAGGCCGCTGGTGGAGTCGAAGCCCTCGCCGAAGTCCTGCATCTCGCGGGCGCTGCGCTCCAGCTCGGGGAACAGCCGGGCCGGCGCGTGGGCGTAGTTCCAGACGTGGGTGCAGGTCCCTTCGCAGCAGCCGACACCCTCCCACGCCCAGAACCGGCCGCTGCGCCGCCACTGGCAAGTCCCCGTCGCGAGTGTTGAGACCGTTGAGTGCAGCCGGAACAAGAGCCAGCGGGGCAGCGTGCTGTCTTCGTAGAAGGTCTGGTGCCATTTCTTCGTGTCGCCGGCGAGCCGATCGTGATTGGCCAGGACGTAACGCGCGACTCGGGTCGCATCGGCAAAGCGGGAGTCGTATTCGTGGCCCTGCGGATGGTTCGGGAAGAACCACGCCAGGACGAAGGTGAACGTTCGCGAGGCGCCGGGGGCCAATTTCACCGTCTTGGTGGCCATGGCCTCGCTTCGTCTTTCCGTGACCGGATAGCTCACATCCTGCGTCGCGTGGAGCAACTTGGACCACCCCGAGGCCGGTTCAAAGATCTCCTCGGTGTGCTTGGCAGCAAGGGCTTCGTCCGCCGAGGCGAGCACCATGGACCCATAGTCCGGCAGCTTGTCGAACGGGCCCAGGTTGCCTGCGGAAGACTCATCGGCCAGCTCGATCTGATCGATGTTGACGTGTCCCCAGCCGCCGGACTGGCGATCGACAATCTCGATCTTCGCGGTCTTGCCTTGCAAGTCCTCGACGTTCCAGAAGTGCCATTCGAGCTTCTCGTTGTCCTTACCGGTGGCGGTCCGCACGACCTTGCCGTCCACGAGCAGGTTGATGCAGGTCTGGTCGGCGTGGCTGCCGCCGCCGATGAGGAAGTTGAGGTACTTGCGGGAAATCTCGAAAGCAGGGGAGGTTAGAGTCCCGTGCGGGCGGTCACCGCCGAGGAACGTATTCACCAGGCCCTTGCCGAGAAAGCCGCTGACCGTCTGCTGGTTGGGCAACGTCCCACGTGCCGGTCCCTTGCCGAAGGCTTCGCCGGTGGTGATCCAGTCCCCATAGTTGTCGCCCTCGAAATCCGCCAGGACGATCTTGGGCCGGGGCGCGGGGACCTTCTCTTTCGCGGTCTCCTGGGCGGTGTGAATGATGAAGGTGTGGCCGTTGTCGCTCACGATCCGGCTGTGTCGGACCGCGTGCACCGCTTTCGCGGAATTGAAGCACACCGCGTTCTCGAGCCAGCCCAGGACGCCTACCCGCTGAACCTCGCCCGAGGTATTTTTCACGGTGATGTGAAAGACCGTCGCCGGCAGGGCCGAGTCCTTGGCGCTCAGCGGAATGAAAGGCGAGAATGCCTCCAATTCCGCCTCGACGGGAAAGCCCTCCGCCTTGTACCGGACCAGGCCGATAGGATACTCCCCGGCGAACTCGACCCGGCCGAAGTCCTTGTTCAACGGCCGCACGACCGACTTTCCATCGGATTCGAGGACGACCGCGAAGCCGGAATCGACAGGGGAGTCGGGCCGGTAGGTGCGATAGTTGTCCCGGCCGTAGCCGCTGAAGATCTGCTTATTGAAGATCTGCCACAAGCCGAGCGTACCGTCGCCGCGCAGGTACAGTTGCCCACACGCGATCCCGCCGACCGGCATGCCGATGGTCTCCAACTCTTCACCCGTATAGACCGTCCGCTCGCCGCGCTGGAACAACCGCTGGATGTACTCCGGCGACAGGTTCTTGTCGGCCGGGACAAGGTGCTTTGCGTTGGGCGCATCTTGGGCCATCACGGCATTCACCCATGATAGGGCGACCACGATGCCCACGATCTGAATCAATCCCTGCCTGTTCATCGTCAGCTCCCTTTTCAACTTGGGTGCATCTGCTATTCCGGATCATGGATTGGCGATTGCGGCGCAAATCCGCAATCATCAATCCGCAATCCGCAATCGGATCGCGAGTAAGGTCGGTTCGACGATGTGCAGGTTGTTCAAGAACGGCTCGGTGTACCTGATGTCGCCGTACTCGGCCCCGTTGAAATGATGCTGCTTGCCCACGTGGTTGTTCCAGTCCACACCCTCGGTCAGGAAGCCCGTGTCCCGCTGATGGTGCTTGGCGACGGCTCGCAGGATCGTCAGGCCGTTCTCTTTGTATGCGTCGTTGCCCGTGTCCTGGTAGGCCTCGAAGTAGGCCAAAGCCGCCTCGGCGCTCTCCCAGAGGTACGCCGTGTCCCAGCTCTTCTCCATGTAGAGCAGGCCCTTGGTCGGGACGCCGTGACGGTCATCGGTCATCTTGAACTGATCGAGGCCGGCGAGGCATTGGTTGTAGGCGAACGCCCGCACCGTGTCATCGTTCAGGAGCTTGGCCGCCTGTCGCAGCGTGCGGAAGGCGACGGAGTAAGCGACATTCTCGTGCTCATCGTAGGTGTCGTGGTTGATACTCCCGAAGAGGCCGCCGCGATCCACAAACACCTTCACCCTGTCTCGCACAGCTTGCTTGTAGTCCGCCAATCCGCGTTCCGTGAGAGCGACGTTGAGTTGGATGATGAACAGGCCGTCGGCGCTTTTCTCGAAAAGGATGTCGCTGTCGCCATAGGCGTTCTGGGGATAGTGCTCGCCGTCAGGTTGGCACCGGCGCGGATACCAGCCGTTAGCGGTGGGTCGGACGTTTCTCTGAATCCAGTCAGCCGTCTTGACCGCGACGCTTTGCATCTTTGCCTTACGGGGGCCGTCCAGAAGGGCGCTGAACACGAGAAGCTGATACGCGATCTTGGCCATCGAGCCGGGGCAGAACCAGTTGTTCTTGTGCTGGTAGTTGAGGCAGAATTGGTTCGTAGTCGTCTCGCGGTAACCGGTGATGAAGCCGGTCTCGTAGTTGATGAAGCCACCCTCCAGGACGTGGTCCAGCACGGACAGGGCCTTCTCCTGGAGGGCAGGGTCCTTGTTGTGCCGGCCGAACACATAGAGTTCGTAGGCCCCGCCGACGGCATTCGCCGCCCAGCCGGGACCTTCAAGATGGCCGAAATCGTGCCAGCCCATGATATTGCCGTCCTTGTCCACGAAGCTGGACTTGCTGGACAGGTGACCTTTGTACTCGACCAGCGTCCGCTCGACCGTGAAGCGAACGGAGTCTCTCATCGAGTCGAGGATCGTATAGTCAGGGTCCTCCGGCAGGTAGAAACTAGAGGCCGTGTCTTCCAGCTTCACGTAGTCCAGCCCGAACATGTAGCTCTTGACCGCCTTCTCGTTGGCCCCGACGATCTCGACCCGCAGCACGTGTTGTCCCTGGGTCAGCTCGTGCGTGCCCATATCGAGAACGCCTGTCGCGACCACGTTCCGGTTGAAGAGGTCGATGGGCTCGCCGAGCTTCCTGCCGTCGAGAGACAGTTGCACAATGCCGTAATCAACCGCTTTCGTGAGCTGCATCTTGAGCCGGTAGGTGCCGGCCTTCTCCACCGGCACGGCCAGATCGAGTGTGTCGCCCGGCTTGGCGCCGGTCCACCACAGGTGCGACTCGTTGCTCCAGTTGCCTTCATAGCCCGACATGTCCTGCGGCGCGGGATTGCCGGCGGTCTTCCGCAGGATCTTCATCTCCTCGCCTTCGAGGGCGCCTTTGACTTTGGCCACTTCGATGGGACCCCAGTAGCCCTTGCGCTCGCCCACAGCCACCGGCTCGTAGGGGTCCTTCTGTCCGACGGCCTGGTACCAGTAGACTGTGGCGGCATACAGCGTGGGCTTGCTGTTCGGGTAGTATTTCTCGATGGCGGCCTCGAACGATCCCTGGAAGGGGATGTTGTCTACGATGTGCCAGCGGTTGACCGAGACGTGGCCCTTATTGTTATTGCTGATCGTCTGGTCGTGGTAGCAGTTCGCAAAGAGGGTGGGATTGCACCAGGCGTAGCCGAAGTAGTCCTCGGAGCCGGTGCCGATCGTGGAGGGGAACTTCTCACCATCGACGAAGAACTTCTCGTCGCCTTCGCCCCACCAGCCGCCGCGCGGGTTCCACACGTGCAGCATCACGCCGCAGAACCGGCCCCGGCCGGTCGTCTTGAGCATGGTCCAGTCGATCTTCTTTCTGGCCGCATCCTCCGGCAGGAAGGCGTCGCGATGCCATCGGGCGTGGAATCGGCCGAGCTGCTCGATAGGCCGGTGCAGCGGCTGATAGGTCCCCTTGAGGTCCAGCGTGCGCGGCTTGGTCCCCTCGTTGATGAATTCGAATCGCGCCGACGTGGCAAAGGGCATGTACCAGTTGCAGTAATAGCCCTCCGCGGTCATGCCCAGCGGGAAGGAGCGGTACAGGTTCACGCCGGGGGCGGAGCCGAAGAAATCACCCAGCGGCGACCAGACGGCAGGTTTGGCCTCATCGTCCCATGTGATCTGCAGCACGATGTCGCGCAAGGCCTCGATCTCATCCTCACGGTTCTCGAATTTCCCGCTCACGCTCAGGCCCGTGATCGCGCACGGCCCGTTCATTGTCGCGACGAACCGGTCCCCTGGCTCAATCGTGACCGTGTCCTCCGCCGTTGCGGTATCGGCCGGTAACCCCGCCGGCGCGAGTCCACCTTTGCTGAGGATCTTGTTAGCCTCATCGAGGGCGGCGTTTTCCTCGGCGGACAACTGCCGCTTGAAGGTCGGCACCTGCGTGCCTTTGGGGTACGTCGTGTAGACGAACTGGAAATAGGCGCCCCATTTCGGGTCGGCGACGATCTTGCACGACTTCTGGTAGGGGATCGGCGTGTAGTTGTTCCAGCCCATGGCCACCGTGTGGACGAGGGCCGAGCGGGTAAAGGGCTCGCTGGTGCCGTCGAAGTAAGCCTTGAACGGCAGGTCTACTACCGGCTCCCTGGCTCCATCGAGATAGATGCGGACGTGACCTTGTTCCGGCTTCGCCGACCAGATACGCCAGATGCACCCCGGCCCTTCCATCTCGGCGAAGACGAGTTGGTCGCCTTCCTTGCGGATGAAGCCGTTGCCGTCGCCGTTGGCGTCCCAACCGACGTACTGACCGGTTGCCTCATCGTACCGGCTCTTGCGGTCATAGCTGGACCACTGGGCACATTTCTCGCCCGGCGCCGGCAGCAGTGCCAGACGCTCCAGATCCGTCAAGTGCTTGACCAGATCGACATAGGTCAGCTTCTGGGGCTCGGCCGCTCTTGTCACGCTGGCGGTGAACAGGGACGACAGAAGGCAGCAGCCAATCAGGGCACAGACAACTCTGGTGGGGACTCGTGCAGCGCACTTCATACTCGGCCTCCGAATTGACGATTTGCCATTTCACGGCACCAAGCCGCGCCCGGTGTCGCTCGAATAGTAAATCGTAAATGGTAAATCGTCAATCCGAAGGCTTCGGGTCACGGCTTGCCGTACTTGACGGGTGTGCCGTAGGGCGGCGTGTTCGGGAGGCTGACCTTGCGGCCTGCGGTCAGCTCGGCCAGGGCCTTGTCCACGTAGTTGAGTTTGCCGGCGCCGGGCTGGCCCTTGTCCACGGGGGCATTGTCGATCGCCCCGTCGTAGGCGATAGTGCCATCTTTGGCAATGATGAACAGGTGGGGCGTCGTGCGGGCGCCGTACTTGCGGGCCACCTCGCCCGAGCGGTCGTCGAGGATGGGATACGGTAGTTGGTACTTCCCGGCAAAGTCCCGATTGACCTCCGGCGTGGTCTTGATGGTGCTGTTGACGGCCAGCCACACGACGCCCTTGTCCCGGTACTTCTTGGCGGTCTCCACCATGGTCTTGGCCGTCTCATAATGATACCGGGAGAACGGACATTCGGGGTTGAACCATTCCAGTACGACGATCTGATCTTTGTAGTCCGAGAGCTTCACCTGCCTGCCGTCGAAGCTGTCCAACTCGAACTCGGGCGCCTTGCGGACACGAGGGCCGGTCTGGTCGGGCCTGCCCACGCGATTGCGAATAGACCTTTGCACCTGTTGCTGTTGCTGCTCCAATTGGCGTAGGGTCTCCTGGAAGGCAGATTGCCGCTTGGTGATGAGCGTTTCGATCTGCCTGGCGGTCTGCTTGGCCTTCTCCTTGGCCGCGGTCGCACGGATCGCATTGAGCTCATCGATCAGGCTCTGGTGGGCGGCCTTCATCTCGTCGATCTGCTGCTGGAGTCTCTGGGCCAACTGTAACTGCTCCGCCCCCGGCCGCTCAACGGCGGGGTCACGGGTGGGCTGAACCGGGGCAGCATTCTCGTCTCGCGCGGGCCGAGCGGATCTCTCGGCCCGTTGCCCGATGGCTATTGAGGACAGTACCAAGACCACCAATACCATGCCGATCGACGTGACGGTTCTCTTCATTGCGGCGTTCTCCTTAACGTAGTGACATAGACCGGTAGGGCGGGTTCTCTACCCACGCGTGCTCGCGGCCGATGCGTACTTGACGCGTGGGTTAAGAACCCACCCTACACGTCGAAGTCTACCACACTCGCAGCCAGGTGCAAACTCCGTGGCCATCGAAAATCGCAGGAGGCTTACTGGCCCGAGCAGCGGTGGGCTAGTGTGCCCTTCACTTGGCCGAGGAACTGGGTAATCTCCGCAGCCGCGGCGTGCGGGTCGTTCAGGTGGCTCTCGATCATCGCCACGAGTCTGGACCCGATAATCACGCCATCGGCGCCGGCATCAGCGATGGTTCTAGCGTGTTCGGGCGTGCTGACGCCGAAACCGACGCAGACTGGGACGGCTGTCAGACCCTTCAGTTTGTGAATCAGGCCCTCCACCGCATTGGAAAGAGCGGTGCGACTGCCGGTGACGCCGAGTAATGAGACTGTGTAAATAAAGCCGGTCGTCTTGGACGCGATGCGCTTCATCCGCCCCGCCTCGGTATTCGGCGTGACCATGAAGACCGTGTCCAGACCGGCCGCCTGGGCCGGCTCTGTCACCTCCTGGGCATCGTCGATACTCAGGTCCGCGACCAGGACACTGTTGACGCCCGCCGCGTGGAAGTCCTGGAAGAATCGTTTGAGGCCGTATTGTTGGATGAGGTTGTAGTACATCAGCAAGCCGATGGGGACATCTTTGTGCTCCTTGACCTTGCGGATGAATTCGAGCGCCTTGCGGAGGTTCATGCCGCTGCGCATCGCGCGAATGTCGGCCTTCTGGATCGTCGGGCCGTCGGCGATGGGGTCGGAGAAGGGGATGCCCAATTCGAGGACATCCGCGCCGGCATCGACCGCCGCTTTCACGAGGGTCAGGCTCGCCTCGAAATTCGGGTCACCGATCACGAAGAAGGGGATCAGGGCGGCTCGGCGTTGCTTCTTCAGTTCTGCAAATGCTTGCTGATAGCTTTTCATAGCGTATGCTCCGCAACGTAGCATGGGCATCTTGCCCATGATTCGAACAGTCTGACAGTCGTTTTCTCATGGGCGCTCGTGCCCATGCTACTTGCTTCTGGCTTTTTCCACGATTCCGACGTCTTTGTCGCCTCGACCGGAGAGGTTCACGACGGCGATGGTCTCGGGCGGCAGCCTGCCCTTCTGGTTCACAATGTAGGCCAGGGCGTGGGTGCTCTCCAACGCCGGGAGGATTCCTTCGAGCTTGGTCAGCAGCTCGAAAGTGTCAAGCACGTCATCATCGACCGCGGCAACATACTCGGCCCGGCCGGTGTCCTTGAGGTAGCAGTGCTCCGGCCCGACGGCCGCGTAATCCAAGCCCGCACTGATCGATTCGGTATCGAGGACCTGACCGTTCTCGTCTTGGAGCAGATAGGCCTTGGCCCCGTGCAGGATGCCGACCCGGCCGGCGGACAGGCTCGCCGCGTGCTTGCCGGTCTTGAGACCCTTGCCGCCGGCCTCGACGCCGACCAGCCGCACGTCCTTGTCATCGAGAAAGCCCGCGAACATGCCGATAGCATTGCTGCCGCCGCCGACGCAGGCCACGACCAGATCGGGCAATCGGCCCGCCTGTTCGAGACACTGCTGACGGGCCTCCCGGCCAATACAGCTCTGAAAGTGCTTGACGATGGTCGGATAGGGATGCGGGCCGGCGGCCGAGCCGAACAGGTAGAACGTGTCCGTCACATTGGCGGTCCAGTACCGCAGGGCGTCGTTGATCGCGTCCTTCAGCGTCCCGGTCCCGCCTTCCACCGGCACGACCTCGGCGCCGCAGAGACGCATCTTATGGACGTTGACGCTCTGCCGCTCGATATCGGTGACGCCCATGAAGATCTTCGTCTCCATGCCCAGCAGCGCGCCCACCATCGAGGTGGCCAAGCCGTGCTGGCCTGCCCCGGTCTCCGCGATGAGCTTGGTCTTGCCCATGTACTTGGCCAGCAGGCCCTGGCCGAGGCTGTTGTTGATCTTATGGGCGCCGCCGTGGAGCAGGTCCTCGCGTTTGAGGTAGACGTGGAAGCCCACGTGCTCGCTGAACCGCCTCGTGTGATAGAGCGGGCTGGGTCTGCCGGCGTAGTGCTTGAGCAACTGCGCCAGCTCCGCCACGAACACTTTGTCCTCGCGGAAGTGGAAGAAGGCTTCCTCCAATTCCTCCAACGCCGGGATCAGCACCTCCGGCACGTAGTAGCCGCCGTATTCACCAAATCTGCCGTTCTGCTTCATATCCTGGTATCCTCTGCAAACGAGCCATTGCGGATTTCGGATTCCCTGCGAGGCATCCTTCAATCCGCAATCGCCTCATGCTCTCAAATGCCTGATGTTGTCGAACAGGGCCTTGAGCTTCTTGTGATCTTTCTTGCCCGGCTCGGACTCCACGCCGCTGCACACGTCGATGCCGTAGACGCCCAGGCCGACGGCCTTCGCGGCGTTTTGCGGGTTGATTCCGCCGGCCAGGAAGATCCGCTTGCGGATGCTGCCGATGATGTTCCAATCGAAGGTCAATCCTGTCCCGCCGTAACGTTTGGGGTCGAAGGCGTCCAGAAGGATGGCATCGGTGGAGAAGCTGTCCACCTGCCGGAGGTCGCCGGCGTCCTTGATGCGCAGCGCCTTCATCGTCTTGGCGCTGTCGTAGGCCAGCCAGCGGCAGAACTCGGTATTCTCATCACCGTGCAATTGGACCCAGTCCAACTGGCACAGGGCGGCGATCTCCCGAATCTCCTCCAGGGAGCTGTTCACGAAGACGCCGGACACGTCAATGAAGGCCGGCAGTTTCCGGATGATCGCGGCGGCCTCCGGCGGCTTCACGTACCGCGGGCTCTTCGGGTAGAAATTGAACCCGAGCAGGTCGGCCCCCATGTCCATCGCGGCCGCCGCATCGTCGTAGTTCGTAATCCCGCAAATCTTGACCTTAGTTATCATCATAAGTTCAGCTCGATGGAAAATCGTGGTCAGGCCCGATTCGAGACCTCGACCAGCTTCTCCAAACAGTGTAACGCCTTTCCTTGCTCAATTGAAGCCTGCGCGAGCGGGATGGCCTGCTCGAAGCTGTCCGCCAGCTCGGCCACCACAAGGGCGGCGGCGGCGTTGAGCAGGACGATGTCGCGCCGCGGTCCCTTTCCCTTGCCGGCCAGAATGTCGCGAATCACGGCAGCGTTGGCGATGGCATCGCCGCTGCCCAGGACGTCGATGGGGGCGTTCGCGATCCCATAATCGCCCGGGTCCAGCTCGAACGACCTGATCTTGCCGTCGCGCAGCTCGACGATCCGGGTCTTTCCCAGCAGGCTGATCTCGTCCATGCCCTGGCCGTGGATCACGAAGGCTCGCCTGGCCCCCAGCATGCGGAGGCTCTCGGCAATCCGGTCCAGTAGCTCGGCGTCGGACACGCCCATGACCTGGGCCTTGACGCCGGCCGGGTTGGCGAGCGGGCCGAGGATGTTGAACGCCGTGCGGAAGTCCAGACTCTTGCGGATGGGCTGGACGAAGCGCATCGCGGGATGGAACTTCGGCGCGAACATGAAGCCGACGTGGGCCTCCCGGATACACTGGGCCACGACCTCCGGCCCCGGGTCGATGTTGACGCCCAGTTCATCGAGGACGTCGGCCGAGCCGCAGCGGCTGGTGATGCCCCGATTGCCATGCTTGGCCACGTAGGCACCGGCGCCCGCCGCGACGAGGGCGGAGGCCGTGGAGATATTGAACGTCTTGACGAAAGCGCCGCCGGTGCCGCAGGTGTCGATCATGTTCGGAAAATCGACTTGTACTCGCACCGCGTGGTCCCGTAGGGACTGGGCCAGCCCGGCGATTTCGCCCGAAGTGGCCCGCTTCATGCGCATCATGGCCAGAAAGGCTGCGATCTGGACCTCTGAGACCTGGCCCTCGAAGATCGTGTCTTGCAGGGCCTTGGCCTGTTCGAACGTCAAGTCCTTGCCGTTGAGGATGATTTCGAGGTACTGCGTGATGCTTGCCATCTGTTATCTCCCAACCATTTCTTTCCGACTCGCTGCGATGTGAAGAACGTTTTGGATGATCTTGCCGCCCGCGGGCGTCAGAATGCTCTCGGGGTGGAACTGCACGCCGAAGATTGGCAGCGTTTTGTGCTCGACGGCCATGACGATACCTTCGAAGTCGCCCGTCTTCTCCAGGCAGTCGGGCAGCGTCTGGGCCGTCAGGCTGTGATACCGGCCGGCCTGCAGCGGATTCTCCACGCCGCGGAAGAGTCCCTTCTCATTATGGTTGATCCGCGAGGGTTTGCCGTGCATGGGCTCCGGGGCGTGACCGATCCGGCCGCCGAAGTACTGCACGATGGTCTGGTGCCCCAGGCAGACGCCGAAGATGGGCAGCTTGTCCTTGAAGTAGTCCACGGCGGCCAGGGACACGCCGGCCGTGCTCGGATTGCCGGGTCCCGGCGAGATCACGAGCAGGTCGGGGTCGAATTCGGCCGCCACCGTCTTCAAATCGTCGATACTCGTGTCCGCCCGGTACACTTTCGTTTGGCACTGCCGCTTGGCGAAGTCATCGACGAGGTTGTAGGTGAACGAATCGAAGTTGTCGATGAATAGCACTCTCTTATCAGTTGATTCCATCGGAATCCCTTTCATGCCTCAGCACAACTGTCATTCCCACGAAGGCGGGAATCCATCTGACTACCTCTCTCGAATAGCCCTCAGGCACGACCTTGCCTTATGCTCGGTTTCATCAAATTCGGTCTTGGGGATGCTGTCGTGCACGATGCCGGCGCCGACGCGGATATAGGCGGTGTGGTCCCGCACTTGGAGGCTGCGGATCGTGATGCAACTGTCGAACTGGCCGTCCACCGTCAGGTACATGACGGCCCCGCCATAGTAGCCGCGTTTGTTCTTTTCAAGCTGGCGGATGATCTTCATGGCCTCGATCTTCGGGGCGCCTGTGAGCGTGCCCATGTTCATCGTGGCCAGGTACGCGCTCAACGCATCCAGGTCGGGCCGCAACACGCCCTTGACGTTGCTCACCAGGTGCTGAACCGACTCATATTTCTCGGCGGTCAGCAACTCGTTGACGACCCGGCTGCCGGCGTTGGCGACGCGGGCGATGTCGTTGCGGGCCAGATCGACGAGCATCATGTGCTCGGCTAATTCCTTGCGGTCCAGCTTCAACTCGGCCTCGTACCGGAAATCGGTGTCCGTATCGATCTGGCCGTCGATGCGGCCCCGGGGCTTAGTGCCGGCGATGGGCCGGATCTCGACGTGTCGCGGCCCCGTCCCGCTGACCCGCAGATTCAGCTCGGGACTGGAACCCATTAGGATCGTGTGCGGCGTGTTGAGATAGAACATATACGGCGACGGATTGAGCTCGCGCAGCCGCTTATAGACATCCAGCGGCTCGTCGGGACACGGCTCCGTCAGCGTCCGGCTGAGCACCACCTGGAAAATGTCGCCGTCGATGATGTGCTGCTTGGCCCGCCGGACCATCTCCTCATATTCGTTTTGGAACGTATCGGTCGAGGCCGCCGGCAGGGCAGCATCGTGCCTGCGTCCCTTGGGTGGGTCGAACCGGGCCATGTTGAAGTAATAGTCGAAGCTGCTCTGGGCCTCGGCGATGACGGCGTCGCGGTCGCCGTTGGTGATCATACAGTTGACGACGATGTAGCCCTGGTTGCTCTCGTGGTCCATCAAGAAGATGTTGTCGGCGAAGTACAGCTCGTAGTCAGGGTTGCCCAGCAGGTCCTCCTCGCTGGCCGGGAGCTTCTCGAACTGGTCCACGAAGTCGTAGCTGAGCGCTCCGAGCAGGCCGCAGGTGACCCGGAAGGGCTTGCTCGCCAGGCGAAACGCGAAGGCGACGGCCCGCAGGACATCCATCTGGTTCGTGGTTCGCAGGCGGGTCTGTTCGTCGACGGTCTCGTCACGTCGCTTGATCCGGCCGGTGATCGCCTCCGGCCCGAATTCGACCGACTCGCAGAACGCGAATCGCTCCCGATGGGCAGCCAGATAGCTCAACATGCGTTTGCCGGGCTTACTAAGAGCCCTGATGGCAAACTCGGAACCTGTCCCCGTCAGATAAAGGGCCGGGCGGGCGGTGCCGAAGCTCAGGGCCCGCGTGCCGGCCAAGTACTCGCGGGACTCGAGCAGGCAGCAGTTCTTGGCTCGGCCATAGTCACTCAATTTCGCGAAGAACTCGAGCGGGTCGCCCATGTCGATCCGCTTGACGATCGGGACGATCTGGCCTGGTTCTGCGTTCTCGATGATCTGCCGATAATCTTCCATAGCCTCACTTCCGAACTAAAGGTCTCATCGACTCCTGATGCACAACGCCAACAAAAAAAGCAGCCTGCCGATTCCGACAGGCTGCTTCGATTCGAACTTATTTGTTTTAGCGATTACTTAAGACAACGTTATCGCTCGCCTGCCGGAGTTATCCTGCAGGCCACCAATACCCAAAGAACCCGAAATTGGTGCAGCAATCATGCCTCATAGTTAGTATATTAAATCGACTTGACGTGACTTTGTCAACAGAAAAATCTCAAATATTCTGCGTGGGTCCCTGTCGTCCCCGCCGGCCTTGGTTTGTAGTGTGCCCGTAAGGGCATTTGTAGGGGCGGGCCCCCGTGCCCGCCCGTTCTTGGAGGGCAACCAGGGGGGGGTGCCCCTGCGGCGTCACTACGAACGCGCCGCAGCGCCCTACCACTCCGCCTCGGCGAAGGGGTTGATGGGACCGGCGGGCAGAGGCTTAGGTCGCGACTTGAGGATCGCCTCGGCCAGGGCGATGTCGCTCGGACGCGTGATCTTGAGGTTGGAGGAATCGGATTCGACGATGGCAACCTTTTGTCCCAGGGCTTCGACGAGGAAGGCATCGTCCGTGACGGCGGCTTTGTCGAGCTTGTCGAGATTCGCGTAGGCCCGCTTCAGCAGGGAGGTCTCGAACACCTGTGGCGTCTGCGCTTCGTAGAGGTCGCTGCGATCCACCGTCCGAAAAATCATGCCATTCTTGACTTGCTTGACCGTTGCTGTGACGGGTGCGGCAGGAATGGCCGCCCCGGTCTCGGCGGCCTTGGCGATCGTGTCGGTCACGAGCTGCTCGGTCGCGCAGCACCGGCACGCATCGTGCACGGCCACCAATTCGATGTCCTCCTTGAGCAACTCCAGGGCCTTGCGGATCGTGTCGAAGCGTTCCTCGCCGCCGAAGAACGTTTTGACATGGAAAAACGACAGCTTCGCGCCCCAGGTGATCTTGACGGTCTCTTCGTCTTGCTTGGCGATGCCGAGCAGGATCTGCTGGACGTCGTCGCGACCGGAGAACAGCTCGATGCTCCGGAGGAACACCGGCCGGCCCGCCACTTCCACGAACTGCTTCTTCCGCTTGCCGCCGAACCGGGTCCCCGGCCCCGCCGCACAGATGATTGCTGCCACCTTCTTGGACACCTGCTTCTCCTCATTCTTGCCACAGAGAACTTGGTGGATTTTTGATTGTTGATCTGTGATTTTTGACTCCTGACGGAAAGAGGTGAGTGCACATCAACAATCAAAAATCAGAAATCGACAATCTACTCGACCTAATACTCGATCCCACGTCTTGCGCCCACGCCTTTGTCGTACGGATGCTTGATCTTCTTCATCTCGGTCACGAGGTCCGCCAGCTCAATCAACTCCGGCGGCGCGCCGCGGCCGGTCAGGACGATCTCCACCGCCGGGTCCCGCTGCTCGATGAGCCGTCTGATGTCGCTCAACTCCGCCAAACCTCTCGATAGACAGAATACGATCTCATCGAGGATGAGCACATCATAGGTCTTCCCGTGCGCCAGCTTGGTCAGTCTGGCCAACGCTTCGCCAATCGCAGTTTTCACCTTGGTGACGACTTGCTCTGTGCCGAGCGAACGAGACACATCCCAAGGCTCATTTAGCGCCTCTATACGGATTCCTGTGGTTTGGCGTTCCAGAGCGAGCCGCTCGCCCAATCCCAGCGTGGGGGGCTTGAGGAATTGATAGATCAGCACCGTATTGCCCTGGCCCGCCGCCCGCAGCGCCAATCCGAACGCAGCGGTCGTTTTCCCTTTGCCATCGCCGGTATAGACTTGAATCAACCCCTTTTCCAACATGGGCGTACCTTGCTGCTACTCCTGCAGATTCTCTTGCATCCAGCGTGGCCATACGTGCCAGGGGATGGCCTTGACTTGGCCCGGCAGCGGCGTGGGTTCGCGGACGTTGCAGACCAACACGAGAGATCCGATCGCACCCTCTCCCATCAGATTGCGGAAACGGCGGAGGCCGCCGACGTGATGCAGCGACGGCGTGGCGGTCTGCTTGATCTCAATAGCGTGCAGGCGGCCCCGGGACTCGATAATCAAATCCACCTCCAGCCCATCATGGGAACGCCAGAAAGAAAGGTCCGGCCGCATGGCACGGGCCTTCTGGAACTTAAGTGTCTCGGTTACCACCCAGCCCTCGAAGAACGCCCCTCCCATTGGACCCGTCCACAGGGCGTCGGCCGAGGGCTGACGGGTCAGCTCGGCGGCTAAGGCCGAATCCACAAAATAGAGCTTGGGGGATTTGATCGCGCGTTTACCGAGATTGCTATGGTACGGGGGCACCAGCACAACGATATAAGACGCCGTCAACACACCAAGCCACTGGCGTGCGCCGGGCTGGCTGATGCCGCACTCCCGGCTCAGGCGGGCCAGGTTGAGCTCCTGGCCGTGCACCGCCGCACATAGCGTAAGAAAGGACTGAAATTGGCCCAGGTTCCGGATGTTCTGGAGCTGACGCACGTCGCGCTCCAGGTACGTAGACAAGTAACTGCGCAGCCAGAGTTCCCGCACGTCGGGATTCAGGACGACCGGTGGGTATCCTCCGCGCCAGATCTGTTCGGCGGCCGTGGGCGCGGCTCGGTCGCCCAATTCTTCCAGGGCAAACGGCAGTAGCTCCAGCACTGCGACCCGACCGGCAAGGGAGTCGCTGACGTTCTTCATCATCTGAAACTGCTGGGAGCCGGTCAGGACGAACCGGCCAAATTCCTTCCGGCGGGCGTCGATGCGCACCTTCAGGTAAGAGAAAAGACTCGGCACATACTGGACCTCGTCCAGCACCAAAGGCATGTCCTTATAGCCGTCCAGAAAGCCGTTCGGGTCCGTTTGGGCGAATTCTCGAACCACCGGGTCATCGAAACTGACGAAGGCATACCCCAGCGGCGCGAGTTCCTCTTGTAGGAGCGTAGTTTTACCAGATTGGCGCGGCCCGGTAACCAGAACCGCCGGAAACTGGCGGCACGCCTGGAGAAGAACGGGGCTCATGGCACGTTTGACGTACATGTAGCCATTATCAAACTTGAATCTTATTTCTGTCAACTCTTTTCGGCGATGAAGCGTGAAATCTCACATTTCGAGACCTTGATCTGTTGTCTGCTTGTTGCCTCCTTGGCATTTGCCTTTTCTTCTTATCGCACGTTGCCTCCCTGCCGATAATGCCGTAGCAGCGAGTGAATGCAACTTCGACGGGGCCTTCCGCAGTCTTTTCGTTATTGCTATTGGAGGAGAACCAATGATCCACCACGATCCTGACACTCAAGAGTCGCCCTTACCTGACGACAGCGTTCTGAGGGAGCTGCACACCAGAATGGGTAATCCGCGTCGCAATCTTGGATGTAAGGAATCTGCTCATGTGTGACTACCAACCTCAACTTGATTACCCCAAGGACTACTCAACGGACAAATTCGACGACGGCTTCGACCTCAATGATTGTGTAAAGGTGAAGAAGTTCATTGATGAAGTCATAAGACATCTGCGGGAGCAGGGGAAGATCGGGCCCGATGAAGACGCCCAAAAAGCCAGTGGGATTATTGAGGGCATTCTGGAAGAGGATCTGTCGGACGTGGCGAACCGTACGATGCTCCTGATGAAGTATGTGGTCGAGAACTACGAACGAGCGCGTCAGACGCACGGCAGAATCGTTAGAGGGCTTGCTGACTTGAAGAACAAGGCAGGCCGTTGAATGAATCCGGGCTCAAGCCGATATCGGCATTGGGATGCGCGGAATAATCGACAGGAGAATGTGGTGAACTACCGTCAATTGTGTGAAAGGACAATGTATGCGTACAACAGTTGCGTCTTGCTGGTTGGCCCTGATGATTTCATGTCTCGCTGGATGCGCATCGGCGCCGGACAGGATCGCACAAACGCCCTCTGGAAGGCCGGAGGTCATCATTCAGACCGGTGATGTTGATCTGGTTAAGTCCGAGATAATCAACGAGATGCAAACCGCCGATTTCCTTCTTCAAGATGATTCCAGATACCGCTTGACCTTCACGAAGGAGTTGGAGGGAGATCAAGCCATTTTGGCTCAACTTCTCATCGGCAATTCCTACAGCACGACGCCTGTAAGTGAGTGGGCCTTCAACCTGTCCGCAAGTGGAAATGGGATCAAGGTTATGGGATTCGGTTCAATCTCCACGCAGATGGCGATGGGACAGGTCCGCCGGACCGACATGAAGGGAAACAATGCGTGGTTCAATGCGGCTTACTCCCTTCTCGAACGGGTCAAACAGAAGATTGAAGGTCAGGAACAAGCGAACTCTGAGAAGCCGATAGAGCCGCCCATGCCCGGTGTGGCGGCAGCCACGGACCAGTAGTACGTCTGGAAGAAGCCCAAGGCGGTTTGCCGAGGCTGAGGCGGACGTACAACGGGAGGAACTGAGGTGTCGCGGGGGTGAATTGGCAGAGTGCACAACTCACGCGAACCGCTGCATAGTCGGAGTTGTTGTCGGAGGTTCCTATGGCCATCAACAAGCGCAAATGGTGGAAGGGCGATAAGTTCGTAGAAGTCGAAGAGTGCTTCTCTATCGATGTCGACGGCCCAGTCCTCGTCGTGTCTTCAAACGCCTTCGGGCACGACTGGCCCATAGAGTGGCGAGAGCAAGTTCCTCTTTCCGACGAGCAGGGATGCCAAAGACTGATCGAGTCTGTCCGACGCTGGGCAGAATCGCAGGGCTACACTCCCGATTAAGGAGAGATGGGCCGGGACTACCTGATTGCTGAAGAGGGAGCTATCCTATGGGACCTCATAAAAACGGACTTGGAGTGGCTTGCACACTTTCTCGTAGCGTTGGACGAACTCATCAAAGAGCGCGAGACACGCGATATCGCTGATGTGGAGAATCGGTACCATTCCTGGCATTGGCAAGACATCATCGGCACTCAGCTTCGCCAGTCCTATATCGTCGCTCTCATGTCGGCTACGGAACGGTACCTGCTGCAAATCTGCTCGGACGTTGGTGCGATTCTTCGTACGCCGATAGATCTGGGTGATTTTACACGCGGTACCGTCGCAAAAGCGAGGAAGTTCTTGACGAAGAACGCCGCCTTCTGCACACCTGTACCTGCCGCATGGGATCGTCTTGCGGGCGTCTATCGACTCAGGAACATTGTCGTACACAATGGGGGGATTCTCGAGAGTGACAACAAAGTCCGTTGGGTGTCTGAGTTCGTTCGCCGGACCCGGTCCCCCGGTCTCAAATTCGAATCGGCGTCGGTCGAGATCATGCCAGAGTTCTGCCAGTTCACACACGAACACATCGTCAAGTTCTTCAGGGAATTGCATGGGGAGTATGCGGCACTGTGTCGTGATCGTCGTGATCACAACTCCCCTGACCTGCCCGTAGTTGAGGACAGGACTGTCACCTCGCTCAGGCGGTAGCAGTGGTGGCCGTGGTCGTTCGGCAGGGACTTATCTCTTGTCGACACACCTATGAGAGCGGGATTCACTCCGCCGGTCGAACGATCTGATCGTAGCGGCCATGCTGGAGAAGGACCATCGGGTCGTCCGATGGTGGTTGCCCTCTTCTCCTCTTCCGCCAGGGATTCGTGGTTTACATGATTGTCTTCCCGGAGTATAGTCTCAAGGATGATTCACGAGAGCCAAATACAACAGGTGGCTGTGCAGTTGGCGACGGCGGCGCAGGCATCGCAGGTCATTCTCTTCGGTTCCTATGCCCGGGGGGAGGCCACGGAACGGAGCGACGTGGATTTGATGGTGGTGGCCGAGACAGATTTGCCACGGCACAAGAGGGCGGTCGGTTTGTACAAGCAGTTCCGCCCCTATCCTTTTGGGATGGATATCGTGGTTTACACGCCGCAAGAAGTGGAAGAGGGGAAGAAATCGGCCCTTACTTTCGTGTCCACCGTCCTACGCGAGGGCAAGACGCTCTATGAACGCCGAGATGGATCTGGCCAGACAGTGGCTGGCCAAAGCCGAGAATGATCTGCTGAACGCCGACAACAATCTCAAGTCTGAGATCGTCCCGTATGACACGGTGTGTTTCCATTGTCAGCAGGCGGCGGAGAAGCTGTTGAAGGCCTATCTGGTGGCAAGGGGCGTGCCGCTGCCTTTCACTCATGATTTGCTCTTGTTACTGGAGGAGATTCTTCCGTATCGTGCGGATGCGGAGATGTTGCGGGATGATTTGGCGCTGCTGATGCCTTATGCCGTTGGCGTTCGATATCCAGACGAGTTATTCGCGCCAACCCGTGAAGATGCGTGCGAAGCAAGGAAGGCCGCTCAGGACGTATTGGAATGGCTCAAATCCCATTTGGAAGGCTTATTTCTGTAAGGAGAGGGGGGTGAATGGCAAGTCATCAATCACCTGGACTCCAGCAGCTTCTCTTGCATCCGGCGGGCCACGCGTGCGAGGGGCAAGCCTTGACTTGATCCGCCAGGGGTGTGGGCCTCGCACGTTTGACGTACATACAGCCATCACCACACCTGAACCTCGGCCTTGGCGGGCCCTGGTCTCGCAGGATGGACTTCAGCCCTTGCTGCCGGGGCCAATCTGTGCCGATTTCAAGTTCCACTTGGGAGTTGCACCAGCGATCCGCTTTCACGGACATAGTGGCCCTCTTGCCAGACGATTCGGTGGGCGCACGACACAACCGCCGCCGATCTGCCCGTCTCCTGACTACACTGCGTTGAAGTGGCCGGCGTACCGCATGTTCCTACCGGCTTGTGGACCCAACGGTCAATTTGCCCAAGCGGTAGCGATGGTGGCCGTCGTCGTCCGGCAGGGGCAGGGCGATCTTGGGCGTGCCTGTAGAGGTGCCGACGGAGACAAACACGTCGTAGATGCCGGGCTTGAGGAGGCGGGCTCGCTCGTCGGAGGCCAGGGGTAGACCGAAGTCGGCTCTGTGACTCTCGGTCGGCGCTGGGCCGGAGTCCGGCATACGGAGATTCCGGGTGTCGAGGCCTTCATCGACGAACACACTCGCGATTCCGCCCTTGGCATCTTTGAGCGTCAGCGCGGCGTGGCCGCCCGGCAGGCACGGGGCGACACCCGCGTTCCGCCAGTCCGTCTTGAACCAGAACGTCGAATCGGCGGGGATCTCGCTCGGCCAGGACGCCTCCACGAGTTGCAGGCGATAGCCCAGACGCAGGTTGATCTTCCGGACTAGGTCCTGGTTGGCGGCGAGGAACTCGTGCGGCCACCAGTGAACGGAGGCGTAGCTGGCGTGGTACTTCTCGATGGCCTCGAGGTACTGGCTGCCGTCCTTCCAGTAGCCACGTTTTTGGGACGGGCCGTAGTGCTCGCTTTCGAGGATGATCGGGACCTTCTGCCAAAAGAGCGGGGCGAAATCGGCGCTGAGGTAGGCGTTCTTGCCGCCTTGGACTAGGATGCTGTCGTCACGGAGAGTCAGACCCTGCTTTGCGGCGTACTCGATGGGTGACCGGCCTCGGTCGTGCAACGAGAAGTCGTCGTTCGCCGCCAGTAGAGTCTTCTTGAAGTGCTTCGTGTGCAGATCAATGTGCTTGATGATGGTCTCGGCGGAGTACGGCTTCTTCGTGCTCCAGTAGGTGTGCCCCTCGCCCCAAACGCCGAAGGAGCCGACGTCGATGAAGGCCACCTCCGGGCTGCCGTCGTAGCGCTGGGCCAGGGCGGCGAGGAAATGGTCCAGCTTCTCCAGGAAGATCGGGTCGTCGTAATCGGGTTCCCAAGCCCGGCCGTCAGGATCGATCCCGTTGCCGCCCGTGAAGAAATAGCCTTTCGCGCCGGCTTGGCAGACCCATTCGGGCGTGGCGAACCGGGGCGAACCCTCGCAGCACGAGATCCGCAAAGCGATCTGCTTGCCTTTGTCCAGCCAGCGTTGGGCGGGCGTGTCGAGGACCGACCAGTTGAACCGGCCTTCCTGCGGCTCCAGATAGGACCAGGCGATCCGCAGGTAAACGGCCGTCACACCGGGAAAATCATCGACCGTATCGGACGGGTCGAGCTTGCCGCCGTAATTGAAAGGGGAATTGTCGTAGTGATGCAGGACCCAGCCCATGCCGGGGTTCGCGAGAGCGACTCCCGTATCTTGCGGGTGAACAACCGTCGTTTTTTCGCTGGCGGACGAGCCGGCGGCCACTGTCGTTACGACAAGCAGGCAAACGCCAAACCATTTCATTGCCGCGTGCATACTCCACTCCTTTTGATTGCCAATCTGTGCATATTAGAGGGCCTCGACTCGCAAATGAGCCTCCGGGTGGCAGCGTCAAGGCCGAAGGCCTTGGCGATGGCTCTGTCGTGTGGCTGAAGGACCATCGCCAAGCTTGCGCTTGACGATGCCACCCGACCCAGCGTCGAGGGTCACGTTGCCATTTTAACTGACCCGAGGCCGATGAACAGCCGATAATCCCATCGCAGGCGATTTTTCATCGTTGGTTGCAATTAACCGTTTCTGCCGATAGGATAAGGATTTACGAAACACCCGGAAGTTCATGGAAGATATGGCCAAGACAACCCAAGAGGGCACGCCGCTGCGACTGTCGGTTGTGGTGCCCCTGCTGGATGAGCAGGACAACCTCCAGCTTCTGTACGACCAGATCAAGCGGGCGTTGGAGGGGCGGTACCACTACGAAATCCTCTTTGTTGACGACGGCAGCACCGACGGGAGTTTTCGGGTTCTGAAGGACTTGCACGCCTCGGACCCGCGGGTTCGGGTCATTCGCTTCCGCCGGAACTTTGGCCAGACCGCCGCTCTTAGCGCCGGCTTTGCGCGTGCCCGGGGCGATGTCGTTGTGGCCATGGATGCCGACCTGCAAAACGATCCGGCGGATATCCCGATGCTCGTCTCCAAGCTCGATGAGGGCTATGACGTGGTCAGCGGCTGGCGAAAGAAGCGGTATGACAAGGCCCTGACGCGCCGATTGCCTTCGAAGATGGCCAACTGCGTCATTTCGAAGATCACCGGCGTCAGGCTGCACGATTTCGGCTGCACGCTCAAGGCCTACCGCCGGGAGGTCCTGGCCGAGACGAGGCTCTACGGGGAGATGCACCGCTTCATTCCGGCCCTGGCCAGTTGGAGCGGGGCAAAGGTCACCGAGTGCGTGGTCAATCACAGGCCCCGGACGGCCGGGAAAGCGAAGTACGGCTTGGAACGCACCCTCAAGGTGGTGCTGGACCTGATTACGATCAAGTTCCTCGGGTCGTTTTCCACCAAGCCGATCTATATCTTCGGGGGTCTGGGTGTGGTGAGCGCCTGGGCCGCGTTCATGTTGGGTCTGGTCGTGGTATACCAGAAGCTCTTCTCGAACTTCGCCATGAATCGCAACCCGCTGCTGCTTCTGACGGCCGTCCTCATGATCACCACGGTGCAGTTCATCCTGATGGGCCTGCTGGCCGAGTTGCTCGTGCGCACCTACCACGAATCGCAGAACCGGCCAACGTATGTAATTAGGGAGGTTCTGGATTCTTCGGACCAAGACGGAGACCGCAAATGAGTGCGATGCCGAGCAAAAAGAAGCCTTCCAAGAAAGCCGCGGCCGAGATGGGCCTGAAGCTCCCCGGGGGCTTGGACAAACGGCTTCTCGCAATCCTATCCGTGGCCATCTTCGCCGGTATTCCCTTCCTCTTGGGCAAGTACTTCGAGCTCAAGTGCCCGGACCCGTTTGACAGCGGCTCCTATGTCTATTCGGCGCAGCATGTCCTTTCGGGGGCTCGGATCGGGTACGACGAGAAGCCCAGTGCCCAGGCCGGCACGCTCTTGGTCAACATGCTCGGGGTGAGACTGACCGGCTTCAATGAGACCGGTTCCAAGCTGCTTCAGGGGCTCTTCCAGGCGGCGGCGCTGACTCTCATGTTCTTTACCATCAGACGCCTCTATGGAACGTTGGCGGCTGTTGTCAGTGTGACCGTCGCGTCCATCTATCTGTCGGCGCCTGTGATTGCGAAGTACGGCAACGTTAAAGAGCAGTTCATGATCGCCCTGATGATCATGGGCATCTGCTGCTTTGTCTGGTACCGGCTCACGGGCCGCTGGTGGTGGATTCTGCTGACCGGCGCCTTGCTGATCGGCGGGCCGCTGTTCAAGCAGACGGGCGTCGCGGCTATTGCCGCCGTGGGATTGTTCCTTCTGGCCGGGCCGATTCTGCATCACTACGCCTGGAGGAAGGTGGGCCAGGAGATCTTGCTGCTTCTCGCCGGGGCACTCATCACCCTGACGCCGATCTGTGCCTGGTATGCGAGTATGAAGACGCCACTCTACTACTGGCCTTACTCGTTCGCGCTCGGGCCCGTGTTCAAACTTGCGGGCGCCGATCTGAAATACGTGGCTGAGATCGGGCAGGCTCCGCAGGAGCCCGCCGCGCAAGTCAAGGAGGCCCCCAAGGCCAACGACAGTATCATCCTGAGACTCCTGCCTGGCTACGTCAGCGATAGTTGGCGAATGCTCGGCGCCGTCGAGAGGGAAGAGGCGCTGCACCGCGTCCTGCGCTACTATCGCGTGCTGGTCCTGCCGATCGTCTTGGCCGTCAGTGCGATCATCGCGCGGGCGGTCGTCTTGCGGCGCCACCGGCGCACCCCGGCAAAGGCGCCGGTCGAGGGCGACCCGGACCAGTTCGTTCTGTTGTTGGGTCTATGGTGGTTCTTCGACATGGCTTTCGTCTGGATCAGCCCGCATTCCTACGAGCAGTATTACCTGCCGCTCAATGCCTCCAGTGCGATGCTGGGCAGCTACTTCGTCGGTCTCTACGCTCACAGATTTCGCACGGACCGCGACAGGGCCCGCTGGACTGTGCTCGGCCTGGTTGGTCTGCTGGCCATGATCATTATGTCGTGGCACATCTTCTTCGGCCTTACCTGGTACCCGCATTCCGGTGGTCCCAGCACCGACGCGCGGACGGGACGCCCAGTCCACATCAAGGGATACCTGCAGAAGTGGCAGGAAATCGCCAAAGGTGGGTCGTATGACTGGATCGTCGTCGGCGACCAGATCCGGCAGAATTCCCAGCCGAGCGATCCGATCTACGTCTGGGGCTGGGTCCCGGGCATCTACGTGCGGGCCCAGCGGATGAGTCCGACGCCGAAGGCTTTCGAGGGGATGATGCACACGCTGCCGCCGCCGCAACTTGCCGAGCGGGTCCAGGAGATTCTTGCGGCCTTCGAGAAGAATCCGCCGAAGTTCATCGTGGATACGCGGAAGATCCATTTCCCCTGGACGAGGCGGCCTTTGGAGCTCTGGCCGCGGCTGAAGAACGGCTTCCTGCCTCCCCAGGAAGAAACGATGAAGCAGTACGATGAAGCCTACGCCAAGGCCATCAGGGAACAGGTCGATCCGGCGGAGGCGCAACGCTATGAAGTGATGCGGCCGCTGCGCTGGTACGTGATGAAGAACTACCGGATCGTCGGCGAGTTCGGCCAGACAGACGTCCTGTTCCAGCGGAAGTGAACCGTCTCGTGGAGACCCTGACGTGCCCGAGCTCACGGATGAACAACTGAGACAGCAGCAGAGCTTCTACGATGCCGGCTGGCGCGGCGAGCTCGACCGGGGCAAGGAACAGCGAGGCAATCTCCAGGCGAACCTGAATTTCCTGGCTCGAACGGGTCTGCTCCGGCCGGGCGACCGAATCCTGGAGATCGGCTGCGGCATCGGCACGGTGGTCTTCGAGCTGACCAAGCAGGGTTACGAGGCGACGGGCACCGATATCTCCCAGGTGGCCGTCGAGTACGGGCGAAAGAAATACAAGGGCGTTCGCCTGGAGGTGCAGCCTGCGGAAGAGTTGCCGTTCGGCGCTGGGGCGTTCGATGTCGTGCTGAGCTTCGATCTCTTCGAGCACATCGCCCGGATCGACCGGCATGTCAGCGAGGTGGCCCGCGTGCTCAAGCCGTCGGGCTACTACCTGTTCGAGACGCCGAACAAGCTCAGCAATGTGGTCGCAGAGACGCTGGCGTACAAGTCGCTGAAATGGCGTCGCGTGCATCCGTCGTTGCACACGCCGGGACAGTTGCGGCGGCGCCTGGCCCGGCACGGATTCGAGACGCGGTTCGTCAAGATGGACCAGATGAACGAGTACACGCGTTCGAAGCTCCGGAAGCTTGGCCCTGTGGGTCGCCTGGTCGAGCGGATCGATTTCACCAGGCTGCCCCTGGCGTGGCAGATCAACCTCTACGTGGTGGCCCGGAAGACCCGCTGAGCATGCCTGCGCGAGCGCAGGCACGGCACCCGCGCCCGTAGGGTGGGTTCTTAACCCACGCGTCTAGTACGCATCGGTGTGGGAACGCGTGGGTTAAGAACCCACCCTACGATTAGCTCGCTTCGCCCAGGACGACAACGGCGTTGGTCGAGTGGCTATGTCGTGATCGATGATGAAGGTCTTGATGCTCAACTACGAATTCCCGCCGATGGGCGGGGGCGGCGGCCAGGCGCATCTGGCCCTGTTGCAGCAGTATGCCGGCAAACAGGACCTGCACGTTGACGTCTTGACCTCGGCGTCCCAGCCAGGCCTGGCCCTGGAGGAACTCGCCTGCAACGTCCTGATCCACAAGGTCGGCCTCCATAAGAAGGACCTGCACCTGTGGCGTAGAAGCGAGATTCTGGAATGGCTCATCAAGGCCACGTCATTCTATCGGAGGCTTTTGAGGAAAAACAAGTACGACTTGATCCATGCTTTCTTTGGCTTCCCGACGGGCTGGTTGTGCTACCGGACGGCCCAGCGCCTGCCCTACGTGATCTCCCTACGCGGGTCTGATGTGCCGGGGGCGAATGCGCGGCTCAAGCTGGACTACCAAATCCTCGGGCCGTTGGTCTTCAAGCCGATCTGGCGTCAGGCTTCGGCCCTGGTCGCGTGCAGCGAGGGCTTGAAGACGCGGGCGCTCCAGTTCCTGCCCTCGGCTCAGATTCAAGTCATTCCCAACGGTGTCGATTTGCAGCGATTCCATCCGGCCGAGAGCCGCAGCGATTCCGGCGAGCTCAAGTTGCTGACGGTGGGGCGGCTCTCTGCGACCAAGCGGCTGCCTCTGCTGTTGGAGACAGTGACGCGGCTTCGGGATCAAAGCAGTAAGGTGCATCTGACCGTCGTGGGCGGCGGAGCTCTGGAGGCGGAGTTGCGATGGCTTCTGGCCGAGCGGAATTTGCGCGAGGCCGTCACGCTGCTGGGCCGGCGGGAGGGAAACGAAATGCCGGAAATCTACCGGCAGCATGATGTCTTTGTCAGTGGCAGCATGCAGGAGGGCATGAGCAACGCCATGCTCGAAGCGATGGCCTCGGGTTTGCCGATTGTGACCACGCGCTGCGAGGGTGTGGACGAGTTGATCGCCGACAACGGAATGGTCGTGGACGATCCACAGCCGGAGGCGCTCGCCGCCGTGATTCGCAAGCTGGCTCGGGATCGGGCGGCCCTGAAAGCCATGTCCGTCGCGGCTAGAAAGAAAGCGGAGAGCTTTGGCTGGGACAAGGTGGCCGACGCCTACCTGCGACTCTATGCGAAGGTGAAATGAAGATCCGCGTCTTACATGTGATCGATCATCTGGGCTTCGGCGGGGCGCCGTTCGTCGTCAAGGGCGTCGTCGAGCGCATGCCCGCGGACCGCATCGAGAGCATCGTATGTGCCCTGCGCCCTAATCCCAAGTCGCTCCCGATCCGGGCAGAGGTCATCACGCTGCCCGGCCGCAAGTACAGCCCGGCCGCCATCGGCTCCGTCGCCGGCATCTGCAAGAGTCGCCAGATCGACATCATTCATGCCCATCTCCAGAAGGCGTTCATCGCCAGTCTCCTGGCCACGTACCTGTGCTCCAGCCGGCTGATTCTGCACGAGCACGGCCCGATTTTCCGAGGCGGTACCGGGTGCATCTATCGCCGGCTCCTGGGGCTGCTGGGCTCGCGCGCGGAGGCGATCATCGCCAACTCCGAGGCCGCCAAAGCGGCGTTGCAGCACACGATGCGGACGGTGGAAGTCCTCATCGTCGTGGTCCCCAACTTCATCGACCTGGCACAGTTCGATCCCGACCGTTACGAGAGAAGCCACGTCCGAGCGTCGCTTGGCTTGAGTGGAGACAAGTTCGTCATCGGCTTCGTCGGCCGGCTCGATCGGGCGAAAGGGGCGGACTTGCTGGTCGAGGCAGCGGCGTCTCTGCAGAGGGAGGGGGACTCCTTCCGCGTCCTGATGGTGGGGGAGGGACCGGAGAAACAGCACCTGGAGCACCAGATTCAAAGGCTAGGACTCGAGGTGACGGTGATCTTGACCGGGCTGCGCGAGAACCCGGCCGAGGTCATGCGGGCCTTCGACGTGGGAGTGGTTCCCAGTCGGCGCGAGGCGTTCGGCATTGCCGCTCTGGAGATGATGCGCATGAGGGTACCGGTGATCGCCGCGCCGGTGGGCGGGCTGCCCGAGTTGGTGCGGGATGGCGAGACGGGCGTGGTCCTTCCGCAGCTTGCCCCGGAGGCGATCGCACAGTCTATCCGGAGGCTTCAAGAAGATACCGGCTTGCGGGAGAGGCTTAGCCAAAATGCCTTCGAACACTCCTCTACGTTCGATGGTGGCAGGGCGGTGGAGCAAATTGTCGCGATTTACGAACGGTTGATGGCATCGAGGAGAGCACGCCAGTGACAGAAGGACACACCATTGGACCCCAGGATTCTCCGGCCGTGAGTGCCGCGGCATATGAGAAATCGCATCGCGAGATCTTCAACCCGGTCGAGCAGCCGCGGTTGCGCGATGCACTGCGGCGGGCCGTCGAAGCGGTGCAGACAGGATCGAAACCATTGAAAGCTCTCGACTATGGTTGCGGCTCGGGCAACCTGACGAGGCACCTGGTCGATCTGGGGGTCCATGCGGTTTGCGCAGACGTGTCGGATGAATACCTGGAGGCCGTTGAGAAGAAGTTCTCCGGGACGGGCCTGGTGGATACGCTGGAGATCGGTGGCGCCGACTTGGCCGGCGTGCCGGACGGTTGCTTCGATATGGTCGCCACCTATTCGGTCCTCCATCACGTGCCGGACTATCTCGCGATTGTACGGGAGATGTGCCGGGTGCTCAAGCCCGGCGGCGTTCTCTACATCGATCATGAGGTCACGGAGACCTACTACGAGCGGCCGGCGGTCTACGCGGAGTTTCTCCAGAGCGCGCGGCCCCGAGTGGATTGGCGACGCCTGGCGTCGTTGGTGCTGGACGTCCGGGGCTACATTCATATCCTCAGACGCTTGGCCAATCCGCGCTACAAGAAGGAAGGCGATATCCACGTGTGGCCGGACGACCACATCCAGTGGGATCAGATCGAACGGACTCTGGTGTCGCAGGGTTTCGAGATTCTGCTGAAGCACGATTACCTTCTCTACAAGGCGATCTATGATTTGCAGGTCTACAATGAATACAAAGATCGTTGTGCCGACGAGCGGGTGCTGATCGCGAGGAAGAAGAAATGACGGATGAGCAAAGGACCGTGGAGGCCTTCTTCGATCATTTGCGAACGGCGGAACAGCCGACCGGCCTAGGGTTGCGCATGGTCCGGCGGGCCGCGCAGCGGATTCTCGCGTTCGCCGAGGTCACGCCGGGGAGCCGCATCCTGGAGATTGGGCCCGGGCGCGGCGAGTTCGCGGAGCTTTGCTTCGCCCAGAAAATGGAGTACCACGCGATCGAGCCGAACGCCGGGCTGGCGGAGTCGCTGCGGCAAAAGGGGGCCAACGTCATCTGTGCCAGGGTGCCGCCCCTGCCGGCCTTGGACCGTAAATTTGATCTCGTCGTCATGGTCAACGTGATGGAGCACATGAATGGCTTGGAACAGGCCCTCGACACCGCGTGCCAAATCCGGCAGGTTCTGACGCCGGGCGGCAAGTTCCTGATCCATGCGCCGGATTACCTGAGCTGGCGCGGGCATTTCTTCAACTGCGACTTCTCGCACAACTACGTCACCACGCGCCGCCGGCTCGATCAGCTTCTGGTGAATGCGGGCTACAGCGGTATTCGCAGCGGCTATATGAGCGGTCCCTTCCGGGGCCTCGCCGCCGTGCTGCTGTCGGGCTTAGCTTCGCATTTGCCGTTTGGCGCGTTGGAAGCCCTATTTCCGTATTGCCCGGTGTGCAGCCGGCTCTACAAGCTGCAGCTCACCTTCTCCCGGCGCATCCTGATCCTGGGACACAAGTGAATTGTTGATGTGTGATGTATGATTGTTGATGTTCAGTTTTCAGTCTTTGTTTGCCGATTCCCAAATCAGAAATCACACTCCGAACTTCGCACTTCCATCTGAAAGCGGCAATGTCAGCCCGGACCGAACAGATTGCTAAGCTCGTCGCGAGAGTCGCCGTGACGGTTGTCCTGCTGGCGTGGGTGTTTTCGCTGGTCGGTTTCGAATCGTTCCGCGACACGGTTCGGGCCGCGCGGTGGCACTATCTAGTCGGCGCGTGGCTGGCCACTGTGCTGTTCTCTCTCCTGCAAGCGTACGCCCTGCGGATCATCTTGCGAAAGCAGGACTGCGAAGTGCGACTGCACACATTGTTTGCCACGACGTGCGTCACGGCCTACTACAGTCTATTTCTGCCCGGCATCATGAGCACGGGCGTCAAGTGGTACATCCTCAAACGCTCGACAGGCAAGGGGGCCAATGTCCTGAGCAGCATGCTGTACAACCAGGCGACGCTGGCGGTCGTGATGGTGGTCGTGGGCTTGGCGGCCCTGGCCCTGGCCAGCCCCACGCAGGCGGCAGCGCCGGAGGCGGGGCGATCGGCGCTTCTGCCGCTCACTTGTGTCGCCCTGATTGCCCTTGTTGTGGTGACATTCATCCTGGTCCTGAACGACCGGACGGGCGGACCTGCCATCCGGCTGCTTAGGGCTGCTCTGCGACCCTTGCCGCAATCGGTTCAGGGCAAGGGCCGGGCCATGCTGGAGCAGATCTCGGCCTTCCAGACCGCCGGCTGGCGGTTTCACCTGGTCATCGGTTTGATCAACGTCATCGATGGGCTGGCGGTGGGTCTGTTGCTCTATCTCTTCGCGGCCCGGGCGGCCTACGTCGTGGTGCCGGTTGGAGCATTGGTTTGGCTGTGCGCCGTCGTGTTCGTCCTCGGTAAAATCCCGATCACGATTGCCAATCTCGGCGTACGGGAAGTGACGCTCGTGGGCCTGTTGGGCCTCTACGGCGTGGCCAAGTCTGCCGCCTTGTTGATGTCGATGGTGATGTTCTCGGGCCTGATCTTCCTGGGCCTGTTGGGTGCGGCTTATCAACTGTACTGGAGCGCGAAGCGATGAAACCATGTCCGATCTGCCATGGACCCGGTGCGAATCACAGCCGGGTCGGGGAATACTGGCTGGTGAAGTGCCGGGACTGCCGGTTCGTCTACGCCGACGCGACGGACGAGCAGATCGAGCAGGTGAATTTCCATTATGACGACTTTGCCGAGCGTCACTACACGGAAGTCCAGAGCGGCATCGACTACCTGTGGTTCGGCCGCATCAGCGCCCGCCTGACGGGAGGCAGGAGCGGGCTGAAGGTCCTGGACATCGGCTGCGGCAACGGCGTACTGCTGCGGCAATTCCAAAAGTGCGGCTGCGTCTGCGTGGGCAGCGACCCCTCGCCCTGGGCCCGCGCGTGCGCCCAGCGGTATGGGTACTCCGTGCTGCCTCGCATCGAAGAGGCGGACATCCAGCCCGGCACGTTCGACATCATCACGAGCACCTCCGCCCTGGAGCACGTCGGTCGGCCCCTCGAGCACGTGCAGCGGATCGTCGAAATCCTCAAGCCTGGCGGTCTCGCCTACTTCACCGTTCCTAACTACGGCTCGCTCCCGATCCGCCTCCATCTGGTCAAAGGAAGGCTGGTGAATCCTCCCGGCCACTGCAACTACTTCACCGCCGGGACTCTAAGAAACCTCTTCCGGCAGAAGAGCCTTGCCCAGCAAGTGGCCCAGGTGCAGGTCCACAGCTACGGCATTCCCGAAATCCACGGCATCTATCAGCGGTTCACGAAACGAGGGCCCAAGCCCGCCCAAGGCGGCGAACCCAGGACCTCCCAGAAACTCTGGTTGAAACAGCTTCTGGTCAGTGTCTACTACTGGTCCGGCAGACCCTTCGGCCTCGGCGACAAGCTCGAGGCTACCATCCAGAAGCGTGGTCCAGGCGATTGACTGTCAGGCATCCAGGGCATGCATCTTCAATCTCTGGGTGGCAGCGTCAGGCGAAGCTTGGCGATGGCCGCGCTGTGTCGAGGGCGTCCCGCCCTCGGATCGCGGGCAGGATGCCCGCGACACAGCGCGGCCATCGCCGAGACTTTCAGTCTTGACGATGCCACCCAGGAATCCGTGAGGGCGATAGGGACCCGAGATTGTGTCACACATTCCATGGTGCCCGGCGCGGGCGCCAGCACATGCGGTTGGCGGCGGCGTCGCCCACGAACTCCTCCTTGACCGGGTCCCACTTCAGGGGCCGCTTCAAAAGCATGGCGATGTTGCCCAGATGACAGAGCGTCGAGGAGCGGTGGCCAACCTCGACGTTGGCAATCGGCGCCTGGCGGCTCTTGATGCAGTCGAGGAAGTTCTGGTGGTGGTTCTTGCTCTCGTACAAGTGAATTTCGCTCGCACCGATGGTCTGCGTCTTGAGAGACGCGGGCTCGGTTTCGAGCTTACCCCGCTTGACGTCCACCCAGCCCTTGGTGCCTTCGAACCGCGTGCCGGAGCCGCCGGTCTTGCAGATGAGCTTGACGCCATTGGCGTAGGTCATCTCGAAGTAGACCTTGGTCGCCGTGGTGAACAGTCCGGATGCGGGGAACTCGCCCCGGCCGAGGATTTGCGCCGGCCCGGTGTCATCCGTACCGAGGCCCCATTGGGCAATGTCGAGATGGTGGGCACCCCAGTTGGTTACTTGGCCGCCCGAGTAGTCCAGGATGAAGCGGAACTGGTAGTGGCATCGTTGCGTGTGGTAGGGGGCCCACTCGGCCGGTCCCAGCCACATGTCGTAATCGAACCCCTCCGGCACGGGCTCCGGCGTCCAGGTCGGCTCGCACGTGCGATTGTTGGTAGGCAGACCCGCGATGACCGTTTTCACGTCGCCGATGTAGCCGTTGCGGACCAGCTCACAGGCCTTGCGGAACTCCTCGCTGGAACGCTGCTGCGAGCCCGTCTGCAAGACGCGGCCGTAGCGTCTCACCTCGTTGGCGAGAGTCCGTCCTTCGAGAATGGTCGGGGTCAGCGGCTTTTCACAGTACACATCCTTGCCCGCGTGGATCGCCGCGAGGCAGATCGGCACGTGCCAATGGTCTGGCGTGACAACCGTCACCGCGTCGATGTCCCGCCGTGCCAGAAGCTCGCGGAAGTCCCGGTAGCAGGAGCCTTCGTCGATGCCCGCCAGCTTGCGGGCCTCCTGGAGCCGCTGGGCGTCCACTTCGCACACGGCCACCACCTGGGCATTGGGATTGGCTTTGAACGCCTTCAGGTCGCTGCTGCCCATATTGCCCACGCCGATGCACCCGATAGTGATTCGCTGGGATGGCGCCGTTGCCCCGAAAACTGACGACGGAACAATGGTCGGCATGGCCAGCGCCGCGCCCGCCGCCAAGGCGGAGCCGCGCAGAAAACCCCGACGGCTGATGGCATGGTGGATGAGCTTGCTGCTCGAACTCATGATATGACTCCTCACTGCTACGATGCTTTCATCCAGGCTGTCACGCAAGTCCTGCCATCCTAACATGGCGAGGCTCCATCCGCAACGGTCGTTGCCCGTGCCCAGCGATGATAAACGAGGCGGAGAAGGATTGGGTGGTAGGCGGAAGAGCCGAAGGAACGACTCCTTCGGCGCGGGGAAGAGGCGGCCAGCCCTCCAGGTT
>Ga0315280_10001333_pt1 | contig 42693 bp, 41 predicted proteins | sample YL17G06_40_MG_FD_203697 | JGI IMG/M metagenome (GOLD analysis project Ga0315280, IMG submission 203697) | Sediment microbial communities from Yellowstone Lake, YNP, Wyoming, USA - YL17G06_40 | ecosystem: Environmental > Aquatic > Freshwater > Lake > Sediment | place: USA: Wyoming | collected...
GAGACTAGGGGAGCCAACGCTGAGATGAAGATCAGTAGAGCATAGAATACATAGTCCTTCGAGAGCCTTCTTTTCCCTTTTTCTTTCTTTATACTCATCAACACACCTCATTTCTGTTTTTTCTTTTTATAGTTGCGCGCAGGGTCATTTCCTATGTACACAATAATTCGTGTTTATAATCAATATTAAATATATATAAAAAAGAATGTGTGTATAAAAAAGTACATACAGATGGCGGGCTTGGTGAGATTTGAACCCGTCACAAGGTGGAGATGTCATCCGTAGACTTCCCCTTTTTTAAGTAGTATCAGGTGGAGCTGAGGATAAGATTATGGAAGCGCATATAAATGGGATTGCAATTCTGGAACATATTCCGATGGTCAATGAGAAAGGCTTGCGCCACTTTACCGTCTCACACGCGCGAGAATTATTAGAAATTTAAAAATCCAAGTTAGATACTTTGATTGAGGGGGCGCTCGTTGTCGGTAAAGGATAGAATGGATGAGATGTTGAAGACCATCGAAGAGGCGGGCAGCAATGGAATCGAGATGAGGGAGTTGTTAAGCATCTATTATGAGAAATGGGGCTTCAGACTCGCCACCATCAAGGGGTACGTCTCCGACCTTGAGGAGATAGGGAAGATCAGAGTCGCAGGAACCATCCTCTACCATTTCAGTCATCAGCCTCCCAGAGGTTTGGTCCGCTCAACGAGATGAATCTAAAATGCACCTGCGTCCAGTGAATTGGGCGGTGAGGTAGATGGGGTTCGAATCCTCTGGTAAATTGTTCGGAGATTTCAATAGACTCTCAAATCAGGTGTACAGGACTCCCTGTGAGTGGTTCCAGCCCGGCCCACCACCTTTTAGGAGCTTGGATGAGAAAAAGCTAGGGTCCGATATTCGTACGCTGGAGCCGCGGAGACGCTTTGGACATGATTTCACCGAGTAAACGGCGACCGAGGTCCGTGAGCTCAAGGATCCTCCACTTCAGGACCCCTAGATGCTGGAGGGAGCGTTTCACGCCCCCGGGAAGAGCCCTACCCGGCACCACCACGTCTCGATACTTCTCCAGCTCATCTTTGTAGAGGTACACGAGGTTTCTACGTGACAGATCCTCGAGCTCCTCCCATTGCTCTGGAGTGTACGTCTTCATCTTAAGCCTAGCCTCCAGAGCCTCAGGGAGCCGGACGAAGTAAACGCGATCCTTCGTTATCCTGATCAATCCTCGACGTCGTAGGCCGGCTATGCTTTTCTCGCCGCACTGCTTGTAGCGCCAATGCTTGAGCAACTCTTCAACCTGGAGCCCGGCTTCGGCGTCCTTGAGACGCTTGAGGGCTTCAAGCTGAACAGGACCAAGCAAGTTAGATCAACCTCTGGTTCGCCGACTCGCAGTAGGGGGCGCTTGTTGATGTCTCACTCATATCTCAGCGCCTCCACGGGGTTCATCCTGGAGGCATGCCACGCCGGGTAAAGCCCCGAGAGCACGCACGTGACCACAGCGAACCCCACCACCAGGACCCCGAGGGAGACGCTGAGGTCCGGCGCCAACCCTATGTAGTTGCCGACGGCGACGCTGAGGCCGAAGCCGCCGAAGGCCCCGATCAAGCCCCCCACCACCCCCGTGAGCACCGCCTCGGACAGGAACATGAATAGGACGTCGCGGCTCTTCGCCCCCAGGGCCTTCAGGGTCCCTATCTCCCGGGTCCTCTCAAGAACGCTTATAGTCATCGTGTTGATTATGCCGACCCCCGCCACGACGAGGGAGATGGCCGCTATGCCGCCGAGCACGCCCTGTATGGTCCCTAGGATCGTGTTCACCATCGACTGCGCGGAGGCGGCGGTTACAACAGTCACCTGGTCGACCTTCGCCTTTATCGCCTGGGCGACCTCCTCGACCTTATCCGTCGACGTAGCCGTCACCTGTATAGAGTTGTAGGTGCCGCCTGTCTCGAAGAACTGCTCGTACGTCTTCAGGGGTATCAGGATCACGGAGTCGCTTGAGCCGAAGCTCCCGCCCGTCTTCTTCAGCACCCCGACTATTCTCAGCGTCAGCTCCTTGTCGACGCCGTTCACCCTGGTCGTCACCTTGAGCCGGTCGCCCAGCTTGAGGATGGGCTCATCCTCGCTCGGGGGCTGAAACACGTCGTATCCAATCACCGCGACGGCCAGGTCCGACCGCAGGAGCACGCGGCCTTCGGCGATCTCAAGCGCCTTGTTTACCGCGAAATACTGGTCGGTCACACCCGTCAGCGACCTGGCGTAGGTCTTACCCCTCACGACGTACGCGCCGGAGCCGCCTGACTCGATCGGCACGGCGAACTCGACGTCCGGTATCTTCTCTATCGTGTTGAGGTCCATCCAGCCTAGGGTGCGCGTGGCGAAGGAACCTCCGCCGGTGAAGCCGTGGCCTGACGTGAAGCTTCCCGGTATCACGGTTATCGTCGAGGCACCCAGGCTTCCGAGCTGGTCGGTGATCGTGTTGCTCATGCCCTGCGTCATCGAGACCAGGCCGGTGACTGCGGCGCATCCGATGAGTATGCCTATCAGGTTGAGGGCGAACCTGAACTTGCGTTCCTTAACCCCGTTGGCTGATATTCCCACGATGTCCCACAGTCTCAATCCTAGCACCCGACGTCCAAAGGATACTGCTTCCTGCCCGCCCTGTCGAAGGCGGGCGCCGAATAAAAAGATGCCCTAAAACATGCGTTAACGTTTTCACGCCGAAGACTGTGGTACTGATCGGCGAGGAAAGGATGGTGGGCCTTGTCTCGATGGATTACTTCAGGAAGCTCGACCTGAGGGTCGGCGAGGTCGTCTCCGCGGCGCCCGTCGAGGGCTCGGATAAGCTGATGAGGCTCAAGGTCGACCTCGGCTCTGAGCGCAGGGTGATCCTGAGCGGAATACGGCCTGACTACTCGGCGGAGGAGGTGGTGGGTATGCAGGTCGTCGTCCTCTGCAACCTCGAGCCCAGAAAGATGATGGGGACGGTCTCACAGGGGATGATCCTAGACGCAGGCTACCTGGATGGCGTCGGGAAGCCGCCCCTCCTCACGGTGAGCCACCGCGTGCCCAACGGGGTCAGGGTCGCCTAGGCTGCTCATCCATCCCCTGAATCACCTTTTTTATGGGGGATGTACGGGGGTTAACCATGGCTCCCCCCATCAGGCGGTACGAGCAGATAGCCGGCGTCCTCGTAAAATACGGCTTTGAGGTGTTCGTCAAGGACCTCCTGCCGGGGACCGTCGAGTGGCGGCTCCACAGGGAGCACGAGGTCGACATCCATGGCATGGACACCCACGTGCGCATCCGCCTCGCCCTCCAGGAGCTCGGCCCCACCTTCGTCAAGCTCGGCCAGATCATGAGCACCCGCCGCGAGATCCTGCCGCCCGGCCTGGTTGACGAGCTGGCGAAGCTCACAGACAGGGTGGAACCCCTCCCATTCGACAAGGTGAAGCCCGTCATCGAGGACCGGTGCGGCCTCATCTCAGAGACGTTCAAGCATGTGGACGAGAAGCCCATAGCCGCGGCCTCCCTGAGCCAGGCCCACCTCGCGGAGCTGAAGGACGGCACGAGGGTGATCCTCAAAATCCAGCGGCCCGGCATCAGAGAGGTCATAGAGACCGATGTCGGCATCCTCGAGGGCGTCGCCGAGAGGGTCGAGAAGGCCGTGCCAAACCTCGCCATCTACAACCTCCCCGGCGTCGTCAAGGAGTTCGCCCGCCAGATAAGGATGGAGCTGGACTTCGTCAGGGACGGGAAGAACGCGGACCTCATCGCCAGGAATCTCGAGGGCCTCGGAGCGCGCGTCAGGAAAGGCTTCATAACAGTGACAGACGGATCAAGGGTCGATGTTCGAGGAGCTGGACGCGGCTGAGAGGAGGGGCCTCAGGGGCGCCATGCTCGTCTGCCTCGTCATCTTCTTCGCCGACGCCAGCCACAGCATGCCCATACCCATCTTCCCCGCCTTCGCCCAGGGGCTCGGAGCCTCCCTCTCCATGATAGGCGTCTTCGCCGCAGCGTCTAGCCTCGCCATGATCTTCCTCTCCGTGCCCATAGGCAGCCTCTCGGACAGGATCGGCAGGAGGGGTGTGATGATGATGGGCTACGCCCTCATGGTCGTCGTCCCCATCATGTACACCTTCTCCACGGCGGCCGAGCACCTCCTCCCGGCCAGGCTCCTCCTCGGCGTCGCGATGGGCTGCACCTTCTCCATAGGCTTCGTCTACGTCTCGGAGCTAGCGCCGGCGAGAAGGAGGAACCTCGCGCAGGGGATCTACATGACGACTATGGGCCTCGGCTTCACGGCGGGGCCCCTCTTGGGCGGCCTCATCTCGAGCGCCTGGGGGTACTATGTCGCCTTCTACGTGAGCGGCGGCCTAGCAGCAGTCGGCCTGGTCCTCCTCTTGCTCGTCCCCGGCGGGGCGAGGGGTGGACCCAGCCACGCGGAGGGCTCCAGAGGGTCGGGGCTCAGGGAGGTCCTCTCGGACACGAAGATACTCGCCGCCGGCGTCTCCAACTTCGTCAACTCCCTCATGTTCTCGTCACTCTCCACCTTCTTCCCCCTCCTGGGCGGCTTCATGGGGCTGAACGAGGCGGAGGTCGGCCTCGGCTTCACCGTCCGTGGCCTCTCCTCGACGGTGATAAGGTTCCCGACCGGCGCCTACGCGAGGAGGGCGGGCGTCCTCAGGCTGATGGCGCTCGGCCTCGTCCTCTCGGCCTCGATGCTCCTCCTCGTCACATTCACGGACCAGCTCCTCCTCGTCTGCCTCCTCCTCGGAGTCCAGGGATTAGCCTACGGCGTCTACCTGACCTCAGGGAATATCTACGTCACCCAGGAGGCGCCGCCTGACCGGAGGGGCGCCGCGATAGGCACCTTCTCGACCTTCGGCAACGTGAGCGGCGTACTCAGCCCCCTGCTATTGGGAGCCGTGGCCGAAGGCTGGGGTCTCAGGACGGTCTTCCAGCTCTCCGCCGTCCTCTCCATAGCAGGCGTATGCCTCATGCTGCTCCTCGTGAAGAAGGGCGAGAAGAACGCCGGCGCCGTCAGCCCGACAAGTACCTGAGGACGTCGAAGGCCCTGGACGCCTCCTCCTCCCTCACGATGAGGCTCACGTCACTCTCCGTGAAGAAGGCGTCGACCGGGTGGACACCGTTCTGGCTCAGGGAGTCCATGACGACGGCCTTGCTGTCGGGATTCGCCTCGGCGCCCTGAGGGAGCCTGACGTGGAGCTCCGCGTAGTCGCCGCTGACGTCGACCTGGTAGCCCGCGAGCTCGTCCCTCACCCTCTCGGCGTGGGGCGAGTTCGTGATCACCTTGATGCCGTTCGAGAACTGGTGGATGCTGAACCTGTAGGAGTCGAAGTCGCCCGTGGAGACGATCTTGTTGATGATCTCCCCGTGCCTCGAGGAAGGCGCGACGACTGTGATCTCGGAGACGCCCGTGACGAGGTTGAGTCTGCTCCCCTTAAGGGGGCTCACCATCTCCTCCTCCATCAGCCCCTCCAGCGTGTTGCTCAGCCTCATGATTGCCGTGACGATGGTGTTCGGGTCGACGTCAGCGCCCGAGATGGACTCCACCTCCTCCCTGATGTACCTGGCGACGGCACTGTAGTTGATCACCCTCATCCTCATGCCGCGGTACAGGTAGGGGTTACGGGTGATGATGATGCGCACCGCCTCCTGGACCGTCGACCTTCCCGACATACCGTTGAGAGCAGGGAGAACCGGGTGATATAAAATTTATGACTTTCTGAAGGAAGTCTGGCGCACTGATAAGGTGCCGCGGGCGGCGCCTCTCCGATCCTTTGAGCCTCGCCGGTTCAGGGCGGAGAGGGATCAGGTAAAGCCAGATATCTGTCAAATTTATGACAATTTGTGATAATGTTTATAAAGAAGCTACGCCTTCCACTTTTCCAGTGAAAAACATGACTTGGAGAAGGAGGAGAAGCCTCTTCGACAGGATGTTTGACGACTTCGGCCACGACTTCGACGGCATGGACGAGTGGGCCGAGAAGATGTTCGAGAACCTCCGGGACATCGATCCCTCTGAGCTCCCCGAGAACACCTACTACTACGGGTTTCAGTTGACCCAGGGGCCGGACGGGAAACCCGTGATCAGGGAGTTCGGCAACGTCAAGCCGTTCGAGAGGGGCCAGCTCACAGTCGGAGCCAGGGAGCCCCTCGTCGACGTCTCGGTGGACGAGAAGGAGGGCACCGTCAAGATCGTCGCCGAGATGCCCGGCGCCAACAAGGAGAGTATGAATGTCAACGCGACAGAGGACCACGTGAGCATAACCTCTAACCAAGACGGCAAGCCGTACAAGGCGGAGGTGCCGCTCTCGGTCAAGATAGATCCCGAGACCGCGGAGGCCTCGTACAACAACGGCATCCTGGAGCTCGTCATCAGGCAGAAGGCGCCGGAGAAGAAGGGCACCAGCGTCAAGGTGAAGTAGAATCCCGTTTTTTCATTCAAAATTTCAGGTCATGGAGGATAGGACATGGATAAAATCACTCTAAGAGTAGCCGAGGCTCCGCCGAACATGGTGGGCAGAGGCATAGCCGTCGTCGACCCAGAGCTCGTAAAGAGGCTCGGATGGAGGGCTGGCGAGGTAATCGAGATCGCGGGTAAAAAGAAAGGTTACGCCCTCCTCTGGCCCGGCCAGATGGAGGACTACAACCGCGGCCTCATCAGGATAGACAGCATAATCCGCAACGACGCCGGCGCGGGCATCGACGACAAGGCCACCATAAGGAAGATAGAGGCGAGGCATGCAGAGAAGCTGACCCTCTACCCGACCGAGCCACTCCGCATCCAGGGCGGTGAGGGCTACCTCGCCGAGGCGCTGGAGGGCAGGGTCGTCTCGAAGGGCTCGACGATCCCCCTGAACATCATGGGGAGGAGGGTCGACCTCGTCGTCACCGCGACGACTCCGCCGGCCGACGCAGTAATAATCGGCAGGGACACTGAGATCGTCTTCAACGAGAAGGGGCCCAAGCCCGCCATGGGAGGCATCCCCAAGGTGAGCTACGAGGACATAGGCGGCCTCGGCAAGGAGATCAGCAAGGTCCGCGAGATGATAGAGCTGCCCCTCAAGCACCCAGAGATATTCGAGCGACTCGGCGTCGAGGCCCCCAAGGGCGTGCTGCTCCACGGTCCACCCGGAACCGGCAAGACGCTCCTAGCCAAGGCCGTAGCAAACGAGACAAGCGCCAACTTCTACAGCATAGGCGGACCCGAGATCATGAGCAAGTTCTACGGCGAGTCAGAGGAACGCCTCCGAGAGGTCTTCAAGGAGGCCCAGGAGAACGCCCCCAGCATCATCTTCATAGACGAGATCGACTCCATCGCGCCGAAGCGTGAGGAAGTCTCAGGTGAGGTCGAGAAGCGGGTAGTCAGCCAGCTCCTGAACATCATGGACGGCCTCGAGGCGCGTGGCAAGGTCGTCGTCATAGGCGCCACCAACCGCCCCAACGCCCTAGACCCCGCGCTCCGCCGCCCCGGCAGGTTCGACAGGGAGATAGAGATAGGGCTCCCCGACAGGAGGGGGCGGCTCGAGATACTCCAGATACACACCCGTGGGATGCCTCTCTCGAAGGACGTGAAGCTCGACGAGATTGCGGACAGGACCCACGGCTTCGTCGGCGCAGACCTTGGAGCCGTATGCAAGGAGGCCGCGATGGGCGCCCTAAGGAAGGTGCTCCCGGAGATCGACCTCACGGAGACCAGCATACCCGCGTCGATATTGAACAAGATCAACGTCACGATGCCGGACTTCGAGGACGCCCTCAGGGAGGTCCACCCGAGCACCCTCAGGGAGGTCCTCGTGGAGGTCCCCAACGTCAGGTGGGACCAGGTCGGCGGCCTCGAGGAGGCCAAGAATGAGCTCAGGCAGGCCGTCGAGTGGCCGCTAAAGTACCGAGAGGTCTTCGACTACGCGGACGCGGAGCCGCCGAAGGGCGTCCTACTCTACGGCCCTCCGGGCACGGGGAAGACGCTCCTCGCTAAGGCGGTCGCCACGGAGAGCGGCGTCAACTTCATCAGCGTCAAGGGGCCGGAGCTCCTCAGCAAGTGGGTCGGCGAGTCCGAGAAGGGCGTCCGAGAGGTCTTCAGGAAGGCCCGCCAGGCGGCGCCATGCGTCGTGTTTCTGGACGAGGTAGACTCCATAGCACCCACAAGAGGAAGCAGCCTAGGCGACTCGGGAGTCACGGAGAGGATGGTGAGCCAGATACTCACCGAGCTGGATGGCTTGGAGAGCCTGAAGGATGTCGTCGTCCTCGGGGCCACGAACCGCGCAGATATGGTCGACACAGCCCTCCTCCGGCCCGGAAGGTTCGACAGGATGCTCTACATCCCGCTACCCGACTTGGAAGCCAGGAAGATCATCTTCAGGATACACACGAGGGGCAAGCCCCTGGCCGAAGAGGTCAACCTAGACAAGCTCGCAGAGGAGACCGAGACCTACACCGGCGCAGAGATCGCGGCCGTCTGCGGCGCAGCCTCCATGCTAGCCATAAACGAGCACCTCGGCAAGTACCCCGACCCCGAGGAGGCGAAGAAGCACAGGGAGGAGCTCAGGATAGGGCTCCGCCACTTCGAGGCAGCCTTCCAGAAGGTGAAGCCCCTAAGCCTCCAGCAGGCGATGCTGAACAGGCCGGTCGCCGAGAAGGTGAACGCGCAGACCGGCATCAGCATAGCCTAGGCCCCAAGACCCGTTTTTATCCCCCTTTTGGTCACCGCTGAATAACATGGATAGATTAATTAGACGTCCCTCTTCTTCATGAAGACGGGTGCTGCGTTATGCCTATCCGTCAGCCCATAGTCTGCATGCTCGGCCACGTCGACACAGGGAAGACGAGCCTCCTCGACAAGATCAGGGGCACCGCGGTCCAGCTCAGGGAGGCGGGTGGCATGACGCAGCAGATAGGAGCCAGCTTCTTCCCGTTCGACACCCTAGTCGCCATCACCCAGCAGCTCGGCAAAGACCTCAAGGTCGACATCAAGATACCCGGGCTACTGGTTATCGATACCCCCGGCCACGAGGCATTCGCAAACCTCAGGAGGCGAGGCGGCTCCGTCGCCGACATCGCGATCCTCGTCGTAGATGTTATGCACGGCTTCGAGAACCAGACGTACGAGTCGATCAACATCCTCAAGTCCAGGAAGACGCCGTTCATCGTCGCGGCGAACAAGATCGACCGCATAGACGGCTGGAGGCCGAAGGAGAACACCCTCTTCCTCCAGTCCTACGCGACCCAGCAGGAGCTCGTCAAGGAGGACCTCGACAACAGGCTCTACGGCATGATGGGGAACCTGAGCAGGCTAGGCTTCAGCTCCGAGCGATTCGACAGGGTCAGAGACTTCACCAAGAACATAGCGATAGTCCCGGTCAGCGCCAAGACCGGCGAGGGCATCGGCGAGCTCCTCGCCGTCCTCATCGGCCTCACCCAGCAGTACATGCAGGACAAGCTGACCGTGACGGAGGGGCCGGCGCTCGGCACGGTCCTCGAGGTGAGGGAGGAGGTCGGCCTCGGCACCACCCTCAACGCCATAATCTACGACGGCGTCCTGAGGGCCGAGGACACCATCGTCATAGGCGGCAAGGAGGGGCCAATGTCCACGAAGATCAGGGCGATACTCATGCCCCAGCCCCTCGACGAGATAAGGGACCCGAAGAAACGCTTCAACGCGATAACCGTGGTCCCGGCGGCGGCTGGCATCAAGATAGCCGCCCCCGAGATAGAGGACGCCATCCCAGGCGCCCCCCTCATAGCCGTCGGAGGCGAGATGACCCTGGAGAAGGCGATGGCTGAGGTCGGAGCCGAGATGGAGAGGGTGAAGGTCCAGACCGACAAGACCGGCATCATAGTCAAGACCGACACCCTGGGCAGCCTCGAGGCGCTTGTGGAGAGCCTGCGCGTCAGGGACATCCCCATCAGGCTCGCCGACATAGGCGACATCAGCCACAGGGACGTGATGGAGGCGGTCAGCGTCAAGTACGAGGAGCCCCTCTACGGCGCCATCCTCGCCTTCAACGTCAAGATCCTACCGGACGCCGAGCAGGAGGCCCAGAGCCAGAGGGTCAAGATCTTCTGGAACGACATCATCTACAACCTAATGGACGAGTACGTCAAGTGGATGGAGGACGAGCGGGAGGCCAAGGCGAGGAAGGAGTTCGAGGCCCTTACCCAGCCCGGGAAGATCCAGATCCTCGACGGCTTCATCTTCCGCAGGGCGAAGCCGGCGATCTTCGGAGTCCGCGTCGAGGCTGGCATGATAACGCCAAACGTCTCCATGATCGGCCGCGAGGGGGAGAACCTCGGCCGGATAGTCCAGATCCAGGACTCAGGCGCGGCCGTCGGGAAGGCCGAGGAGGGGAAGGAGGTCGCCGTTTCAATGCCACAGCCCATCGTAGGTAGACATATAAAAGAGAAAGATGTGCTATACGTAGACGTTCCCGAGAAAAACGTCAGAACCCTGAGGCAGAAGTTCCAGGGGAGGCTGACGGAGAACGCCCTAAAGGCGTTGGAGGAACTGGTCGAGATCAAGCGTAAGAAGGACCCGCTCTGGGCGATATAGGTGAAGAGGAGTGCCGCTGCTGATCGTCTCGGACCCCAAGACGGGGAAGAGCCAGAAGGTTGAGCTAGAGGACGCCAGGATGTCGCCGCTTCTGGGCAAGCGGATCGGCGAAGTCGTGGAGGGATCCGTCGCCGGGTTGCAGGGCAAGCTGCTTAAGATCACCGGTGGGACCGACAAGGACGGGGTGCCGATGCGCCCAGACGTCCACGGCAGCGCCAAGGCGTTCATCATCCTCAGCGGCGGCGTGGGGTACAAGGCGGCGAACAAAGGCGAACGGAAGAGGAAGCTCGTGAGGGGCAATATCGTCAGCTCCGAGTCCAAGTTCCTCAACCTGATGGTGGTCGAGGAGACCAAGAGCCTGAAGAAGGCGGAGAAGGTCGTGAAGGTCAAGAAGGCCAAGAGGCTGGCGGAGGCGAAGGAGGCCGCCGAAGCCGAGAAGGCCGTCGAGGCGGAGGAAGCTAAGAAGGCCAAGAGGACTAAAAAGGCGGAGAAGACCGTGAAGGCGGAGAAGCCGAAGAAGGCTGCCAAAAAATCGCCCAAGGCCAAGACCCCCAAGGAAGAGGAGTCGAAATAGTCGCCGCCTCGGGTAGTTGAGCCTGTAAACCTGGTTTCTCGCACAGTTTCCAGTCTGGAATCGCGTCGTTCCTCGCCAGATTTAACGAAGATTTATTATAATGTTTCCGATTAACTAGTTTAATCCATCCGCTTGTGTATGGGGCGAAATGAAAATGTCGGTGCTTGAGAAAGGTTTGATGGTAGGCTTCACATGTTATTTTCATGTAACAGATTCTCTTATGATCTATTATTCTGGGCGAGTTGATCATAGAATGGGTAACGGTGGTCACCGATGAAGCTCTTATCGACAGGCGTGAAGGGGCTCGACGACATGCTCGGCGGAGGAATCCCCGAGGGTAAGATAATCCTGGTCTGCGGCGGGACGGGGACGGGGAAGACCATTTTCTCGATCCAGGTCCTCCTCCAGGCCCTGAGCCGGGGGGAGGCATGCGTCTTCGCCACACTCGAGGAGCCAATGCCGAGCATAAGGCAGAACCTCCTCGCCCTGGGCTGGAACCTCTCAGATTGGGAGAGGAAGGGGCTGTTGAAGGCCCTCGACTTCAGGATGGTGCCGACCTCGAGCTTCGCCAAGGACAGGGAGATGGGGGACTCCCAGCTCTCCACATCCGAGATCCTCACAATCATAAACGAGACCAAAGCTAAGGTGGTCGCCGTCGACCCGCTGACGAGCCTCGTCATACAGGAGGCCAGGTCGGGCAGGAAGAGGTTCCTCATAGGCGAGTTCTTCGAGTCCCTCAGGAAGCTCGGCTGCACGGTCATAGTCACCTCGGAGACGAGCCCCCAGGAGGGGGACTTCTACATGGAGCAGTTCCTCGCAGACGGCGTCATCCTCCTCGGCAAGGACGTGAGGGACTACAAGCTCGTCAAGACCCTGAGGATAGACAAGATGAGGGGCCTGGCCTACGACGAGCAGCCGAGGAGGTACACGATATCCTCCCGGGGATTCCAGGTCTTCAACACTGAGCCGGTGCTGGTCTAGACTCGGCTGGAGAGGAGCTCGTTCAGGAGCTCCTCCCTCATCTCTATCCTGGGTATCTTCGGCAGCCCCTCCTTCCTCTTGAGGTACCTGTGGAATGACCCACGGGGGAGCACGGTCACCTTCAGGGGGACATACTTCATGAAGTTCGTCAGGTCCCTCCAGTCCTTGTCGAAGTCGACGAGTCCTTGATGGATGCGGTTGACCAGCTCATCCTCAGACACCTTTGATGAAAGCTCGATGAACAGCCTCATATACTCGTGGGACCCCTCAAGCTCCCTCCTCGCCGTGAAGTCAACGTAGGGTATCCCCGCGTTCGTGAGTATCTGGATCAGCTCCTCCTCCATTATCCTCGTGAAGTTGTGGAGCACGAGCAGGTTGTCGCACCTCGCATAATACCTGAACACGGGGCTCACGCACCCGAGGATGTCGTCTCCCTTGTCCACGCACTCGACTATGTCAGGCATCACGTACCTCGTGAGGTCGTTGAAGTGTGGGGTCATGATCATCTGGTACATCTTACCCACCTCCACATCCATCATTGAGACTGTCTCGGGCGGCGGATCAAGCAAGCCTGGGTCATCACTCAAGGCGTCTTTCTCGGGTAGAAATTCAGGCGATATGACCCGCCAGTCGAAGAAGAAGCTGCCCGGGTGCTCGATCGAGGGAAGCCCTGAGAACATAGTCTCAGTTGAGCCAAAGATCGTCTTAGGGTAGGTCCCCGCGACCTCCTTGATCCTCTCCTTGAGGACGCTCGCCGGCCGGTCTTGGGTGAAGAAGCCCTTCAGTTTAAACGGATGGCCTATCCTCGGGTACACCTGGTCGAGGAGGGAGGTGACCGTCATGTAGGCTATGTCGATGTTCTGGTAGTTCTCCACGAAGTAGTCGACCTTCGCTTGGTACGGGAGGTTTTGGTCTGGGACATGGAAGCTCCATCCTAGGCCTTTCCTGTCGTAGACATCGTTGAAGAACGCCGGGAGAAACTGGCCACCTGGCGTATTCTGGTATATCACGTCGCCGACCTCAAAGGTTATTTTTTCTCCGTCGTGGGTGCTTAGGAAGAGGAAGCTGAACCCCGTCCTCTTCAGGTTCTCCCATAGACCCTTCCGTGGGACCATGAACACCTTCGGCTTACCCATCGTCCCGCTCGTGTAGACCTTGTCATAGTCCGAGAGGGGGTAGATGAAATCGCCCTCGTGGGGATTCTCGTAGAATGGCTTGTAGAAGCTGTAGAACGTGAGGGGTATTTCTTTGATCTTGGAGTTGGGCCTCAGGCCCAGCTTTCTCCCTAGATTGGTCCTGGAAGCCTTCCTGATTTTCTCTCGCAGGAGCTGCTCCTGCCTCCCTGGTATGTCCTTTTCACCCAGAAACTTCAGCGCATAATATTTCAGGAAGGGTTTCATCATCTCGTAAACAATTTTCGGCATGACTTCTCACCATCATATGCCTCATATTGTTATGATCTTATCTGACAGCTTTTCAAATTTTATTATATCCGCGGAGTTCTCATGCGTCTCCGGGTAATAGAATCCGTATACTTGGACCTTGCTCGACTTCAACTCGGTGATCTGAGATATGATAAACGTGTAGACTCTCTTCCAGCCGTGGGTATGTATGAGGTTAGATATAGTGAATATGATAATCTCACAGTTGATCTTCTTCTCGTTGGAGTAGTTGATTATGTCGGAGAAAAGTATCCTGAGCTGGTCGAGGTCGTCGTTTATGGTCATAATATGCTCCTCGAACATGTTCAGGGCCCCTCTCCCGCCCTGGAGCATCCTCACAACGTACAGGCTCTCGTCCAGCCCGCTGGTCCTCAGGTCCTGTGGTGTGATCAGGTCGTAGGTGGTGATCAGGATCGTCCTGATCCCCTTCAGGGAGTTGTTCCTCACCTTGTCTATTATCCACTTGATCTCCTTGGTCTTCTGGTTAGAGCCGTTGCCTACGAGGTTGAAACTACCAGGCCCAGATTCGGAGTAGACAGTAGGGTATCCCGATATGAGGTACCGCTTCAGGTCATCGACGAGGAGGGAGAACCGGGGGTCCGTCATCCCACGATAGATCACTATCTTCCCAAAGATGGCCATGATATCGACGTAGGTGCTGTCCATTAGGTTCAGTGCGTATGCTACGTTGACCAGAAGGAGGTTGATCCATCCTAGTATGAGCAGGTCGAGCGATGATGGATAGTTTATCCGTATCATTAGAAGGCTCACGCTTATCAGAAGATAGGGTAGGATCATTATCCCCCATCCCAGTGCCTCAGGACCTGAAGTGAGGGTTAAGACGATCATCGCCATGGGTAAAATCAGTGTTGATATTACCATCTCCTTGGTCCTGTTGATCAGCTCACCGATGCCAGCCAGGATGAACATGGAGCCGATGGGAAAGAGCAATAAGGGTATGATCATACCGTACTGAGGGTCAAGCCCTATCCTGGAGATTATGTTGGCTCCATAGGAGAGGAATCCTATCCCCCAGTATAGGTAGAATTTTTTCTTGGTTTTATTATATATTCGATATAAAAGGATGAAAAAGCCGATAGTTATTAAGCCATTGATCGATCGAACAAGTATACTTATTAATTCCTGCAAATTCCTCTGCATAACATTTTTTACAAAAATATTTATCTTTTATTGATTTAGGGACGCTTAACCATAAGCGGCTTTTTAACGGTCCTTCATTTTTCATGGTCTTGATAAACGCATTTAAGTTCAGGGTTTGTAGTTATCCGTTACAGGATATAGGGGGCTCATGGGAATACCAAGGCTACCAAAGCAACCGGAGATCAACATCGGCACGGTCGGGCACGTCGACCACGGCAAGACTACCCTCGTTCAGGCCCTCACGGGCCAGTGGGCCTCCCGCCACAGCGAGGAGCTTAAGAGGGGCATCACGATAAAGCTCGGCTACGCTGACTTCGCCGTCTACAAGTGCCCAGACTGCGACGAGCCCCAGTGCTACTCAACCTCCCAGGAGTGCCCAGCCTGCGGGAAGAAGGCGGAGTTTCAGAGAGCACTCAGCTTCGTCGACGCCCCCGGCCACGAGATACTGATGGCGACGATGCTCAGCGGCGCCGCCGTCATGGACGGCGCCATCCTGGTGATAGCGGCGAACGAGAAGTGCCCGCAGGCCCAGACCCGTGAGCACCTTGCCGCCATAGAGACCGTCGGCCTGGACAAGCTCATCATAGTCCAGAACAAGATCGACCTCGTCAAGCGCGAGGACGCGATCAGGAGCTACAACGACATCCTCAAGTTCGTGAAGGGCAGCATAGCCGAAGAGGCCCCCATCATCCCCGTCTCCGCCCAGCACAAGGTCAACATCGACCTCCTCGTCAAGGCGATACAGGAGTACCTGCCAACGCCGAAGAGAGACCCCTCGAAGCCACCGAGGATGCACATCATCAGAAGCTTCGACGTCAACAACCCCGGCACATCGATCGAGGATCTGAGCGGCGGAGTCCTTGGCGGCTCCATATACCAGGGCAAGTTCAGGGTGGGAGACGAGGTCGAGATCAGGCCAGGGCTCCCCACCCGGGACAAGAACAGGCTGAAGATGAGGGCGCTCTTCACCGAGATCATGAGCCTCCACGTGGGAGGCGGGCCTGTCCAGGAAGCCATGCCTGGCGGCCTCGTCGGCGTCGGCACCATGCTTGACCCCTCCCTGACCAAGTCGGATGGCCTCGTCGGCAGCCTCGTCGGCAAGCCAGGCACCTTACCGGTGGTCAGGGACGAGCTATCGATAGATGCCAGGCTGTTCGACAGCGTCGTCGGGAGCAAGGAGCAGGAAGAGGTGGCGAAGATAGCGAAGGGCGAGAAGCTCCTCCTCAACGTGGGCACGTCGAAGACGATGGCTGATGTGGTCGTCGTCAAGAAGGATTACTTCGAGGCCAAGCTGAGCATCCCCATCTGCGGCGAGGAGACGGACAGGGTTGCGATAAGCAGGAGGCTCCAGGGCCGGTGGAGGCTCATAGGCGCCGGGACCCTGAGTGGGTGAATTGTCCAGAAAGGCTAAGGCGTCGGTCCTCGTCGACACCAACTTCCTTTTCATCCCCGCGAGGTTCGGCGTCGACATCTTCAAGGAGATAGAGGGGCTCCTGGAGGTCCCTGCCAGGTTGATTGTGACCACCTCAGTCATCGAGGAGCTAAGGGGTCTCGGCTCAGACCCGAAGCCTTCCCGGAGCAGGGAGGCTGCCTTCGCGCTCGTCCTGTCACGTCGCTGCGAGGTCCTTGACCTCCCCCTCATCTCAGGTGAGACTGTGGACGACTCCCTCGTGAGGGTGGCCAAGGAGAACGGATTCTACGTGGCCACGACCGACGCCCAGCTCAGGAGAAGATGCCGTGGAGAGGGGGTCCAGGTGATCTTCCTCAGGCAAAGGTCCCACCTTGCCCTGGACGGCCTCAAACCCTAGCTAACTCACCTCGACTGAATTGCTGAGGCTGCCGTCAATTCGCCCAGGCGGGCAGGTGGCCTACATCTTTTTATAGGGTTTCATTGGTATTGGTGTAGGGTTTGGAAGACTATTCTGTGAGGAGGACTGGTGTTTGACTGCAATTGCTGCTTGGTTCATCGCCCCCGCCACAGCGATGCTCTCGATCTTGACCGGGTTTTATATTCTCAGGTTCGTGAAGCGTCAGGACCCGGGCACGGATCGCATGCAGTTCGTCTCAGGCGCGATAAAGCAGGGCGCGCAGGCTTTCCTGAACAGGATGTACAGGACCCTCGTCTTCTTCGTCGTTGGCATGGCCGCCGTGCTCCTGATATTCCTGCCTCATCCCATCTGGGCGACGTCTAACCCGCTTGCGAACGTGACGCTTATGGCCGCCTATATCTTCGGCTCCGTCTGCTCAGCCTTGGCTGGCTATCTCGGGATGGATGTGGCTACCGACGCCAACGTGAGGTCCGCATCGGCGGCGAGGAAGGGGATCACTCAGGCCTTCCCCATAGCCTTCAGGGGAGGCGCTGTGATGGGGCTGAGCGTGGTCGGCCTAGCCCTACTCGGCGTCAGCGTCGTCTACTTCCTGACCGGCGACCCTAATGTCATCATCGGCTTCAGCTTCGGTGCCAGCGCACTCGCCCTCTTCGCCAAGGCTGGAGGCGGCATATACACGAAGACCGCGGACATAGGCGCAGACCTCGTCGGGAAGGTGGAGATGGACCTCCCGGAGGACGACCCGAGGAACCCCGCCGTCATCGCTGATAACGTCGGCGACAACGTCGGCGACGTCGCGGGGATGGGGGCGGACCTCTTCGACTCGTATGTCGCCAGCCTCATGGCGGTGATGCTCCTAGGCAGCGTCCTCGGAACCTATCTCCTGGAGCTTCCGCTGGTCTTCGCGGGCTTAGGCGCGTTCGCCTCCGTGGTCGGTGTCTTCATAGTCAGGGTCAAGGAGGGGGGAGACCCTGGCTCCGTGCTCAACAGGGGAACATATGTTACATGCATCCTCTACATGGCACTCACTCTGGCGGCCTCATACCTGCTGGGCTACGACCTCAGGATCTGGGGTGCCTCGGCTCTTGGGCTCTTCGCCGGCGTCGTAATAGGGGTAACCTCAGACTACTTCACGAGCATAAACAGGCCGCCGACGAAGCTGACGGCTGAGTCCAGCGTCACCGGGCCCGCCATCAACATAATCACCGGCTTCAGCTACGGTCTCATAAGCGTCCTGCCTCCCCTGGTCGGCATCGGCCTCGCCTCATGGGCCGCCTACACCCTCTGCAACGGTATAGGCCCCAACTACGGCGTCTACGGGGTTGGGGCCGCCGCCTTCGGGATGCTAAGCATCGTCGGCATGGTCGTCGCCAACGACAGCTTCGGCCCCATAGGCGACAACGCCAAGGGGATCGCGGAGCAGTCCGGCCTCGAGGAGGAGACGATCGAGATCCTCGACAAGCTCGACGCCGCCGGCAACACGAGCAAGGCGATCACGAAGGGCTTCGCCATAGGGGCGGCCGGCCTCACGGTCATCAGCATCCTCGCCGCCTTCAAGGAGGTCGCAGAGGTGCAGCTTGGCAGGGCTGTGGTCTTCGACCTGATGAACCCCATCGTCATGATGGGTGCCCTCATCGGCGTCGCCATGCCGCCGGTCTTCTCGGCCCTCCTCATGTTGGGGGTCGGCAGGAACGCCTTCAGGATGATAGAGGAGATCCGCCGCCAGTTCCGCGAGATCCCCGGCCTCAGGGAGGGCAAGGAGGGCGTCGTCCCAGACTACGCCAAGTGCGTCGACATCGCCACCATCGGGGCTCTCAAGGAGCTGCTGCCTCCAAGCATAGTGATCATCGTGACCACGCTGGTGGTCGGCTTCGTCTTCGGCGTCGAGGGACTTGGAGGGTACCTGGCAGGCACCATATTCAGCGGCCTCGTCTTCGCCCTCCTCATGTCTAACGCGGGAGGCCTCTGGGACAACGCAAAGAAGTACATAGAGGAAGGAGCACTGGGCGGGAAAGGCTCTGAGGCCCACCACGCCGCAGTAATAGGCGACACGGTCGGCGACCCGTTCAAGGACACGGCGGGGCCGAGCCTCAACACGATGGTCACCGTGATAGGGCTCGTCGCCAACATATTCCTCCCCCTCTTCATCCTCTACGCCATCTTCTAGGCGCCGACTGAAGCACTCCTATACATTTATTAGCCTGTTCCGGTCTCTTGTTCGGTAGCTTCGACAGGAGATAACCCCGTTGTACAGGCACCTCAGGGAGGCGTGGAAGGTACCGTCCAAGAGCTTCGTCCAGGACGTGATGCGCCAAAGAGTCGTTATTTGGCGTAGGCAGCCGACCATCGTCAGGGTCGACAAGCCCACGAGGCTCGACCGCGCCCACAGGCTCGGCTACAAGGCTAAGAAGGGGTTCGTAGTCGTCAGGGTCCGCATCCGCCGGGGCGGAGGCAACAAGCTGAGGCCCATCCTCGGCCACAGGCAGAAGAGGATGGGTGTCACGAAGATGACGAGGGCGAAGAGCATACAGGCCATCGCCGAGGATCGGGCGGGGAGGAAGTACCCGAACATGGAGGTCCTGAACAGCTACTGGGTCTGGCAGGACGGCGTCAACAAGTGGTACGAGGTCATCATGGTCGACCCGAGCAGCCCGAGCATCAAGACGGATAAGGTCGTCGGCTGGGTCAGCGGCGGCTACAGGTAAAAGGGCGAATAATCTTCGCTGATTCTAGACCAACAATTAATTGTAGTCCTGTTTGCTATAGTTTCCTTTGATTGGCTTCAAACCGAGCACCATCGTCTGGAAATCGTTTTTGATTATCAGGAAAATGTACTTCATCAGGCCTATCTTCTTTATCCTCCTCACCGAGTAGTTTATCCTCATCCTCCTCTCTAGGATGGTTTTTCCCTTCTTCCTTATCCTCTTGAAGACCTCGACGTCGTCTGAGTATGCTAGATCCAGGTAACCCTCAATCTCGAAGAAGGTGTCACGCCTGAAGGCTGAGTTGGCGCCGCAGAGGTGGTAGAAGCCTAGCTTCGCCAAGAACGAGAGGAGGATATTCGAGGCGTCGAACATCAGCTTATAGACCGCGGCCTCTGCTCTGCCCATGCCTTCCAAGTCGAAGGGTACGAGGAACCCCGTGACCGCCACGACATCCCGGTCATCGAAGTCTTCTTGGGCTGATTCGAGCCACTCGCCGCATGGCACACAATCTGCATCGGTCGTCGCGATTATCTCTCCTCTGGCGATCTTGGCGCCGTCGTTCCTCGCCCCGCCCACCCCCTCGCTCACCTGCTGGATCACCTTGTCCGCGTACCTGGCCGATATCTCGGTGGTGCGATCACTGCTGCTGCCGTCCACGACGATGATCTCGAAGCTCTCTCTCGGGATTGTCTGCTCGCGCAGCGCCTTTAGGCACCTCTCTATGTTCTTTTCCTCGTTGTAGGTGGGGATTATGACTGAGATCATCCTACTCCTACCCTGATCTTCTCTGCGGCGTTCCTCCCTGAGAGGATGGATCTGTCCATGTTGAGGTAACCCCATTCGCCGAACCTCCCCATCGGATGGATACGGTTCAAGCGGAGGTAGTCGTGGATGATCGCCACGTTCCTCCCGTGATCTAGGTCATTTATGACATAGGCGTATTTGAAATCGAGGGCGTCGAAGACATCTATCTCGTCGTCCTCCCTCAGGATGCCCGCGGCGATGAGCCCCTCCCTGACCTTGATCTTGGTCTCCTCGAGGTTTGGTCTTTTCCCCCTGTATGTGACCTCGACCAGGATTGAACTCCTGCCCTTCGGTGTGGTCTCTTCGGAGAAGTTCATCGGGAAGCTGACGCGGTTGAAGACATACTCCCTCTCCGGGAAGTAGAGCCAGTGCTTGTCGGATATCATCGGCCTGTCTACACCTATGTTGACGCAGATTAGGCTGTTGTACACGAGTCTCTCTGAGGCTTCGACGACCTCTTGGGGGGCGTCTTTAATTGTCTTGACTATCTCGGGGAGGGGCATGGAGGAGAGGACGGCGTCCGATTCGATGGTCCTCTTCCCTCCACCGTCCTCTCCGTACGTCACATTCGCGCCTTTCGGACCTTTTGGGTCGATCTCCATTACCTCGGAGTTGAGGGACACGTTCCCGACCCTGCCCGCGAGGGCGTTGGCTATGGCGCCTATCCCTCCTCTACGCGGGTAGAGGAAGTAGGCGTTGGGGCCATAGTCCTTCTCCACCTTCTCCTTGGCGCCCATGATCATCTCGTCTATGCTCGGCGCCGGGACCCTGCCCGCGATCCAGTCGACATCCATCTGGTCGAGGGGGTACTTCCAGACCTTCTCGTTGTAGGGCACCATGTAGTGCTTGGCTATTCCGGCGCCGAATGTGGAGTGGATCCACTCCAGGAAGTTCCCGGGCTGGGTTCTCCCCCTCTCCTTGAACCCTGATATGCACTCTTCTATCGTTTCCCGTGGGAGGCCGTGGAGGTTGACCTCGAACGGGTACTCGACGTAGGTGCCCTCTAGGTAGATGTAGGCCCTCCGCGCCTGCCGCACCAGGTCACCCTGAAGAAGGTCGTCGATGAGACCGCTCACGTACTGGCTGCCTGTGAAGAAGATGTGGGGGGCGAGGTCGAAGACGTATCCCTTCGTGGCTACGCTGCGGCACAAGCCGCCTACCTCGGTCTCCCGCTCCAGGACGATGTGATCTGATCCGAGGTGGTAGGCGGCGCTGAGCCCTGACAGGCCCGCACCGATGACGGTTATCAACCGGGTTGACCGGCTTTATTGGCTCCCGCAACCGTATTAATTGTTTTGTCTGAAGGGAGGAGGCTCTATCCGAGGAGCTTGATGAGCTTCTCCGCCACTATGGTGCTGTTCGCGAGCTGGGCCTCCCTCGACTCCGCGCCTATATGGGGGGTGCAGACGACGTTCTCAAGCCTCACAAGATCAAGGTTCCTCGTCGGCTCCTCCTCGTAGACGTCGAGGGCAGCTCCGGCCAGTCGACCCGACCTCAGCGCCTCGAGCAGGGCGTTCTCGTCGACTATTCCCCCGCGGGCCGCGTTGATGAGGTAGCTTCCCTTCTTCATCTTGCCGATGGTCTCGGCGTTGAACATGCCCTTCGTCTGGGGCAGGAGCGGCACGTGGACCGTGACGAAGTCGGACGCCGCGAGAAGCCTGTCCAGCGGAACCGACTCGGCGCCAGCCTCGTTGACGAGGCTCATCAGCTTTTCTATGAGCACGTCGTAGCAGAGGACACGCATGCCGAGGGCCTTCGCCTTCTTGCCGAGGAGGTATCCGATGCGGCCGAAGCCGACTACGCCAAGGGTCTTCCCCTGTACCTCGAAGCCGGTGAGCTTGCTCTTCATCCACTCGCCCCGCTTCATGGAGGCGTCCGCCTTCGGAAGGTTCCTGGCGAGGCTGAGCATGTAGCCTAGGACGAGCTCCGCGACGGCGTTGCTCGGCGCCTCGGGGGAGTTGATGACCTGGACGCCGCGCTTCTTCGCCTCATCGACGTCGACGTTGTCGAGACCGACGCCCGCCCTCGCCACAGCCTTGATGCCAGGGGCCGCCGCCAGGACATCCTTCGTTATCTTGGTCCTGCTCCTGACGACGAGGGCTGTGTAGCCACCCACCTTCTTCAGGAGCCACTCCGGGGTTATGGTCGTGTCTAGGTCGACGGCGAATCCGGCTTCCCTTAGCATGGTGACGCCCACCTCGTCGATGGGGTCACAGATTAAAATCCTGATATCCTTTACCACTGTCGACGCCTCCCTACTTCTTGGACTTGGCAGCGACTATCTGTATCACATCATTGTTTTTAAGGAGATAGGTGTCGGCCAGCCTTCTCTTGGTTCGTGCGTTGACGGCGAAGAGGAAGCTCTCTTGGAGCTCTGTATGGATGACGCCGGCGAACCCCTTGGCCGTCGTCCCCTTAGGGACGAGGAAGCAGTCGGGTAACACCCTGTTCTGCTTATCCGTAAGCTTCTCGGCGTCCTCGACGGGGTAGACGACGATCATGTCAAGGAGCCCGTAGAACGCCTCGTTCAGCGCCTCCTGGACGCCCGTGCCGCCCCACCTCTTGAGGACCCTCTCACGTATGATTTCGAGGGCATTCAGCTGGACCGGGTTGAGCCTCTCAGGCCGCGTGATTGTGAAGTCCTTGTCTCCCGGTAGGTACTTTACGAGGCCCGCGTCCGCAGCCCTCCTTAGGGCGAGCTCCGCCTCCGCGCAGGTCGGGACTACCCGGTAGCCCTCCCCTCTTATCCGCTCTATGTTCTCGGCGGCGTGTTCCTTGTCCGCCTTGTTCGCGGCGACTATCAGGGGCTTCGAGGCCCTTCGGAGCTCCTTGACGAACCTCGCGAAGTCCTCTCGGCTCCACGTCGACGCCTTGAAGGGGTTGAGACTCGCCCTCTCGTGGGCTGCCTGGATGTGACCCCTCCCGATGCCGAGGCCTGTGAGCTTCTCCGCTATGTGTTTGCCGATCTCCTCGCGCTTCGACTCCGCCGTCCGCGCGGCGCGCTCCCAGTCCTTCGCGACTATCGACTGGAGCCAGAGGTCGAACTCCTCCTCGAACAGGTGGACGTCGTCGAGGGGGTCGTGGGTGCCCGTGGGAACCGGCTGGCCGCCCTCGTCCGTGGAGCCCGCGGCGTCGCAGACCACCACCAGCGCGTCGGCGCGGCGGACCTCGTCGAGGAACTGGTTGCCGAGCCCCTTCCCCTGGTGGGCGCCGCGGATCAGGCCGGGAGTGTCTATGAGATCGACGGGTATGAGCCTGACGCCGTCTACGCATGCGCTGTTGTTCGGGTTGTCCTTCACCCCGAACTCCCGGCAGACGCAGGGACTCCTCACGTAGGCGACGCCCCTGTTCGCCTTGATGGTGGTGAATGGGAAGTTGGCGATCTCGACGGGCTTCAGGGTCGCCGCGGCGAAGAACGTGCTCTTCCCGACGTTCGCCTTACCTACGAGTCCGACCAGGGGGGCCAAAACTGCATCGTGGTTACTGGGGCTGCGGGGCTTAAAACCACTTTCGCCCGGCTCAGCCTACTTCTCGTAGAAGCCCGTCGGCTTCTTCTTGCCGAAGGCCTTGAGGCCGTGCTTCTCGAGCTGCCTCCGGAGCTCCCTGGCCTCCTGTTTGGGGATCTCGCCTCTCCTCTCGAGGTAATCTATTATCTCGGTGGCCTGCTCCTTGGTGCTGCACCGACGGAGGAAGTCCATAGGGCCAGGCTCGTAGCCTTGGTACTTCCTCTCAGGCTGCTCCTCGGCGGCGTCGAAGGAGACGTCTGTCAGGGAGGTGCCGTCCTCTATCTCCTCCGCGAGGTGGGGGTAGAGCTCCTTGAACTCTCTTTTCTCCATACGTTCGTGTTTTATTTTTCCGGGTAAATAAACTTGATGTTGTTACCTCTCCTCACACTCGTATTCGAGTCTCTGGGTCATGAGGACGCCGCCCGGGACGTCCCTCGTCACCGTGACTCCCGGCGCGATCCAGGCGCCCGAGCCTACTTTGACTCCCGGGTTGATGCTGACGTTGATGCCGGTCTGGACGTCGTCGCCGACGATGGCGCCGAGCTTCCTCAGGCCGCTGTCGACGCGTTTCCCCTTGATAGTGACCTTCACTGGCTTCTTATCGAAGCGGAGGTTCGCTGTTATTGTGCCCGCGCCTAGGTTGCAGTTGGAGCCGATGATGCTGTCCCCGACGTAGCTGAGGTGGGCGACGTGGGTGCCTTCCATGATGATGCTGTTCTTCACCTCGCAGGCGTTCCCGACGCGGGTGTTCCTGCCGAGGCTCGTGCCGGTGCGTATGTAGCAGTTGGGGCCGACGTCCGCCCCCTCGCCTATATAGACGGGTCCCTCGATGTAGGCGCCTGACCTGACCCTGGCGCCACCACAGACGTGGACAGGGCCCCTGAGAACTGCGCCTTCCTCGACGGCGCCGAGAACGCGTGGCTCCAGAGTAGATAGTGCTCTGGCGTTCGCCTCAAGGAGGATCCAAGGGAGGCCTATGTCGAGCCACTCCCCCTCCCCGAGCCTGTGGAGGTTGATCTTTAAACCGTCTCCTAACATGAGCCCCAGCGTGTCGGTTATCTCGTACTCCTTCCGGGGGCTCAGCCCCGTCCTCCGGATATATTCGAAGACAGTGGGCGGGAATACGTATATTCCCACGTTGGCGAGGTTGCTCGGCTCCATGCCCGGCTTGGGCTTCTCGATTATCGCCTTCACCTGATCAGCATCGGCCTCGACGACGCCATACTCCGATGGCGCCTCGACGGGCATCGCGGTCATGGTCGTCTCACCCTCTGTGTGATCCCTAACTATCTTTCTGATGGTGCCCGGTGCTAGGTAGGCGTCGCCGTAGATGCCGATGAACTCGTCTCCGTCAACGAACTCCTCCGCTGTCTTGAAGGCGTCGGCTGTCCCCCCAAACTTTTCCTGCCTAGCGTAATTGATCCTCAGGCCGAGATCTTCGCCGTCGCCGAACTCCTCCCTCACCTTCTCCCCCATGTGGTGGGTGACGAGGAGGACATCTCTCGCGCCGGCGCCCGCAGCCTCCATGAGTAACCACTCGAGGAGGGGCTTACCCGCCACTGGGAGAAGTGGCTTGGGCCTCGTGTCTGTCAGGGGCCTCAGCCTCTCACCTTTCCCGGCCGCCAGAATAACCACCTTCATCTCTAAGCCTCCATAATCCTACTGACGAGCACCCGGCTCCTCTCCATGAGGCTCTTCGCCGAGTCTCCATCTCTTCCTTCGACGGTGATCCTTATGAGGGGCTCGGTGCCTGAGGCCCTTATCAGGGTCCAGCCGTCCTCGAGCTCGAGGCGGACGCCGTCAACCCTGTTCACCGATTTGACGCCCTTGAACGCCTTCCCGTACTCCTTGGAAAGCGCCTTCATCGTCGGCCCCTTCCGCGCGTTGGGGCACTCCAGCTTGGAGCTGATGATGAGATACTCCGTGACATCGGAGACGAACTCTGAGAGCGTCTGACTCCTCGCCTCAAGCGCCTCGAGGAGCTTCAGGGCCGAGAGGATGCCGTCCGGACACATGTGGACGCCTGGATGAATCCATGCGCCGACGGGCTCGCCGCCGAAGACCGCGCCGCGATCCGCCATCGCCTCCGTTACGTAGGCGTCGCCGACCCTGACCCTGATGACGCTGCCGCCGGCTGCCTCGACCATGTCCTCGACGCACATAGACGTCCCGACATTGGTGACGACGACGCCGCCCCCATTCCTCTCGACCTCGTACGCGGCGTAGGCGGCGAGCAGCCTGTCGGGGCTCAACACGGAGCCCTTCTCGTCGAGGGCCATCATCCTGTCGCCGTCGCCGTCGAAGCCGAAGCCTACCTCGGCGCCCGAAGCCCTCATGAACTTTCCGAGCCTTTCGAGGGATTCGGCGGTCGGCTCGGGGTTTCCGGCGGGGAAGTGGCCGTCCGGGTAGGCGTTGATCATCGTTGCCTTGAGCCCGACTGCGTCAAAGACCGCCGAGGCGACGGTGGATGTTGCGCCGCAGAAGAGGTCACAGGCCACCTTCCACTCCCTCTCCAGATGGATGGCCTCGGCTAAGGCGTCGACGTACATCCATGAGGCATCCAGCTCCTCGGTGGAGCCTACGCCGTCCCATGGGGCGAGGTCGAACTCCTCTTTTTCCATTTTAACCTCGACCTTCCCCTGCTCCTTCTCGATGAGGGACATGCCCCTTGAGTTGAAAACCTTGAGGCCGTTGTACTCGGGCGGGTTGTGGCTGGCGCTCACGGCGACGCCTGCGTCGGCGCCGAGCTCCCTCGTCAGCCAGGCGATGACCGGCGTCGGCAGTAGTCCCACGAGCTTCGTCTCCGCCCCACACGAGGCTATGCCGGAGGCTAGGGCGGCCACTAACATCTCCCCCGTGGTCCTGGCGTCCCTCCCGACCACCACTGTACCCCCTTCATGGATCGTTGCGAGGGCGGCGCCGAGTCTCTGGGCGAGGGCTGGGGTGATCTCGACGTTGGCGAGCCCCCTTATACCCGAGGAGCCGAAGAGCTTCACCTTGAACGCCTCCTTGGGACGAATCTGCGTAGGGGGTCAGACCTCAAAAGCCTTTCCAGCTCGGGGAGGGTGAGGCCGCGCTTCACGTCGCCGTAGATGTCGCAGCGCTCCTCCTCGTACTCGTCAGGCCTCCTCACGACGACCTCGACCCCGTAGTCGTCGATTTGGAGCTTGACGTGGTATGCGTTGACGCCGCCCTTGAACGTCACCCCGCCCTTCTCCTTGGCTTCGAAGCCTGAGAGCGCCTCCTCAACCTCTCCGGGGCTGCTAGCGAGGGTGACTATGTCGATGTCGCTCCCAAGACGGGCTGTTCCCCTCCAGACGCTGCCTATCAGGCGGGGGCTGAACCTGTCAAGCGCCTTCATCATCCTGAGCGCTATGCCCCTCATCTCGACGAGTCGCCTCTGCCTTATGCCGCCCTCGAGCTCGTCGGCTAACCTGTCGAGCTCGACGGCGACCTCGTAGTTGCTCGGGTTGGCCTTGACACCTAAACTAGTCGCGGCCTGCTCCTTCGCCTGGATGTACTCCTCTGCGGCGCCGGTGTAGAGAAGCCTGGCCGCCTCTCTCGCCACCTGTATGCGGGGCTCCAAGGTCTTACCTGGAACCAACTAGAAGCTGGGGCTTAAAACGGTTAAGCCGGAAGCGGCGTCGCTATGAGCTCGCTCTTCCTGACGCCCACGTGGCGGAGCGCCGTCACCTTCCGTGCCTGGTTGTAGACATCGCTGGCGAGCTTACCGAGCACCATCTCGTGGGCGATCTGGTCGAAGGTCAGCGTCTTAGCCTTCTCCTCGACTATTGCTCTCATGATCTCCCTGATTGCTAGCTCCTGGCTCGTCTTGATCCTCGACTGGGTCATCGCCGTGACGACGATCTTGACCTTGTAGCCGTCCAGGGTGGTGACTCTGTAGAATCCGTCGACCTTCGTGCTCCTCCTCCTGACGAGGCTGCGTAGGTAGTCGCGGAGGTACTCGTGCCCCTTGAAGACCGTCTGAGCCTTGTGGTCCTCGACTCCGACGACCTGGAAGTACATCTTCAGGTACTCTTGGCTGAAGTCGCCCGTGATGGCGGCGAGTGTGGTCTCGAAGACGCGTCCCTTGACGGCGTCAGGGACCTCGGCCGGCGTCTCGCCGACCTTCGTCTCGCCGAAGTAGCGTGGGAGGATGATGTCATACGACTCCTTCCTCCTCCATTTGTCCTTGACGGCCCTTGACAAGCTTTACTCTCCTGTTTTCAGCGACCGATAAGCGCCCCGCGCTCATTTATACCTTTCCCCGAAGGGGGGATGGGAGGGGGAGGCGTGGTCAGGCTACGCCGCCGAGGGCCTTCTCCGCCGCGCTTATGCATGAGAGGAGATCGTCGAGTGTGGCGACGAGGCTTCCTACGCCCCTGTTGCAGGCGACCTTGACCTCTAGGACCCCACCGTGGCTTGAGGCGTCTATGGATATTTCCTCGGCCTTGAGGTTGTCGGGGGAGATCGCCCTCATTACAGCCTCTGCTGAGGTCTCATCCCCATACCTGATCCTTATGACGGCTTCACTTCGCTCCATCTTTTTGGACAAGCTCGTTCACCCTAACCATGAACTCCGTCTCCCCCTCGGCGGGCAGGTAGGCGCCGGCTGCTACGTCGTGGCCGCCCCCCGCCCCCTTGAAGGCCGCAGCGGCCTCCTGCAACACCCTGCCCAGGTGGAGTCCCCTCGCCGCCATCTCCTCCGTCCCCCTCGCCGATATCTTTACCGTGCCGTCGTCGGAGCTCGCGGAGGCCACGATGGGTTTGTCCTTTACTATGCCCTGGTTGAGGAGGATGCTTGAGACCACGCCCACTATGGTGTCGTCTATCTCGGAACCCGCCCTGAGGACATAGATGGCCTCCATCTCACTCAGGTGGTTGCCCTGCCTCACCCAGTCGAGATAGCCCCCGATCTTCCGGCGGTACTCGTCCACGGTCGCCTCCGCCTCCCTCATAGCCTCCCCCCTGTCGCCGAGGCAGATGCTCAGCCCGACCCCGGCTCTCCCCATCCTCGCGCAGGCGTTGAGGAGGCTGCTGTACTCCCTGCCGTCCCTGAGCGGCGTCGAGGGCTCCTCGGCCTTGAAGGTGTAGATGGTGCCTATGAGGTCGTGTACGGTCTTGGAGTCGCAGCCTTGGGAGATCATGTGGCTGCTCAGGGAGCTGAAGATGGTCCTCTTCTCCTCGTCGCTCAGGTCGCGGAGCGCCTTGAGCCTGTCGCCGGCCTTCAGCCCCACGCCTACGGAGTTGAGGAAGGCGACGCACCTGTCCTCCGCCCCGCTGAGCCCGGGAATGAAGGGAGACATCGTGTAGGCTAGGGCCTTCGCCACGGGGCGGGTCTCGTAGCCGTAGAAGATTAGGTCGACCCTCCGCTGAAGTAGCCCCGCCTGCTCCGCCTCCCTCTCGATCAGGGTGTTCAGCCCGATAAGCGTCTTCTTCGGCCCCTTATCCTGCTGATCTCCCAGGGCGCCGACGATGCCGAGGATGCTGAGGTCCCTGTTCGCCTCGTCGATCCTCTTAGCCAGGGTGTAGCTAATGCCTGATGCCGCTATATCCCTGGCGCCATCGATTCCGTGGAGCATAGGATTAACGTGGACTAGGCCCGCAGGCGCAGTGCCAACGGGGAGGTGGTGGTCGAGTACTATGACGTCGACGCCTCCGAGGTGGCTACCTATCAGGTCGAGGTAGCCGCTGCCGAAGTCGGAGAAGACGACGAGGCGCGGCCTCTCCTCGGCCACGGCCCTAACGGTCGCCTCGTCGAGGCGCTTCTCGCAGGTGGTCCTGAAGTGGGCGCCCATTCGCAGCGCCATCCTGCTCAGTATGCCACCTGAGGCGACGCCGTCAGCGTCGCTGTGGGTCACAACACGCAGGGTATGGCCTTCGTCTACGTGCTGTCTGAGAAGGATGACCGCTGGCTCGAAGGATGCTGAGAACTGGTCGGCTTGTTCCATGCCGGGTCAGGCTAGATGGTGACGATCTCGTCCCTGTAGTTCCAGTCCCTGGGGAGCCTTCCGATCCGCTTGTAGTACTTTGTCACCCTGTAGATCATGGACTCTGTGAGCTGTAGTCCGCGCTTGTTGCCGTAGTCCTTGAGGTTTCTCTCGAGGTGGCGTCTGATGCGTGTAGCCCTGACCATCAGGTTGTACAGGTCCTCGGGGATGTTCGGGGCGAGCCCCGCCTCCTCCAGAACCTTCCTGACGCCGTAGCCGACTATCGGCTTCACGAGGGGGATGCCGTGCTCGTCCCTCAGGATGTTCCCTATCTCACTCTGCCTTTTCCCCTCCCTTGCCAGGTTGATGACGAGTGCCTTCACCTCGTCTGGCTGGTAGACCACCCAGTTGGGCGGCCTCTTGGAGACAGGCCTAACCGAGTAGCCGTGCCCCCGCATCGTTGAGAGTTTTCCGACCATTATGGTTCCGCCGTTTGCCCGGGTTTCCCCGGATCGCGCTACGTTAAGACTCTCTAAGGTTTAAAAAGGTTATCTAATCCTCGGCGAGCCACCTGCCCAGGGCGCGGAAGGCGCGTGCCCTGTGGCTGAGCCTGTTCTTCTCCTTGTCGTTCATCTCGCCGAAGGTGCGGCCGTCTCCCTCGGCTGGGATGAAGATGGGGTCGTAGCCGAAGCCGTGGCTGCCCCTGATGGCCTCGGCTATCTGTCCCTCGACCGTGCCGTGGAAGACTCTGACGCCGCCTTCGTCCCTGTAGGCTACGGCGCTCAGGTACCTCGCGGAGCGCTCGCCGACGCCCTCCATCAGCTTCAGAATGCCGGGGTTGCCGAGCCTCTTCAACACGTACGAGGAGTAGGGGCCCGGGAACCCGGCGAGGTGGTCTACGAAGAGGCCCGCGTCCTCGACCACGACCGGTTTATCTCCCTCGATCCACCTCAGGCTGCAGGCTGCTATCTCGTCGAGGTCGTCTGCCTGCACCTCGACGCGCTCCGTCTTGAGGTGTTTGAGCTCGACGCCGTACTCGGCGAGGACCTCCGCGGCCTCCCTCACCTTGTTCTCGTTTCCCGTCGCCATCCAAATCCTACTCTTTCTCAATGTACCTCCCCCTCCTCGCTATCTCGTCGACCCGCGCGAGCACCTCGTCAGCCTCTGTCCTCATGGCCTCCCGGTACCCGTCCTCGAAGGCGTCGAAGAGCATCGCCTGCTTCGTGAAGTGGGTGCTCGCCAGCATTCTCCTCATCAGGTTGACATCCACGCCCCGCTTCTCCGTCTCCTTGGACACCTCTCCCAGGCCGAAGTCTATGAAGACGACCCTGTCAGCGACCCTGATCATGTTCGAGGTGGTGAGGTCGCCGTGGATGAGCCCCGCCCCGTGGAGGCGGCCCGCCTCGAATCCGATGAGGCGGAACAGCTTCCTGTTCTCGTCGTCGCCGAGTGTGTTCACTATGTCGCGGACCCTCTCCCCTTCGACGTGCTCCATGACTATGGAGGCTCCGTCGGCGTCTACCTGGTAGACGAGGGGCGTCGGGACGCCCGCCTCCTTAGCCCTGTGGATTATGTCTGCCTCGTGGAGGGTCCTGAGCCTGCGTATCTCCCTGTCTATCTGGGGGTGCCTGTACCTCTTCTCGCCCCTCCGCTTTATGAGCGCCCTCTTCCCGTTCCAGTCGGGGTCGAGGATGAGGTCCGCCTCCGCGCCCTTCGCTATGACCCTCAGCCCCGCCATGGTATCTCCACCTCGTCTATCCTCCACTTGGGGTCGACGTAGCTCGTCTCTATGGGGGTCCTGACGCCGTGGGTGTAGGCGAGGATGCCCGTCCAGGCTATCATGGCTCCGTTGTCCGTGGCGTATCTTATCGGGACATGGAACGGCTTCGCGCCGTGCTCCTTCGCGATCTCCTCGATGACGCTCCTGAGCCGCTTGTTGGCGCCTACGCCGCCCGTGAGGAGGAGCTCCGGCTTCTTGGTGTGGGCGAGGGCCCTCTCGGTCACCTCGCCGAGCATCGCGTATCCGGTCTCCTGGAGGCTGAAGCAGAGGTCCTCGAGGCTGTGTCTCCCGCTCCTGAACTCGTTTATCGCCGCCGTCATGAGGCCTGTGAAGCTCATGTCCATCCCCTTCACGGCGTAGGGGAGCTCTATCAGTTTCGATCCTTTTAGCGCCGTCTTCTCTATGGCGGGGCCACCTGGATATTCCAGCCCCGCCTCACGGGCGAAGGTGTCAAGGCAGTTCCCTATCGCTATGTCAAGTGTCTCGCCGAAGACCCTGTACCTGCCGGCCTCGAAGCCGGAGATGAGGGTGTTGCCGCCTGAGACGTATAGTGTGAGGGGGTCCTCGGCGCCTGTGGAGAGGCGTCCGATCTCTATGTGGGAAACGCAGTGGTTCACCCCGACGAGGGGGACGTTCAGGTACGCGGAGAGCGCCCGCGCAGCCGTGGCTCCGGTCCTCAGGCATGGTCCGAGGCCCGGCCCCTGCGCGAAGGAGACGATGCTGACATCTCTGGCGGTTATCTTGGCGGTTTCCAGGGCCTTCGATATTATGGTGCCCATCTTCTCTGAGTGGTGGCGGGCCGCCTCGCGTGGGTGGATGCCTCCCTGATCTGGGACGTGGACATCGACCTCGTTGGCCAGGATAGAACCGTCTGAGGAAGCCACCCCGACGCCGAGGTTGTCGGCGGTGGACTCTATGCCCAGGCAGATGAGCGACACCAACGCAGGCGCCTTCAAAGGGAAGGGGCTAGGATTCGATAAAAACATTATCGATTAACTTCTTGACGTCTATTTGGGTTAAATAGCCAAGGAAATGCCTCACAGCTCTATGTCAGGCTACCCTCCTCACCCCGGTACTCTGCCCAGGGGAATGGTTCTCTCTATTAAGCCTATCCCCTCAGGCACCAGCAGCATCTGCCTAAGGTCTGTGGTTTTCACGCACATTGTCTCCTCATCGAAGACATCCTCGTCGAGGGAGAGGGCGACCACCCTCCCTATGAAGACTATCGAGCCTCCCTCCAACCTCCTGCTCCAGACCAGCCTGCACTCGGCATGCGCCTTGCACTCCTTCACCCTCGGGGGCCTAACCCGCGTGGAGGGGATGGCCGTGAGTCCGGCATCCTCAATCTCGTCGACTCCTTGATGGTGGGAGGCGGCGGTTCTCTTCGTCTGCCTAAGGAGGTCTAGGTTTGGTACGTTGACCACGAACTCACGTGTCTCGAGGACGTTTCTAGCCGTGTGGTGGTTGACGTTGCAGCCGAACATTATGTCCCTAGGGGAGCAGTACATCACCCACGACTTGAGGGCCGCGTTCACCCTCCCGTCGCCGTCGACTGTAGTCACTATCGTTATCGGCTGGGGCAGGACGAAGTTGATCTCGATCCAGTGCCCCCTGACCACCCCTGAGGAGCCTTCAGGGGGCTCGACGGGAAGAATTTTCTTCAACTAAATCAAATGATCTGTTATCTCCCCAAATATTAAAGTCGTCATTTTATGTGAGCCCGCTGCGAAGGATTTCTTTACGGAGGAAGACTTTATTAGAGAAATGTTAGAGGGCGTCGCCTTACAGCTTGAGGTCTCCAGCACCGAAGTTGTTGGCAGTGGGCTCTGCGTAGATAGATGAGAGGCACCAAAGCCTGCGCCCTCAATGGGAAGGAACTTTGATTCGATAAAAACCTTTAAAAAATCTTAAAAAAATTATTGGTTCAGGCTTCCTCGTTGCGGACGCAATATATGCGGTGTTTTAGGACTCCGCTGGATATTAACAGATATATTATAATATGTTGGAATAAAATCTCTTTAAGTAATAGCTAATTGATAGGTAAGCGTAACTGAACGTGCATATACCCTCCCCGTGGATGTTGTTTGCCCAGGTGGGAGCGACCGAAGGGTCAAAGCAGCGAAAGACCCAAAAAGTCGCGGAGCCGTGAGGAGTGGGCTGCGAAGGACTCGGCAGGCTTAGGCTCGCAGAGAAACCTACGCTCCTCGGCAGATCGAGCGCACGCGTGACGTTCCCGGGAACGGGATATAACCGCGCGGGAGCTGCCTCTCGGCGATCTCGCCCGGGCACCTTAATTCTTGGGGCGCACTCAACTCAAAAGAAACATGAGGGATGCACGCTAATCGTACAATATCAGATATTTTCTTCACTGCTCCTTCCCCGGGGGCCTCGGTTCGCCAGCGTCGCCTCCGGTGTGCCTCCTCATTATCTCCTCGATCTCCTCCTGAAGCCCGGGGTTCTGCTCGATGATCTCGCTCAGCCTCTGAACCGAGCTGCTCCACCTCTCTCGCGTTTCCTCGCCGTACTCCCAGGCGAAGTCGAATAGCGCCGAGAGGGCCTTCATCGACCTTTCGAGGGACGAGCAGACTGGCTTGAGGTCGACTGGAGTGTTCCTGTCCTGTATGAGCATCTCGAGCACCGGGAACTGGATTACCCCGGCGTCGCCGGAGAGCTCGACCCTGACGCCGTCCCCCAGCCTCGTTATCCTATCCTGGGGGCACCCCCATCCTGACTAGGAGCTGGACGGCGTTCTCCAATGAAAGCTCCATGACGTCCTGGGGCAGATACGTGAAGCGCTCCGTGTAGGCGAGGCTGAAGCCCTCTGCGCCGCGCCTCTCCAGGCTTATGTCAAGCCTGTCAGGGACGAATCCGATCCCCCTGTCAACCCCATATTTTTTGAAGACCTCGTTGATCTCCCTGAACAACGCATCGGTGTCTACCTGCTTCAAGTGGCTCAACCAACGTCGATAGGTGGATGATCGGATATAAACAGCTAGGCTGAGGTGGGAGGGGGAGAGCCCCCGATGGTCACTCGACGTATATCGCTGGGCGGAATGGCTTCGCCCTACCGGCCCTCTTCGCCGGGTCCTTTATCCATGGGTCGCTCTCAGCCGAGACCTCGACGTCGCAGCCGAACTCGGCCCTCAGGAAGCTGGAGGCGTCCTCGAGGAGGGTCGTCTCGTTCACGTAGCCGAGCTCCTTCCTGAGCTTCATGGTCTTCTCAGGCATCTTCTTGATCTCGTCGGCTAGGACCCGGGCGTAGGCGGGGACCTCCTTCGTCCTGGTCTTCATCTCCTCGTCCTTGAATGCCTCGCGGATCAGGTTGCCTATGTCGAGTGTCCCCTTGTCGTTGAGCCGCATCGCCTTCTCCTGGAGCTTCCACTTCCAGCCGTCGGCGGCGTAGAAGCGGATGGTCGCCGGCTTTATGCCGGTCACCTTGACGATGTTCTGGACGTCCTCGACGCAGGTCCTTATGATGGATTCGAGCTCCTCCGCGTCCTCCCTGATGAGGGCCCCGTCGACCGTCGGCCAAGGCGCGTATGCGACGAAGTTCTCGTTTCCCATCTGCTCCCAGATCTCCTCGCAGAGGTGGGGCGTGAAGGGGGCGAGCATCCTGACCTGCGCGTCCAGTACGGTCCACTCGACGTGGGCTATCGCCTTCTTGCGGGCTGAGTGATCCCTGTCGAAGGCGACGCGTTTCAGGTACCATTCGAGGTCCTGGTTCAGGTCGTAGAGGGCGGCGTGGATCGTCTTCCTCACCCTCATCTCCCTCATCGCGTCGTTGGCTTCGGCGATGTGGCTCTGTAGCTTGCTCAGCATCCAGAGGTCGATCTCTTCCAGCTCGTAGTCGTCCTTGTCATGGTCCTCGATTATCTCGGTGGCTCGGGCGTTGAACCTCTCCAGGTTCTCCACCATGTTCTTCGCCAGTTCCGGGCTGAAGTCGGCGTCCTTCAGCGGCTCAGCCGTGATCATCAGCGACAGCCTCAGCGGGTCCGCGCCGTACTCCTCGACGGGTTTTATGAGCGGGACGATGTTGTTGAGGCTCTTACTCATCTTCTGCCCCTCCATGAGCACGCTGCCGTTGACCATGATGCCCCTCGGCCACCTCTGCCTCGGCCATATGGCGTCGTGGATGAAGATCATGAACGTCAGGTGGTTGGGGATCAGGTCTCTGCCGGAGTGGCGGGAGTCCAGGGGGTAGAAGTAGTCGAACTCCCCGCGGAGCTCCTCCACCTTCTCGACCGGGATACCGGTCCTCTCCGTCACCGCCTGGGCCGAGCCCTGGCCGAGGAAGACGTAGTCCCAGAACTGCTCGGTCAGCTGCTCCGGCTCGGGCTTCAGCTCGTATAACCCCTTCACCACCGTGTAGTAGGCCATGTAGATCGTGGAGTCTGAGAGGGCCTCTATGATCCAGTCGGGCGCCCAGGGCAGCCTTGTGCCGAGTCCCGCCTTCCTCGCACATGCCTTCGCCTTCAGCCAGTCTACGACGTTGTAGAACTCCTGCCTGAGCTCGGGTGGGATGATCTCCATGGAGTCTATGTTCTCCTTCGCCAGCCTCTTCCAGGCTGGGTCGCCATAGTTGATGAACCACTGGTTCTCGAATATCTTGACCATGACATCCGTACCGCAGCGGCACGTCACGGGCTCCACCAGCTCGTACATGGTCGAGGCGTTGCCCTGCGCGATCAGGTCCTGCTTCACGGCTTCCTTCGCCTGCGGGACGTTCATGCTGGCGTATGAGCCGGTGTTGCCCCGCATCCTGCCACCGTGGAACTCGCTGCTGTAGACCTCCTTCGTCGCCTTCTCCAGCTGAGGGTCGTTCTGGTCCTTTATGCCCCTCCTCTCGACGATGTCGACCGCGGGGCTCTCCCCCCAGCCTGGGAGGTCGATGACAGAGATGGGCTCGAGCCTTTTCATGTCGGTCGCCTTCACCTTATACTTGGTGGGGTTCTTCCTGACATCCTCCTTCAGCTGTTCCAGCGCCACGTAGTCGAAGGGAGCGTGGGAGGGCACCGACATCACGACGCCTGTGGCGTTCCTAGGGTTGACGAAGGGGGCCGGCAGGATCGTGATCTCCTTCCCCGTGGCGGGGTTGATCAGCTTCCGCCCCATCAGCCTCGAGCCCTGGAACTCCGAGGTTATCTTGACGTCCCTGCCGAGGAGCTTGAGCTTCTCCGCCGCCTCGGCGCTTATCACCCAGGTCTCGCCTTCCACCTTCGCCTCGACGTAGAGCGAGTCTGGGTTGAGCCACATGTTGGTGACCCCGAAGACGGTCTCGGGGCGCAGGGTAGCGGCCGGGAAGACGTCGTCGCCCATCCTGAACTTGATGAGGGTGTACTCCTCGATCTCTGGCTCCTTGTCGCCGACGGTGTCGTGTTGGCCGACGGGGTTGCCGCAGTGGGGGCACCATCCTACCGGGTGGCTCCCCTGGGTGATGTAGCCACGCTGCCTGAGCTTCGCGAACTGCCACTCTATGAACTTGCTGTAGTACCTGTCGACGGTGGTGAACTCGCGGCGCCAGTCGATGCTGTAGCCTATGCGATGCATGCCGTGCTTTATCTCCCTGGCGAAGTAGTTCGCCATGGAGATCGGCGTCTCCAGCTCGGGTAGTTTCTCCTCGGGGATGTTGTAGAGGGTGAGGAAGGTGTTGACGAGCTCCGGGTCCCTCTCCTTCAGCCGCTCGACCATCGCGAACAGGGGCGTCCCCGTGAAGTGCCAGGCCATGGGGAAGAGGACGTTGTAGCCCTTCATCCTCATGTATCGGGCGTGGACGTCAGTCATGGTGTACGTCCTGCCGTGCCCTATGTGCTGCGGCGAGTTAGGGTAGGGGTACGCGACGGTGAGGTAGTACTTCGGCCTCTCGGGGTCCGGGTCGGCCTCGAAGGCTCCGGCCTCGTCCCAGCGCGTCTGCCACTTATCCTCCAGGCTCCTCCAATCAACCATGCACAGTAGCCTCTAATTCTGATCTAACTTGGGTGCCGTCAGAATAAAGGTTGTGAGCAAAAATAGTTACGCATCTCCTGACCAAGTGGACAAGAGAATTATTCTACCTTAATTCAGCGATACGCCAAGACCCCCAGAATGACGATGCTGATGTCAAACTACATTTTGCACAGAGGTGGTGGAGTAGGTTGGGAACCCAATTATTTTAAGACTGCTCTTATCCTCCGCACGCCCGCGGAAATCCCTTCTTCCTTTATTATCTTAAATCGTCCAAGCTCACGCGTATTCTTCACATGCGGGCCACTGCACAGCTCCGTTGAGAAGTCGCCTATAGAGTATACAGAGACTTTTTCTCCGTATTTTTGCTCGAATACTGCTTGGCTCCCCATCTTTATTGCTTCGTCTAACGTAGTCTCGATTCTCTTAACTGGAACAGCCTTCTTGATCTGCCCGTTCACTAACTCTTCTATAGCCTTTATCTCTTCGTCGGTCAGCTTTCGATCGAAGTTGAAGTCAAACCTGAGACGTTCCTGTGTTATGTTTGAACCCTTCTGGGCGACATCTTTCCCCAGGACCCGTCTCAACGCCTCATTGAGTAAGTGCGTCGCGGTATGTAGTCTCACCGTCGCCTCAGCCGTGTCAGCTAGACCGCTACCAAACTTTTTATCGGCACTGGCTCTGGACACTTGTTGATGCTTCTCGAACTCCTCGTGGAATCCGTCTACATCAACGAAGATGCCGTTCTCCCGCCCCAGTTCCTTCGTTATCTCTATTGGGAAGCCGAAGCTCTGGTAAAGCAGGAACGCGTCCTTGCCGTCGATTCTCTTCCTCTCGCTGGCTATTCTGTTGAACCTGTTTAAACCCCTTGCCAGCGTGTTGTCAAATTTCTTGTACTCCCTTCTCAGCTCGGTTACGATGAAGTCTTCATTCGACTTCAAGTGAGGGTAATCCCTAGAGTATGTTTCTATCACGATCCGAGATAGTTCACTTAGGAACTCTTCTTCTATGCCTAACAGTTTTCCGTGTCTGATGGCTCCTCTGATGACTCTCCTCAGAACGTATCCTTGCTCCACGTTCAAGGGAACTATTCCTTCAGCTAGAATAAACGTGGCTGCACGAGAATGATCACATATTATTCTTGCGCTTCTGGTTTGGTTTTCAGGGACTACTTCAATGCCCGCTAGTTCCTTGATTTTTTCGATTAATGGAGTGAATATTTTGGTCTCATATACGTTATCCTTTCCCTGTAAGACCGCGACCGTCCGCTCGACACCCATCCCCGTGTCAACGTTCTTCTGCTCAAGCAGCACATACTCTCCGTCCGGGGTCCTATTGTACTCCATGAAGACGTTGTTCCATATCTCGTCGAATTTTCCACAGAAGCAACCAGGCTTACATTCGCTTCCACACGGCTCCTTACCAGTGTCATAGAACATCTCCGTATCAGGCCCACATGGCCCGGTGCTACATATGGGCCCCCACCAGTTGTCCTCCCTAGGCAGATAGAATATCCGATCTCTGGGGACTCCTAGTTCCTCCCATATTCTTGCGCTTTCAGTGTCCCTGGGTATCTTGTCGTCCCCGGCGAAGACCGTGACGTAGAGTCTATCCTTATCGATGTTGAGCCATTCCTTGCTCGTCAGGAACTCGTAGCTCCACGGGATTGATTCTTCCTTGAAGTAGTCTCCGAGAGACCAGTTCCCCAGCATCTCAAAAAAGCTCAGGTGGAAACTATCACCTACTTCATCGATGTCACTGGTTCTGAGGCACTTCTGTACGTTCACCAGTCTTTTCCCACTTGGATGCGGTTGACCCAGCAGATACGGTACAAGCGGATGCATTCCAGCCGAGATGAATAATGCGGTTGGATCGTTTTCCGGTATGAGAGACGCATTCGCAATTACTTCATGTCCGTTTTTTTTGAAAAACTCCAAGTACATCTTTTTCAACTTGTCAGAACTAATCAATCAAACCACCTTAGCTGCATTTGTAAATCCCTTAAGGATATCTTAGGCGCATAAGCGAGATCTAAGCTATCTGTTAGTACCAGCATGCGGTCAGGCTCCTAAAACTAGGATAGGGTGGGTATACCTAAAAGAAACTTGGGGAGACTTAGCCGAATAGAGCTCCGAGGCCCTGGAGGTCCTCCTCCTTCTTCTCCTCCTTCTTCGGGGCTGCCGCGGCTGGCTTCTCCTCAGCCTTAGCGGCGGGGGCGGCTGCGGCTGCTGGGGCGGCGGCGAAGACGGGGGCCTTGAGGGCCTCATCGATGTTGACCTCTGCGAGGGCGGCGACGAGGGCCTTGACCCTGACTCCGTCTGCCTGGACGCCCGCGGCGCTGAGAATGCCTGTGACGGCCTCCTCAGTGATCTGCTTACCCGCGCTGTGGAGGAGCATAGCGGCGTACATGTACTCCATACATTTCACCTTGAGTCGATGGATTCTATCTCTCGAACCGTGAAGATACAACGAGACAACCCCTTTTTATTCTTTCCTATCAACCCCCGTCGCGCCGGACGGGAACCGTTTAATCCCCATACCCGTATCCTGATCTGAATGACTCATGTCACAAGGATCAGGAGGAGACCCTGGGAGGAGCTCAACCCGTGGGAGAACTCGACTCTCAACCCCAGCGTGAAGCCGGTGGCATCTGTCGGTTGCGGGGAGGTCGTCGAGGTGGAGACCTGGGACGCCTTCGGAGGCGCCGTAAAGCCCGGACAGACGAGGCAGCAGGCTCTTGAGCGGGGCATCAAGGTGCCATCTAACCCGGTGACGGGCCCCATCTTCATCGAAGGCGCCGAGCCAGGCGACACACTCGTCGTCGAGATACTCGACATAGAGCTGCCTGAGCGGGGCGCCACGACCATCTCCCCAGGCTTCGGCGGCCTCGAGGGGTGGCTCAACCTGATGACGCCCAAGACCAAGATAAGCGAGATCAAGGACGGCGCCGTCCACTATGTCACCGATAAGGGCACAACCGTCAAGGTGGACGTGGATCCCTTCATCGGCACCATAGGCGTCTCTCCGAGGAGCGAGGCGATCAACACCCTCACGCCGGGCACCCACGGAGGGAACATGGATTGCTCCGATGTCCGGCCGGGGAACAGGCTCATGCTCCCCGTCTACCAGAGGGGGGCCCTCTTCGGCCTCGGCGACGTCCACGCGGTGCAGGGCGACGGCGAGGTCTGCGGCTCCGCCATCGAGGTCCCCGCGGTCGTCAGGCTCAGATTCGAGGTGCTGAGGGGGAAGGCCATAGCCTGGCCGAGGGTCGAGTCAGACGCTGAGATCATGACGGTGTGCAGCGCCCGTCCCCTCGAGGACGCGGCACGGCTCGCCTACAGGGAGCTCACCCGCTGGATGGTCGAAGACTATGGCTGGGAGCGAGACGACGCGTACATGTTCCTGAGCATAGCCGCCAAGGCCAGGATAGCCCAGATAGTGGACCCCCTCTACACGGCGGTGGCAAAGCTCCCCAAGAAATATCTTAAGCGATGACGCAGTGTGGATGATGATAGCATGGACTCAGGCAAGGTGTGCCCGAAGTGCGGCGGCGAGATGAGGCGGGGCGAGATGCTCTTCGATGTGAGCATACTGATGGCGAACCCCATGAGCCCGATGGGAGGCTTCTCCGCCTACTCTGCGGCTACCATGTCGGATCAGACGACCGCTAGCCCCCACTGGGAGGAGAAGACGGGGAGGAGGAAGGGCTTCATATTGAAGAGCGACGAGACGAAGAAGATGACCGTAGAGGGCTACAGGTGCATCCTCTGCGGCTTCATAGAGCTCTACGTGGTTGAGGAGAAGAAGTAGAACTGACCCAGTATCCCTCATAATTTTATCCGAGACCTCTGCTGCGCTGGCCCGCGGAGACGAAGAGGAAGTAAACCTAAGATTTCACCGGCGAGGTAGCACATCATCTACCTGAATGTATTAGGAGCTGCCCTAGATCAGCATGGCGCACCTATTCACCGTCAGTATGCGACTCGACCTTTTTATGGGTTAAATCGTCAACCCCATGCAATCGGCTCCCCTTAACACGATTATTTTCAACGCGCAATCAATGCCCGACCAGCACTCAAAACGAGATAAAGGCGAGACACATGGGTGCGCTGGGCTTTGGAAGAATCTCTGGGAATCTAAAACTTGAATCATCTCCAGATCCATGCTGTAATTGTTTTTAAGCTGGGGTGTGTGCGGAGGTAATATGAGCACAGAACCGGATAACGAGAAGAAAGGGCAAGAGGAGCAGGAACAAGGATATTGTGGGCCAGGCTGTGGAAGCCATCATCACTGGGGCCACCATAGAATGCACATGATGCGCTTCGCTACGATGTCTTTAGAGGAAGAGATAGAGTTCCTTGAAGCCGTCAAAGAACGATTGGAAGAAAGGCTGTCATCTGTAAACGCGCGTCTCCAGAAACTTAAAGCCTGACACCTATTTTTTTTCACCGCACCTATCCGTTCTCGTGACGTTTGAGGTTAAAACATAGCCATTCTAAGACGGTGGCACCCTAAAATTATGCCTTGAAATTTTTTCATGATCATAGCCAAAGTTCTACCTGATACTTCCCTAGTGGACGCGCGCACCAAGATGTTGCGTTAATTCTATATGTAACAACAGTCAAGCAATAAGTAGAGTAAAAGAGGCCGTGCGAGGCATAGCCGAATCTATGGAGCAATGAACGAATGGAGATTTGATTAGGATGCCGAAAAGAAAGGTAAAATGCGAAAGATGCGGATTTGAGTGGGAGACTCAGGCACCCTTCACCAAAACGATGTGTCCGAGCTGCCACCAGCAGACGAATGTAGCGCCGCCGTAAGAAAAAACGAGTAAAATTATTTTTTCAGCCCATATACGCAAAGGCCATACGTTCTCCATAAAATAAGGAAGTTCACAAGAAAGAGCTTCAAAAATCGTAACCGCGCGCGAAAATTTACAAAAAGAAATATTTAAAAAGCGTCGCACGCTAAAAAAATAGAAGATGATATCATGGATCTATTCTGGACCGTAGCCGTAATTCTCATGGTTCTCTGGTTACTCGGGTTTATTGGCAATATTGGTGGGGCGTTAATCCACTTATTACTGGTAATCGCAGCAATTGTGGTGCTGATTAGACTTATCCAAGGAAAGAATTTAGCGACAGGTAAATGACTGCACGCTAAATCGAGGACGAAAATGGCCTATGTAATGGTGAGAACTTGATATACCTCGATCTTTGCTTAACCATGTTGCCTTCATTACTTCTAAACAAAGTGGGGGTCGGCTTAGAGACCATAGTGGCAGTGGGTGTCCTCGTTTTAATCGGCGTCATAATCATCATGATGGTCGGGGCTCTACTCTTCTTTCTCCCCGCAGCTGTAATAGCCGGGGTCGTGTGGTTCTTAACGGGTAATGAAATCTATGCTGCTTTAGCCTTCCTCGCCGTAGCTGTTCTCTCTCTGACTAGGAAAAAATAAAGAATCTAT
>Ga0315280_10001334_pt1 | contig 42687 bp, 37 predicted proteins | sample YL17G06_40_MG_FD_203697 | JGI IMG/M metagenome (GOLD analysis project Ga0315280, IMG submission 203697) | Sediment microbial communities from Yellowstone Lake, YNP, Wyoming, USA - YL17G06_40 | ecosystem: Environmental > Aquatic > Freshwater > Lake > Sediment | place: USA: Wyoming | collected...
TCAAGAAGGATCCGACTGAAATTGATCACAAAGATTGCAACCATTTTCGTCTCAATCGCCATAATCGCAGGGATAACTGTCAGCATGTTGGTACCTCAAATAACCAATCCACCCCATCGGTTGATTCTGTTGAACAAAACCGTCAATCTCACTGACGGAAACTACGAAGTGGGCTATCCCCTCACGCTCAGAAACGGCGAAAGAATTGACGTAAAAGCCTCTGGCAACGGCCAACCCATCGACTTCAGAATAACAAATAACGAATCTTCAACGCTCATAGAGCGAAGAGGAGATACATTCTATGATCTGCCTTGGAGAGTCCCGGCTGACGACACGTACATGTTCTATGTCAGCGCCAGCGCAGGAGATATTGAAGCCACGGTGATAGTAGTTGTAACTTGACATTTTTCCAAGCTACCGTTCTCTGAGTCGCTGACAGTAGGATCATCGATATGTAGTGAAAATTCATAAATCTCTTTAGTACAGTGGGCCAACAAGAAAAAACTGGAAACACAACGGCAAGGTGAAATAATGTCTTCGGAAGTCGTTGTCCCACGTCCAGTCGAAACCAAAAAGAATAGTACGGGTGCAAGGTGCTTGTTATGGCGGATGTGCCCTGTCGTTACCCTGAAGGAAAAAGAGTGCATCCACAAAGGTAGCCCGTCCTGCAAAGAATTCATAAGATGGTTGAACAACTCAGAAGGACGATACAACGGAGACCTGCGCTAACAAAAGCATTATGGCGCACAAACAGCGCAACACAGCACCGACATATCTCACCTCCTTTTTCTCAGCAAACAGACCAGATTCCACAAGATACACGAACGATCAACAGACTCGAACATAGCTTTGCAAACGGAACCTCATCTGAGAAATGTCTCCGTTAAAGAAAACCGAGCAACGACAAAACTCAAAGTTTGAAGTCGGGGAAAGGAAAGCCCCCGCGCCAAAAAATCTTCAAGCACACAAAACTTTCCCATCTCTCTTTCTGAGCCCCAAGACAAACCGTCCGGGCCACGAATAGACGCATGCGAGAGGTGTGGAGGTGAAAATCCAGTCGCTTATGCACCTCTCGCACGGGCACCTGAGCTTTTGGCTGTGGACACGTAGACGAGGACAGAGCCATGGTTCACTAGTTTGGCAAGCCCGAACCATATCTTTAATATTAATACTTAATAAATATTCCCGTTGAGCTATACAACAGAAATACAAAACCAAAAAAATAACTCAAACGGACGACAACACACAGAACAATCGTTTGCTTTCCATAAAATACACATATATCGGGTCGTCTCACGGCTCTTTTTTCGTTCGGATAATCTTCTTTTGTTGCAGCTGAATCTGGATTGAAAATCAAGATTCCATGTTCATAACTGATATCAATACAGACCCGAGAACGTGATTTCGTGATAGTCTTGGCAAAAGCCCTAGCCTTGAAAAGGAAGCTATTGGTTCTAGGCATAATCTTGATGACTTCATTATTCGTCAAACTAGAACCCAGCGTAAAAGCCCAACCCGGCTTAGAGTATCAAAGGTACGTGCACAATTATTCAAACAGCACTTACGTAGAAAAACCGATGTTCCCGGTTCTGATAAATGACTCTCAAATACTTGTGGGTCAAAACTGGACGATTGTTTGTCCCCTGCAGGCGGGGCATTCGTATCACGCTTACCTTTACGGAGCTTGGGTCAACAACGGATCAAAGCCAAAAACAGACTACGATGTCTACGTCTACGACCCAAGCGGCACACTCGTGGGCTACCACACGGAATCCGCAGGGTTACTTGAACACTTGGGAAACACGCACGACACACCGCTCTTCACGCCAAGACAAACGGGCAACTACACCTTCATAATAGCAAACAACGGAGGCACAAGCCAAGCAGCACAACAAGCAACATTCATGATAATCGAAAACGTCCAAACCAACACCTGGCACCAACAATACATCACGGGTCAAATAGTCGGCGTGCCCATGTTTAACACCAGTTGGGCCTACGACTTTGTAACAGACAGCCAACACGTTGAAGTGCAGATCAAGGTCCCGGACACGCTAGACATGTACGAGGCTAGACTTTACCCCATGGCAGATCCGACAGTCCCGAACGAGACAATCCTAAACAATGTACCACTAGCTTGGGAACCTGGACTCTACGGCAACACGACCAACTCAACCGCCATAACAGGCCTAATCCGCACAAATGTCACGATAGGCGGCTACAACTTAGACAGCGAAGGATACCGAGGCGTTGCTTACGCGAGTTGCGAGTACGCAGGCCAGGACATGCTCATAAACTACACCTCACCACACACGGGACAAACCCTGTACCACCTCGTTCTAATAGGTGAGTACGGGTCCGGAACAGTGAACTTCCTGGTAAAAACAATATTTGACGCCTCCCTACAACCGTCAATAGTCCCGGGAAAAGTGTATTTGGACACCGATGCTACCATAGCTTACGTTTCGAAGTCCACAGACTTGCTTAACGCAACACTGCAGTACTCAACCAACAACTGGACAACCACAACCACAATTCCAATGACAATCATAGCCGACAACAGAACCTGCATCGCAGTCATTCCTGCACAGGCTGCAGGCACACTCGTCAGCTACAGAGTCCAAGCCTACGATTATTTACAAGACGCACTTTTCGCTAGCGGAAACTACACCATAAGGCAACCTTCGATAACTTTCTTGGCAAAACCCATGTACCCAGTTATGTTCAACAATTCCCAGATTGAGACAGGCCGAGACTGGAGCATTGTGTCCACCCTTCAGGCGGGCCACTCTTATCACGCTTACCTTTACGGTGCTTGGGTGAGCAACGGCTCAGTACCCAAAACAGACTACGATGTCTATGTCTACGATTCAAACGGTACACTCGTAGGCACCCACACTGAATCAGCGGGACTACTCGAACACTTAGGCGACACTGTGGACACGCCGTTCTTCACAGCAAAAAGCACTGGCAACTACACCTTCATAATAGTAAACAACGGAGGCACAAGCCAAGCAGCACAACAAGCAACATTCATGATAATCGAAAACGTCCAAACCAACACCTGGCACCAACAATACATTGAGGGAAAAGACAACAACAACATGTCCAAGTTCAACACCAGTTGGGCTTATGACTTTGTAGCAGACAGCCAACACGTTGAAGTGCAGATCAAGGTCCCGGACACGCTAGACATGTACGAAGCTAGGCTGTACCTGATGGTTGATCCAACAGTCCCGAACGAGACAATCCTAAACAATGTACCACTAGCTTGGGAACCTGGACTCTACGGCAACACGACCGGCATACTAGGCGGCTACAACCTAGGCAGTGAAGGATACCGAGGCGTTGCTTACGCGAGTTGCGAGTACGCAGGCCAGGACATGCTCATAAACTACACCTCACCACACACGGGACAAACCCTGTACCACTTGGTACTGATAGGCGAATACGGATTAGGAACAGTGCAGTTCCGAGTTAAGACCGTGTTTAATCCTTCTTTACAACCGTCAATCGTCCCAGACAAGGTGTATCCAGACACAGGCGTTACAATAGCTTATGTTTCGAAGCCCACAGACTTGCTTAACGCAACACTGCAGTACTCAACCAACAACTGGACAACCACAACCACAATTCCAATGACAATCATAGCCGACAACAGAACTTGCACAGCAACAATCCCCAGACAGGCAGCAGACGCATTTGTAGTTTTTGGAGTTGAAGGCTACGACTCTCTGGAAAACAGGCTTACCGCTTATGGAAACTATACTGTAATACGAAGCACGACGTACCTTGAAAAGCCGATGTTTCCTGTATTGTTCGATGATTCCCAGATTGAGATAGGTCGAGAATGGAACATAACCTGCCCACTGGGAGCAAACCACACCTACCACGTCTACCTTTACGGCGCTTGGGTAAACAATGGATCAAACCCGAACACAAACTACGACGTTTACGTTTACGATCCTTACGGCAATTCCGAGAGCAACCACACCGCGTCCGCGGGATTGCTTGAGCATCTGGGCGACACCTATGACGCACCTTTCTTTACTCCACAGCACAGCGGCAACTACACGTTCGTAGTAGCAAATAGTGCGGGAGGAAGCGTCGCAGCTCAGCAAGCAACCTTCATGGTAATTGAAGACGTTGAGTGCAACAACTGGCATCAAAGTTACATACAAGGCACGGACAACGGTGTGCAAGCCCTCAATACCAGTTGGGCGTACGAGTTTGTGACCGATAGCCAGAACGTGCAAGTTCTGATCAGTGTTCCAGACACGTTGACCATGTATGAGGCTAGGCTGTACCTGATGGCTGATCCAACGGTCAAAAACGAAATAATTCTGAACGATGTACCACTAGCCTGGGAACCAGGACTCTACGGCAACACAACCAGCGCAGCAGTCACAACAGGCACAAGGAGCACAAACGCCACAATAGGTGGCTACAACCCGAAGAGTGAAGGTTACCGAGGTGTAGCCTTTGCAACTTCTGATCATACTGGCCAGGACATGCTCATAAACTTCACCTCACCACACACAGGGCAAACCCTCTACCACTTGGTACTGGTGGGCGGAAAAGGTAGTGGAACGGTAGAGTTTCTAGTAAAAACGATTTTCAACGCCACCTTGCAGCCATCAATCGTGCCTAGCAGGCGTTACCCAAATGACACGAGCATCGTCGCCTACATTTCCACATCAGCAGACTTGGTCAACGCAACACTGCAGTACTCAACCAACAACTGGGCAAACATAACCACGATTCCAATGGAAATCTTGGCCGACAACAGAACCTGCAGAGTAACGATTCCAGGACAAATTGCTGGAACAAACGTGGCTTACGGAATTGAAGCTACCGACTTGCTGAGAGATGTTCTTGTCGCCAACGGAAGCTACACTGTGAAGAACCCCTCTCTTTTAAACATCACTCTCGTTCGCGAAACGGTGACTTTGGGCGAAAACATCACAGTGAGAGGCTATTTGATTCCACAGACCAATGACTTGCCCATCACAGTCTATTTCAACTCGGGAAATGACAGCGGAACCACGTTGTGTTACACTGTTGCAGACGGTTCTTTCACAGCCAGCTTCACACCTGATGCCACAGGAGCATGGACTGTTCAGGCAGGATTCTCTGAGAACACGTCAATCTACCAAAGCATGAGCCAGCAATTAATGGCGGACGTTCAAGAACCATCCTTCCTCGCACAATATTCTCTCTACATAGGTCTAGGAGTCGGAGCAGCAGCGGTGGCCTCAGCAGTTATGATGCTCTATCTCAAAAAATGGCGTGGCCGCGTAGTAGAGGAAGAATGGTAGCAGACTCTCGATATTATTTGAGCAAGAACTCGGTCTCTTCGAAAGCGCAAGAGTCGGAAGCCCGTAACAGAAAACGCATAACTCTGTCCAAAACTTTGACTTTCCCGCTTCTAAGAAAGCAATTGACCGAATAAGCCAACATCTGCATCACGATTGTACAAACAGATTACTGCCGAAAGTCAGTCGTCTTGACCTGTACTTTGAAGTTTGGGAAAGAGTGTTTTCAGAGAAATCGAGCTGGGCTGTGTGCGTCTTAGTTCCTAGCTGAGTACTTCGTAGGATTTGCATTTCGCAAGAACGCTAAAGACTTGCTCAGACTTCCAGCCATAATTGAACAGGTCTTGACTAAAGCTTCCTAGTCTTTAAACCTAGGAGAGTGTGTTCAATTTTCTGGAACCCTTGTCCTTTCTTGGCTTCGATTTGCAGCAAAGTTTTCAACTGCAATCTGTAGCATAGCTTTATCGTCTGGGACTATTGCCCCACTCTTGCCAGCCAGAGATAGCTGATGCTACCAATTCTTTGTTTCTCGCAGAGTGGGGCCAACCTTGGATCTTCTCTCTGATACATCCTAGATTACAGATTGTGAAAACTTGGGTTTCATCTTTACCAAGAAAATCTGAACTCACTTGGTTTCCTTTACCGAAGAAGACTACTTTCCGTGTATTCTGAAAACTGCCTCGTAGCAGATTACGTAAACAACAACCTAACTACTCGGATAATTTCAGGGACTATTTGGCGTTTTCATCGCAAGGGATGAAAATATAAAATAAAAAACAAAAATCTAGTCGTTCTGAGCCTTGGGTTTAGACTGACTACGCGAACCACAGAAACGGAACTTCGATTGTTTTCAGGTCAAAAAACGTGCGTTTATGGAGCAAGGTGTCCGCAGAACCTATTGTCACTTAAGCCAAGTTTGGCGAGATATGTCAGCCATCACTTGAACATCTATTGCAAACACATTCATATTGGAGGTTGAAGTGGAAGGAAACTTGGTTCAACCATCCAACATACATCAACGTATTTGAAAGGTATTCTGTTGAATCTTGAGATTTCTTCTGCGCTTGCTGCTCGACTAAGAGAGTCTTATGACTTTCTGCTGCCATGTTTCGCTTTTGACTTCGCTTCGGTTCTGCGAACAAGAGGCGCGCTCAAGCAAGCACATTGCATCAAATCTAGCAGACTTGCTGTTAGCCTTGCGAACTCCAGAAACTCAAATTGGAATATTATGCCTTAAAATTTGCTTGCTTCTTGGTTTCAAAAAAATGAAAAGAAAGTGGGGTGGATCTCAGCTGGAACAAAGTCTTCTAACCGAGATCGACAAGCGTGCTTACTGGTAGGCCGCCTGGGATTGGTCTTTGGATAGTCAAAGCCGCGCCTGCACTGGTCCTGATGTCAACCTTGACCTGGGTGTAGGGTACCAATGGGTAGCTACCGCCCAAGTAGATGACTATGTACGCCTTCGCGTTTTGCTTGAGGACCGTGTCAGTTGTAAGCGCACTGTTGTAGATGAAGCAGGTAGCGTTTGGCGCCGTGCCCATAAGGCCCATGAGGTCGGCAACGTTCTTATTGGTCGAGGTCACTGAACCATTGTATATGTTGGCAAGCGAGAAGTTTCCGCCTTGTACTGCGACTACTACGGTATTCTTAGCCATGTCCACTTGCGCCTGACCTACTGCGAGCTTCACTGGGATGGCGAGATACGTCACGTTGCCATTGGCATCTGTCATTCCTGTTATGTAGCCGTCGAGTTCGAGAGCGCTTGTCGCTTCCTGAATGCCTTTGTCAATCGTTGACTTCGCCGTCTGCGCTGAGTAGAAACCCATGTTAATCACCACGTAGGCCAAGGCCGCGGCTATAACGACGAAGGCAATCAAAACGATTGCTGCTTCTATACCGACGATGCCGCGCTTGTTCTTGCGGATGCAACGCATCAAGGTGTTCATTCCGGTTCACCTAACTGCCTACTGTGCTCCATCCTTCGGTAAGCTGGGGTGGAACGACGAAATCAAGAGAGAGCGGTGCACCTTGCTCTGGAGCAATCTGGATGTAGATGTGTTCGCCATGAGTTGCTCTGTCCGAGAGATCTAGGTAGAATACCAGGTATCCTTTTTCAGTGGCATCAAGTGAAGTGTTGTTGTTACTGTTGCCGACGAACAGCATTGCCTTCGTACCGGCACCACCCAGAGTTGTTACGTGTGCCGTCAAATTGCTGAATGAGTTGGTGTACGGATTGTTGTTTGCATTGTCCGGCGCAACTCCTGCGTATACATCTGCGATTGCGGTGCGGTTTGCAACTGTCAGAGTGACTTGAGTTGCATTTGCACTCATCGGAACGTATCTGACTCCGATCGTTTGCAACGGTACCACAAACGCAAAGACGTAGAAGGGTGGCGTAGAGTTGGCGTCTACCCAAATGTCTCCACTGATTACTAATGGGGTGCTTGATTGCGATACTCCTTGTTGGATTGTTTCTTTGCTTCTTTGTGTTGCGAAGAGACCCATGTTGACAACCATAAAGCTGAAAGCAGCGGCGACTATGACAAAGCTGATGAGGACGATTGCAGCTTCAATGCCTACCATTCCGCGGTTTTGTTTCAGTAGCTTTCTTAGGCTTTGTTTTATTTTCATTTTCTTTTTCACCTGAGCCTAAGAGTATTGACTGTTGCGATATAATACTCTGTGCGTCACAACTACAACAAACAGCGCCCGTAAGAATAAGGAAGTTGCAACGTTATGTGGCCGAGGCCGCGATGCTTGAGTTGACATCTATTAGGCTACTGAGGGCCTCTCTTTGAACCATCGAAGACGCTCCCGTTGGTTCTTATTTCAACTGTCACTTTGGTTCACGGGGTGCCACATTATAGGAGTCGCGACGTGCTTCCGTGTTTTATCTCAGTGCCACGCCGGTGTTGAAGTTGCGGCTATGGATCGTATGCCATACAAGAGGGAACCCAGTAGTTTGCTGGTTTCTTAGCTGCCTACAGTTAGCCATCCGTCAGTGAGATCTGATGGGACCATGATTTCGACTGAGAGTGGAGCACCATTTTCCGGTCGAATATCGATGTAGATGTGTTCTCTTGCAGCTGCTTGGTCCGATCCGCTGAAGTGGAACACCATGAAACCTTTTTCGCTGTAGTCAAGGGATGAGCCACCGTTACTGTTACCTATGAAGAGTTTTGCACCAGTACTGCTGTTGCCAACGGCGTTAACGAGCGTGTCGAACTGCGTTGTGTACGGGTTAGTGTCGTTGATTCCTTTGTAGACGTCGGCAATTGCCGTGCGATTCCCCACTCTTAACGTTATTTCGGTTGAGTTCTGCGCCATTGAAACGTATTGGGTCCCGATGGTCTTAAGGGGAATCACCATCGCGTCCACGCTGTCGGAGGTTCCTCTCAGGTATATACTACCGTCAGTCATTAGAGGACTGCTCACCTGGGATATGCCTTGCTGAATCGTATCTTTTCCTCTCTGTGTCGCGAACAAACCCATGTTGACGACCATGAAGCTGAACGCAGCAGCGATAATTACAAAGCTGATCAGCACGATTGCAGCTTCAACGCCAACCATACCGCGATTCTTTTTCAGAGATTTGTTTCGTGTTTTTCCAATGTTCACTATTGCCTTCACCTTTACCAGTGGTCAATATTCAGAATATTTAGATATAATCTGTTGTATGTCGCAAACTTTACAGACAACGCTTCTTGCAGCGCACGCCCTCTCGTGGTAGATTTTGTGTTCGAAGCATTATACCGAACATCGTTTGACTCAAACTGTTCCCCAGTGTACGCTCAAGAATCCAAAGAGTGATTTCTCAACACCCCATCAAAGAATGTGCTCAGGTACGTGACGCGTTCAACGAGGCCCAGCAGAAGGAGATCACATTGGAGAGAAACTGAACAAGATTGACTCAATTGGTGGACTTTGCCGTTTCACGTAGAGGCCCATGGCCTCAGGTGTCGTTAGTGCGGGTGTCTGTGATACAGCATGATTTGTTATAGTGGACTTGTGATGAGACAAAGAGGATGAGTAAACTTGAAACTGGAAAACCTGAGTTCAGCGTCTTAAGCAGATTTCTTGGACTGTTTTCGCGGTTTCGTTCAGTTTGGAGAACAGCATTTCGAGTGTTTCGATGAAAGCGCTGTAGTTGGTCCACAGAGCCACTGTTTTGGATTTCTTTTTGTCAATGCCGTCCTCTCCTTCTTCAGTTTGTTGGATGGCAATTAGTAGCTCCTTTCTATCCGATATTATGAAGCAAGGTATATTTTCGACATCTACGACACGGTACTTGTGACTTGCCCAGCGCATTTTTTCCAAGAAGAACCTGCCTTTCAAAGAGTTTTCAGTCAACAGCGCGACATCCAGCTTCCTCGAACAAACTTCCAGGCTATCTATAAAATCGCTGTGGTACAATTGGGCCAAGTACTCGGCTGGAGCGAATATCTGGATTTCTTGTCTCGCCTTCCCAAGAAGCTCATTTGCCTTGAGAAGTATCTGCTGCCCACCTTCAAGTATCTGAAATATCTCTTTCTTGCTGTTTTCAAGTTTCGGCTGCGGCATCGATGACCAAAGCTCGACCAAACCGGCTTTCTCTTTCTCCAACAGCTTGATTTTCATTTTCTGAGCTTCTATCAACAGGTCTACCGCCTTCTCCAGAGGCACCGCTGTGAATTTCAGAGGTTTCTCGAAAGCCGAAAAAACGATGCCTTTCTTCTCCAAATCGCGAAGAACCCGGTATGTCTCCGTTCGATGAAGCGATATTGCCTCAGCAACTTCGGCGGCCTTTCTCTCTCCTGCCCTAGCAAGATAAACGTATACTCTTATCTCATTTTTCAGCAGGCCAAACCTAGACAGAGTGTCCTCTACCATCAAGAGTTGCTTGTTAAACCCTTTGTCTCTTTTGACGAACTTCCATGACTCATTCTTCTCGTCATATACCTTGATCAAATCGTCGAGTTTTTCCATTGACAGCTCCATAGCCATTCTCCTAGCTAATCGCGATCTGAGCTTGACGGCCAATTCTGACGACGCATATACTTTATACTTATGAACTTAAAATCTGAATCCGAAATCCAACACGGGTCAGATTGGCGAAAGAACAACTCTGCAAGCGCGCGGTTTGCTTTTTGTTCAATAAGGGGCCACGAAAATGCGTGTCTTTTCTGATTTTTCAGACTGTTTCCGTGCCTATCAAGGCACGCCATTGCACTTGATTGCGTGACCTAGCTTTGGGCGCTTGATGGCGTTTATGAATCGATTTTAGGCATATTCCGACAAAAGAAGGATGGCTTAACTGCTTTGCAAACACCTTTCTATTGAAGAAACTCGGTGGGTCTGAGGAAGTTGTTGGAGAAAGTTGAGACGCGCTCAGGAAACGCACATCATATAATACTTGGTTATAATAGAACCGTTTTTTACGTATCCACGGTCCAGGTTCACCTTTGTAGAGGGGATACGAAACATAGGGCGATATTTTGTGCCAAAGAAGCGAAGGATGGCCCATCGAAGGATTTGGCCATGGAAATACCGCAGAACGTATACGAAGTCTTGTTGAAATATGTCCACCTGAACAACCCAGAGCTTATTCTTGTTCTGCAGGTTGAAGACGGCGAGTTCAAATGGGGTTTCATAAGCGAAACTTGGCTCAAACAATATTCATCCAGAGACAATTTCCGAAGGTACGTTGTCTAGCTTGAAGTTCAAGACTTGAGGGGCTCGGGCAAACAGCAGAAAAGATGCAAGTGAATCTGATCAGGAAGCCCCAAAAAATCGTGCGCCTGAACAGGACCCGGCCATTTCCTAGGATTTCACGGAAAACAGTCTGAAAATGCCAAAGGAGAAAAATGGGACATGTACCAAGAAAGTTCAGTTTGCATCTTAATCTTAGATTCATAACTTATTTATCCATATAAAGGCACCTTTTAATGAAAAGAGGAATCTCATTGTCTATCAGCAAGCATACTGAATTCGCTCAAAGAGGAAACTCTTTCTTGGTGATGTGAATTGAGGATTGGTTTTTTTGTTTGGGAATACCCGCCTGCGCTCGTCGGCGGCTTAGGCACTTACGCTGATTACATGACGAGGCAATTCGTTTCCATGGGCAATGACGTGACAGTTTTTACACTTAACCCAGGAAACCTCAAAACTCGAGAGATTTTGAAAGGTGTGGAAGTTCATAGACCTTTGATTGCCGATGCAAGTAATGTTTTTCCAATGTTCGTTATCGACGACTTGATAAAATGGGGCACGAACATACGCATGTTTAATGACATATTCATCTATAACATATTGAGCGCGTCAAAATTCATAAACAGCATGTTGAAAAAAGAAGGCTGCAACTTCGACATTGTCTGCGTGCATGACTGGCTAAGCAGCATCTCTGGCCTAATGGTCAAGAACGAAACAAAAACACCTGTGGTTTTTCACGTCCATAGCACCGAGTGGGGCAGAGCAGGAGGGCCAGGATCAGAAGTTGTCTCCCACCTTGAATGGGCAACGTCCCAGAAAGTGGACAAGATCATAACCGTCAGCCACGCCATGCAAGAAGACTTGGTCAGGCACGGATGGCCAAAATCCAAAATAAGCGTTGTTTGGAATGGCGTAGACCCTGAATACTATAATCCAAGAAACTGCAAACCCGAAGACATCAAAGCAATCCGTAACAGGTACGGAATAAAACCCGGCGAAAAAATGGTTCTGTTTCTCGGAAGACTCACCTGGGTCAAGGGTGTCACGAACCTCGTTCAAGCAATGCCCACCGTGCTAACAGATTATCCTAATATCAAACTGGTCATTTTAGGAAAGGGTGAACAGCAAAACGACATCCTAGAAACCTCAAACAGACTCGGAATAAGAGAAAAAGTTGCTTGCAGGTTTGAATTTGTACCAGAAAAAGAGCGGATCCTGCATTATGCAGCAGCAGATGCTTGCATTTTCCCATCCACCTACGAACCCTTTGGAATAGTAAGCCTAGAAGCCATGTCAATGGAAAAACCCATAATCGTGGGAGCCCAAGGCACAGTGGGGTTCAGAGAACAGGTCATTCCGAGCGGGCCGGACCAGAATGGCGTCCATGTAAACGGTGGTAACCCATCAGATATTGCATGGGGCATCAAGGAAATACTATCTGATCCCGACAGGGCCAAAAGGTGGGGAATGAACGGCAGAAGGAGGGTACTGCAATATTTCACATGGCGAGAGGCTGCAGACCAGACCCTTCGAACATACGAAATGGTTCAGCACCCAAGAGGACACGAGGAATACAAACTAGTCGATCTAGTCGAGAAGCTGACAAGTGCCTAAAGAAGCCACTTACTCTGGCACCATGCTTGTTCTCATATTCTGCGATATCCACACTACTGAACGTTCCATAAAGAAAGACACTATCGAACGGAGACTTTTGCGCCGTGCCACAGCAAAGCTCTATCTTGATACTCGAATCGTGATACTCGAATCCGGGCTTGCCGTGCCGTCGCGGCTCTTGATGCAGTCGTAGCTCAGGGTTAGAACTTCCTCGGCAAAGAAGACTCGACAATTCAGCTCATAAATCATTGCCGTTTTTGACCGAAGCACACTGCAAACTTGTAGAGGCCAGTTCTAACGTTAGTTTCGACGAATGCCCACAGGGTCAAACTTTCTTTAAGCGGCGTGTGCTAAATTGCACGCATGTTGGAGAGTTTTTCGACCATGTCAATCATTTTCTTATCAACGCCGACCGTTTTGGCAATGTTGGTTAAGGTAATCAGGCCGACAAGCTTTCCGTTCTCGACGATAGGAAGCTTCTTGATCTTCTTCTTGAACATCAGGCTAGCCGCTTCATGGATTTCCATGTCAGGGCTTCCTACGACTAGCTTCTTTGTCATGATGTCTGAAACAACGATTTTTCTTGGATCCTTAGCCTTTTCCAGAACCTTCTTGAGTAGGTCTCCCTGAGTCACGATACCCGTGGTTTCTCCATTGTCTTCAATAATCAAACATCCTATTTCATTCTTGTTCATTACCTTGACTGCATTCTCCACGAGAGTACGTGAATTTACCTTCACTACATTCTTTACCATAACGTCCTGGGCCCTCAAGAAGTTCCCCAAGCACTAGAACAAGCAGACTTCATCTTATAAGGAATTGTGTGTAATAGGGTTTACTCTCAGTGGACGTTTCTAGTTAACTTTTCTTCTAGATAGTTCTAAGCATCGAAAACCTTAATTCATAAGGCTTGAATTAAAGTGTGCTGTTAACTTCCTAAGATGAAACCCAGGTCGTTAACGTGACGCAGCGGGGTGGGGTAGCCAGGATTAACCCGCTGGGCTCATAAAAGCTCAGATGCTTCGGGAAACCCAGAGATCAGTAGTTCAAATCTACTCCCCGCTACCAAAACTTGCACGCTGGCTTCTCTTCAGAGATGCTCATCGATGCCCATACCTTCACGGCCTTAGGGCACATCTCTTGTGTAATGTTTGTAGACTTGTCAACGAAGTAGGGGTTGATACTTGCTTTGGCACGAAAGAAGGAATTAAAAGTATTAATACCTCAAGGTTCCAAACCTTTATGTGCATTACTATGCAGATTGATGCCATAGAGAACTCCTTGCTTCAGGCCACGATTAATCCATTCCTCAAGCGGATAATCGGCCTTATAGACAAGGAATGCCCGAGGGACGGGAGTCTTCTTCTGAACTCTCTGAAGGACTTTTTGGGCGAACCGATTTCTCTATGTCCAGCATGCAAGAGTATAAGCACCAGAATGGCCAAACCCTTCTATAGACTTGGGAGCAGCTTTCTACGCGTAGATAAAGGCTTCATGCAGAATCAATTTCTGAAGGATCAATTCGGAGAGGCTTGGCTCAGAGGGTTCGGCCTCATGATGAAAGGTGTGGAGAAATATGGCGTGCGTATACCTCTTACGCCAGCGGGACCCTTCGAAATCGTTTGGAATGTCACCTATCAATGCAACCTGAGATGTAAACACTGCTACGAAAACGCTGGCCAGAAGCGCCCAGAACTCTCCACCGACGAAGCCAAACAGGTGCTAGACAGGATCTCAAAGCTATCGGGCATCGGTGTGCCGGCGCTGTCCTTCAGTGGCGGTGAGCCACTTGCGAGAAAGGACTTTTTTGAACTTGCCGCCTATGCAAGAAAACGTGTGGGCTACTTAAGTATCGCCTCAAATGGCACATTGATTACGCGAGATAATGCAAAAAGGATCAAAGATGCTGGAGTCGATTACGTTGAGATAAGCATCGATGGAGCAACGCCAGGAGTTCACGACTCGTTCAGGGGTATTCAGGGGGCATTTGAAAGGGCGATTGAAGGGGTAAAGAACGCTCTTGATGAAGGCGTTGACACCTGCATTGCAACAGTCTTGCACAGGGACAACATGAATGAGCTCGATAAGCTTCTGGGATTATCGAAACAGTTGGGTACGAGGTTCATGCATTTCAACTACATTCCCACAGGAAGGGCAAAGGCTCATGTTGAACTGGACTTGACCCCCAACCAGAGATACCAAGTGCTTGAAACCATCGGCAAAGAGATAGTAGGGCTTTACATGCAGAAGAAAGAAGAGGAAATCACGTGTGGAAAATCAGACATCAAGGTTGACAAGTTTTTCAGCACGTGCCCACAGTATGCAAGCGTTACCAAGGAACTCTCGCAAAGACAGGGTGGAAAGTTTATGGTAGAAGCTCACTATGCGGCGAAGCAAGGCGTTGAGAACGTCGCCAACTTCTTGGGTGGATGCGGTGCAGGACGGTTGTATTGCTGCCTCGAACCAAACGGAGACATAAAGCCCTGCGTCTTTTTCCAAACGTCGAAGGAAACAGTTCTTGGAAACATGTTAAAGGATGACTTTGAAGAAATATGGGATACGCACCCGCTGCTGTGGAAACTTCGCATAAGAGAAGACCTTAAAGACTGCTCAGTAGACGGAAAGAAAGTGGGGTGCGCAGAATGTCCGGACAAGTACATATGTGGAGGGTGCAGAGCTAGAGCCTACAGTTACTTTAATGGCGATGTGACAATGCCGGATATAGGCTGCATCCACAATGAGCTTCTTTGGGAAAAAATATCTAATTCAAGGAGATAGCGAGGAAGGAAGCTTTGGATATCTACGTCAAAAGTTGGAAGACTCAACCCTTTCCTTTCTCTTCCTTCCCGAAGTAGGTGGTCCATTTAAGTTTGCGCGCATCTCTTCTCAAGAACAATGAACTCTTTCTGCACTTGCTTGAACAGAACCAAAAAATCGATCCATCATTCTTGACGAACATCATGCCCGTGCCCGCTGGGAATTCGCTACCACAGAATGAACATTTCCTAGGCCTCGGCATCAGCGATCTCTCCAGATAATCTTGATGCTAGCTTATCTGTTAATCTTCTTTGCTTCTCTTTCGGTTTCCCTGAGCATCAGAAGGTCTTGGATTCGCACTGGCCCCTTCACGTTGCGCGTTATGATGCGGCCCTTGTCTTTTCCCTCAAGGATGCGTATTCTGACTTGCGAGATTTCGCCCGTAACACCGGTGCGTGCGATTACTTGAATCACTTCTGCCGGGGTTAGCTCTGCCTGCTCGGCCTCTCGCTCCTCTTTGCTCATTAACCCGTTCCTCTTCTCAACTGCTCAACTCTCGTAACGATCTCTTTCACCAACCCTGCGGCGTCTCCTTCTTTGACGATGCACGCCGCTCCAGCAGGAACGTCAATACCTATGGCGCTACCAATTTTCTCCTTGCTAGGAACAAACAAGTACGGAATCTTTCTTTCTTCACAGAGTAAAGGCAGATGGGCAACGACTTCTGGCGGTTGTACATCCTCAGCTATGACTACGAGTTTGGCTTGAGCTCTTTCAATAGCCTTCGTCGTCTCGTTTGTGCCTTTCCTAACCGCACCTGTTTTAGCGACTATTTGCAGGGCTTCATAGGCGGCATCTGCCAGCTCTTTTGAAACTTCAAACTTCACGTAGAATGGCTTGGACATAAGCCTCTCCCTTCAAATGCACAGTCTAATCAACAGTTCCTGTTTATGAAGGTTTCGACCCTAGTTGAGGGACAGATTGGCAATGACAGATCCAATGCGCGTAGGGAAACACCTCGTGGCGCGCATGTCCGTTCCCAAATTCATTAGCTGTTTGACGCGTGTACTTCCTGTTGCCACACATCACTTCTCCTGAAACCTTGGTAAGGTGCCGCCAAACAAGAAAAGCAAGCAAGCGCACTTGCCAAGAAGGAACAGCGGAAACCAAAAGCATTTTGAGCCTCAAAAAATCACGAATTGAGTACTCAAAAACAGGGACTCCCTTTCCTGATTCATGTTTGGATGACATCGTGGACCCGGGGGAGGTAGGCTGTCAGAGCACACATGCGCGCTAAGCACTTTTGTCTCATCCTGCCCGTTCATTCACTACTGTTGATTCGCTTCGAAAACGCACATATCTCGAACATCAAATCAATGAGAAACAGGCTCAAGACTTCGAATCGAGCCACATTGGAATATTAAACTTGGCACAGGTGAAGGCTTGGACGCAGAAAAGTTTAAATAGGCTGCATGGTTGAAGCACTCTGCTTTTCGTGAGGGGATATTAAAAGTTTGCAGAGACTAGGCCTAATCCTTCATATAACTCCATCCCGTAACATCATAGCAAAGATTGAAAACGTACCCAGAATCGGCGAGACAGTCGTAGATGAGAACCTAAAGCCCATCGGAAAAGTTTTCGACATACTCGGTCCAGTATCCTCGCCTTACGCAACGATAGCTCCCACGATTCGGAACCCTGAAAAACTCGCTGACAGAACCGTGTACACGCTCCCCTCAAAGAGGAGAAAGGAGAAAAACAGGTATGGATGATGGTGAAGAAGTGCGGGCAGATTCAGCATCTGCACCGCCAACGCAAGCCCCTGAACACGTGAAGATACAAAGTTGCCCAGAATGTGGCAGTACAAGAATTATGCGCGATTACGAATGTGCCGAACTCGTCTGCATGAATTGTGGCTTCGTGCTGGCCGCAAAGATAACTGACAGAGGACCGGAATGGAGAGCTTTTGACGATGAGCAGAGAACTAAGAGGACAAGGGTTGGCGCGCCGCTGACGTACACAATCCATGACAAAGGCCTATCAACGATGATAGACTGGCATGACCGAGACATTTACGGCAAGAGCCTGTCACCTGGCCAAAAAGCCCAGGTATATCGTCTCCGAAAATGGCAACGCAGAATAAGAGTGTCAGACGCAACAGAACGGAACCTCGCTTTTGCTTTATCTGAAATCACAAAAATCGCCAATAACCTTAACCTTCCCAAAAGCATACTTGAAACAGCGTCCGTGATTTACCGAAAAGCCGTAAAAGAACGATTGATACGAGGAAGATCGATTCAAGGTGTAACCGCCGCAGCCATTTACTTGGCCTGCAGACAATGCGGACTGGCAAGAACACTAGAAGAAATAGCGCAAGCGTCAACCGTCAACAAGAAAGAAGTAGGCCGCAGTTACCGCTTCCTAATCAAAGAGCTCAACTACTCTATTCCACCACTGAAACCAAGCCAGTACATAACCAAGTTCTCGAACCAGCTGACAATGCAAGGAAAAGTTGAAGAAATCGCCCACAAAATCCTAGCAGCCGCAAAAGAACTGAAGCTGACCTCAGGTCGAGGTCCAACCGGCATAGCAGCCGCAGCAAGTTATATCGCCTCAGTTTTGACCGGAGAAAGAAAAACGCAGAGAGAGATAGCGGAGATAGCGCAAGTTACTGAGGTCACAATCCGAAACCGTTACAAAGAACTTGTCGAACGATTAGCATTCCAAATGACGCTCTAAACACTCTCCCATTTTTCTTATCGTCGACGCTACATCAATCCAGCCCTTCGCCCCGGATCCTTATGCAAAGAGTCAAACATGCTTTTCATTTCAACTGCTCCAAAACTTCATTTTACGGACAACGGACTTGACCTTTCAGTATCGGTTTAGCTTCACTGCAAAACGCATTTTAGACCAAACGTGTGATGTCTATGATGGAAGGAGAACTGTTTGGTTAAATGTCCAAAATGTGAGAATGATGTGAAGATCCCAGTCAAGACATGGCCTATTCCTTCAAGAGAGCCTTCGAAAAGGGGTGAAGGGCCTCGACTTGTGGGCATATTTGAATGTCCGAACTGCAAAGCCAGATTTAGGTCTGCTGTAGAGGCTGAAACTGAATCCAGTGAGACAGCAAACATTAAGAACATGGTTGAAAGAATTAGGGGCATAAAAGGGGAACTCATGCAGACACTGATGAATCTTCGCGAAAAAATAAACACTTTAGAAACTGAACGTGCGAGTTTGATGGTTGAAATTGAGAATCTAAGAAAAGTCGCAGAATCAAGAGTCGACGCTCTTGAGAGCGAGGTAAGCACGCTGCGAAGCGAGGTAAAATCCCTAAGAGACCTGTTAGGGTATAAAGAAGAAGAAAAGCAATAAGGAAACTAGTTGTCAGCCCTACTTGCTATTGTCTTGGATTTCCGCCCTGCCAAACATTAAGAAAGCAAATATTGCTTGTAATATTCCTGCGCCTTGGCCAGGGCCTTGTCCGGACTAGTCAATATCAGATATTTTTCGCCAGTAACCCTTTCTGCCTCACCGTAGTACTCCACTACTTTCTCTGTGTTGCCTTCGTAAATTGCTAATCCGCCAGCGACCTGATACCACATTCTGGCACTTGCGACGTCTTTTTCCTTCTCGGCTTTCTTGGCATTGTCAACAGCCTGTTTCATCGAAACGTCGATTTTCCTGGGGTCAAGGAACATGACAGACAGAGCTTCGTATGTCTCTCTGTCGCCTCCGCAGATTTGTTCGAGTGATGTCAAATTTCTCATCGTTTCGGTGGTTGCTTTGCTTTTCTCTTTTCCTTTTTCAGACGTTTTTGCCAATTAAAGCCTCTCCTGCTCGTAAATATTCTGAATTTAACCCTACTATAATAATAGTTAATCTTAAAGGTTTGTTCTTCCACTAGGTACGTATGCCATATAGGTTCACGTTCGATCTTTCAAGGATCCCGCGTTTCTTCTTCACCGAAGTTACGACAGCTGCTTACCAGAGGGGCATGCATAGAAGGGTCGGCAGGACCGTCCAAGAAATGATAAGAAAGTTCAAGATTCAAGAGGCAACAGGCCTCGACTTGTCTGACGCCGTAACCCTGCTCGAAGATCTCATAGATGTGCAGGCTAGAAACCTCATGGAAAGAGAAAGGTTTATTCAAACAAAGAGAAGGGCGTTGCTTCTGCCCCATTGCTCCAGAAAGTTCATGGACAGTAGATGCAAAGCAACTTTCGACCCGAAACTCCCTTCTTACGTCTGCGCTCATTGTTCTTCCGACTGTCAGGTCGGGGAAGCTGAGCTTCTGGCCAAGAAGAAAGGCTACGATGTTTACATTTTGCCAGGTGGCTCCTGCATTTCGAGGATTTTGAACTTGAACCATTATGAAGGAATCATCGGAGTAGCCTGTGGTGAGGAGATAAGAACAGGCGGGGAAACGTTGAAAGCTATGAACATAAGCGGCCAAACCGTTCCATTATTAAAAAACGGCTGCGCAAACACCGCTTTCAACATAGAGAACCTTTCCAAAATTCTTTAGGGAGCCAGGCTAGAAGCTACTTCACGATTTCCCGCTTCTTCCAGCGCAGGTTTTTGCTGTGACATTTCCTGCATTTCACCGCAGTCGCAGCATTTCTTGCACCGCAATGTCGGCATATCTTCATGTAAAGCCTGTGTTTCTGAGCAAGAGTCTTCTTAAGAGGATCAAGTATCGGCATTTGTCCATTCTCTCTTTGTGGCTAAGAGTGAAACATTCCAGTGCCAAATATACTTTTTGCCAACTTGCCGCACAACACGTCTGCCCCCTTTCAAGCCTTCATTAGCTTGGACAAGATTTCTGCTACATCGCTAGGTTTTTCTGCCACTTTCACCCCAGCGTTTCTGAAGGCCACAATTTTGTTTTCAGCCGTTCCTGCCTTGCCCATAACTATTGCACCCGCGTGCCCCATACGTTTTCCAGGGGGAGCTGAGCGTCCAGCTATGAAGGCCACAACAGGTTTCGGATACTCTTCATCCGAAATGTACTTTGCCGCCAACTCTTCGAGGTTGCCTCCGATCTCACCTATCAGAACAACAGCTTTCGTCTCAGAGTCAGTTTCAAACATCTTTAACGCGTCTATGAAATTCAGTCCTGTTATCGGGTCTCCTCCCAAACCAAGACATGTTGACTGCCCCAACCCCTTTCGCGTCAAGCCCGCGGCTATTTCGTAGGTAAGCGTCCCGCTGCGCGAAACCATGCCCACACTACCTGACTTGAAGATGTGCGAGGGCATAATGCCTAGTTTACACGCCCCAGGGGATATTATGCCGGGAGTGTTCGGCCCAATTATCGTTGCGTTAACCTGCTTCGCAAACGCCATCACGTTAATCGCGTCTTTGATGGGAATGTGTTCAGTTATTATCACAACAGTCTTAACCCCGTTCTTCAGAGCTTCCAAAGCCGCATCTGCAGCGAAAGGAGCAGGTACAAAGATTATTGAAGCGTTCGCATGATGCTTCTCTTGTGCCTCCTCACCCGTGTCGTAGACTGTCACGCCTTCAACCTCGCCTCCTCCCTTTCCTGGCGTCACGCCCGCAACTATCTTCGTCCCATATTCCAGCATCAGCCTTGTATGGAAACTCCCCTGAGTCCCTGTTATTCCCCAAACGATTGCGCGGGTGTTTTTGTCGATTATTATCCCCAAGCCTATGCGTCCTCCTTCCTAGCGATTTCAACGGCTCGTTGTGCGGCCTCTTCCATGCTTTCCAACACGTGAATGCCGGCCTCTGTTAGTATCCGTTTTCCTTCCTCCTCGTTTGTGCCTACAAGCCGGATTACCATGGGTTTTGTTACACCGACCTTCTCTTTGGCCTCCAAGATTCCTTTTGCAACTTCGTCGCAACGAGTGATTCCCCCTAGGATGTTTATAAAAAGCACTTTGACCTTCGAGTCTGAAAGCACTATCTTAAGGGCGAGGGCCGTTTTTTCTGCAGGAGCCCCCCCTCCGACATCCAAAAAGTTCGCGGGTTTCCCGCCATAGTACTGAATCGTGTCCAGTGTTGCCATCACCAGGCCTGCCCCGTTGCCTATCACCCCGATGTTCCCGTCAAGCTTTACATATGCCAAATCATTCTTAACGGCTTCAAGCTCCTGCGGGCTGAGCTCACTCTCTCCTTCGAGGAGCTTCTTCTTGTATTCCTGATGGCGGAACAACGCGTTGTCATCAATTATCATGCGTGCGTCCGCCGCCAAAAATCTCCCGTCAGACGCCTCCACCAACGGGTTCATCTCGATCAGTTCGGTATCGTAGTCCATGCCAGCTAGGTAGAGCTTCTCCAGAATCTTTCCAAGCTCTGAGAGTTTGGTGCCAGAATACCCCATTCTTTTTGCAATCTGCCGTGCCTGAAATGGATGGAAACCGAACTCCGGGTCTATCGGTGTAGCCATCACTTTCTCAGGGGATTTTGACGCCACTTCTTCTATATCCATTCCGCCGACGCCGGAAGCGACTGCGACGTATCGCTGTCTGAACCTGTCGGTTGTTAAGCCGAAGTACAGTTCCCTTTTCACCTGAATCTTCTCTTCGACCCATACGCTTTTGACGGGCATACCTTTTATCTGCATGTTCAACAGTTTTTCTACGGTTCCCTCAGTCTCCTCAACACAGCCAGCGAACAGGATACCGCCTGCCTTGCCTCTTCCCGCAACCAAAACCTGCGCTTTAACTGCAACCGGCATTTTCAGTCCAGCTACAACTTCACGCGTTTGACGTGGATCTGAGATCAGCCCACCTTGCGGCACCGGAATCCCGTACTTCGCAAGTATACTCTTTGCTTCATACTCAAACAGTTTCAATAAAACACGCTCCTTACCTTATCGTTTCTATTGCAATGTAGGATTTAGTGTCCTGTATACCGTCAATAGAGGATAACCTCTTCAGAACTTCGTCGAGTTTCTCCCTTTCTGTTATAACCAATGCGTCCACATCGCCCGCGATTCTGAATGCCCTTTGAACCGAAAGTTCCTTTATCTTATCGTAAACGTAGCTTCTCTTGAGAGGCGAAACCTTAATGAATATGAAGGCAGGAGTCGCTGAAACCCCAAGCGCACTCAGCCCTTCATCAGTCACGTCTATGAAACCTCTTCCAGTCCGTATGTAGTTCACATCTCTGAGTTTTCGCAGATGAACGTTCAAGGCTTGTCTGCTTATGCCCAACTGTCTTGCCAGCTCGTCCTGCTTCAAGCGCAAAGTGTACGCGTTTGTCGAACTGCCCTTCTCGTACAGCATTCGCAACAATTGCCTTGAGCGCCTTGTAAGAGCCTCCAAACTGTCTCCCCGATCGTTGCATTTTGTGAAGCTTGGTGTTTACAATAGTACCGTTTATTTAAATGTTTAGCAAAAAACCGGAACAAAACACATTCTTTTAAAAACCGGGCTTTTGTTAACTGAAGATTTAAACCGTAATGTATTTATTTGCCGACAAAGAAGGTTATCGAGCCTACAAAAAAAATGGAAACTAGGAGTGAGGCGGTAAAGAATGTCAGAAATCAATGCAGTGTTGATCGGAAATAAGCCAGTAATGAACTATGTACTGGCATGCATAACCCTCTTTCACGGCGGGGCAAAAGAAGTAAATGTTAAGGCGCGAGGGAGATCCATAAGCCGAGCGGTTGACGTCGTCGAGGTCGTCAGACGCCGATTCTTGCCAGACGTAAAGATCAAAAGCGTTGGCATTGGGACACAGCAGATGGCACCCAGAGAAGAGGGTGGCCCGCCTTCAAACGTCAGCACGATTGAGATTTCGCTTGAACGATAAAAACACCGCTATCACAGAAAACAGTGCTCCGCCGCCCCTCCTTTGTTTGTGGAGGGCCGTTCTATAGTTGAAGATGGGTCTTTGCAGTTTCTGTCTAAAGAGCGGTATACTGTGCCAAAAGTGTTTAGCTAAACTAAAGTCTGGAGAAGTAAGCGAAACAGACTTGAGAGTGGCCCGTCTGCTGCTGTCTCTAGAAGAAAAGTTTCCCTCACTTCAGAACGTCTATTTTCATAAAACCATTGACACGGACAGAACATTAGCGATAGTAGTCGGTCCCGGAGATGTCCCTCGTCTTTTGGGATACGGAGGAAAAATCATTAAGACCTTGAGTGAAGAAACCGGCAAGAACATTCGTATTTTGGAGAACGGGGTTGACGATAGAAAGTTCCTGGAAGACTTGTTCGCTCCAATAAGCATTATGACCATAAACACGATATGGCTGCCTGACGGAAGCACAGAGACAAGGGTCATACTGGGAAAAAGACGTGGTGCGCACTCTTCCCTTGATGTAAAGGCTTTAAAGGAGATTGCCAGTAAAGTCCGCAACATAACGTTGCGCGTGGAGTTCGCAGACTAAACTAATCGGTGACAACCCCCATGAAATTGGATTCAATCAATGACTGGCGCAGAACACACTATTCTGTCGACGTTAAACCTGACATGGATGGTGAAGAAATTACACTTTTTGGATGGGTTCAGGAAATCAGAGATCTGGGCGGAATACGGTTCATAATACTGCAGGACAGAGAAGGCACAATTCAAGTTACAGTCTTACGTAAAAAAGTGAGCAGCGAAGTCCTGTCGAAGTCGGATGCTTTGCAGAAGCGGTTCAGCATAGGCGTTAAGGGAGCGGTCAAAAAGACCCAGATGACGCCGAGAGGCGTCGAAGTGCTCCCGAAGGACATCAAAATTTTCAACACAGCCGAACAATTGCCGATAGACATAGGCGGAAAAACCCCAGCAAACTTGGAAGCCTGCCTAGACGCGAGGGCGCTGGACCTTTGCCAAGAAAAGAACGTTGCAGTCTTCAAGATTCAACACATCGCAGTGGAAGCAATTCGAAGTTTTCTCTTCGAAAGAGGCTTCTTGGAAGTGCATACGCCGCGCATAATAGCTTCAGCCACTGAAGGCGGCGCCGCACTTTTTTCCTTAGATTTCTTCGACAGGAAAGCATTCCTCGCCCAAAGCCCGCAATTGTACAAGGAAGAGCTTGTGATGAGCCTTGAAAAAGTGTTCGAGATCGGCCCGTTTTTTAGGGCTGAAATGTCACACACGCGTCGCCACTTGAGCGAGTTTGTGTCGATAGACATTGAAGAGGCTTTCGCTGACGCTGAGGACGTAATGAAGATACTTGAGCAGCTGATGCAATACACTTGCAGGAGTGTTGTTGAAAAATGCCAGAAAGAGTTGGCGACCCTCAAGTACAACTTGAAAGTGCCTGAAGTCCCGTTTAAGCGCATCACTTACTCACAGATTCTGGAAGAACTGAAGCGCGAAGGGTTAGACGTTAAATGGGGTGAAGACATACCAACGCCGGCTTTCAGGACCGTGGGCAAGCTGCATCCGGACTTTTACTTCATAATTGACTGGCCAACCGAAGCGAAAGCCTTCTACATAAAACCGCGCGACGACAAGCCCGAAATATCTGAAGGCTTCGATCTGATGTGGAGGTGGATAGAGCTGGTTTCGGGCGGAACAAGGATAGCCTCCAAAGAACTGCTCATAAAGCGGCTGAGAGAGAAAGGGCTGAATCCCGAATCGTTCAAGCATCATCTGCAAGCGTTTGACTATGGAATGCCGCCGCACGCGGGCTGGGCCATAGGTCTCGAAAGATTCACCATGGTGTTGACAGGCAAGAAGAACATAAGAGAGACCACACTTTATCCAAGAGACAAGTTCAGACTCACACCGTAGAGACGGCTTCCCGCTCCGACAGACTGAGAGCGATGAACACGTGGAACCATTCTTTCAAGCGGGCGTCTGCACGCCGAGTTTATGAGATGAGGTAACGCTTTGTTTTTAGCGGAACGTATGGCACTGTTCTTGTAAAAATCAACATGGTTTTTAGCTAAAAATGTCCTAAAAATTGATAAATCCCCCTTCTATCTACTGCGCAGCATGCAAGACGAACTTAAGATTGCGTGTGGAGTGTTCGCTGCAAAGGATCTTGAGAGCCGGCCGGTGTTCTCCTACATTTACTGGGGTTTGAGAGCACAAAATCATAGGGGTCATCAGTCGCATGGTTTTCTCACTTATAAGGATGGGAAGTTTCATGTTCACAGGAATCTAGACCTTGTGCCCAAGATCAAGACAAGCGCGATTCAGGAATGGTTTGGGCGTTTGCCAGGGAATATCGGTATCGGTAACGTGAGGTACACGACTTCAGGAAAATGCGATGAAAAGTCCTTGATTAAAGGCACACAACCGGTTACTGCTACAAAGAACGGTTCAAAAGTGGCTATTTCGTTTAACGGTAATGTTGTGAACACGTTTCAGCTCAGGAAGGAGATAGACAAGAAATTTCACGGTTTTGCGTATGAATGTGACTCAGACTTGATCTGTCACAAGCTTTTGATTGAGCTTGTGAAACATAAGGATTTGGCTTCTGCGGTCAAGGCGTGTATGCAGGAGATTGAGGGAGCCTTCTCAGTGGCGGGCATAACGGAGAAAGGCGATTTCTTCGCCTTCAAAGACCCACACGGCATAAGGCCGCTGTGTGCTGGTCACAGCCCAGATGGGTCAACCTATGCGTTTTCTTCGGAAACCGTGAGCTTGGACATAAACGGTTTTGAAAGGGACTTTGAACTTGAGCCTGGAGAGCTTGCGACGGTTTCGGAGAATGGTTTTGAAAGGCAAAAGCTTGTAAGCGGTTATCAGAAGGCTTTTTGTGCTTTTGAGTTTGCGTATTTCGCGAGGCCGGATTCGCGGTTTGATGATAAATATGTCTATGAAGTTCGAGAAGAGTTTGGCAGGAACCTTGTCAAAGAGAATCCAGCCGTGGTTAAGAATGCGGATATTATTCTTTCTGTGCCTGAGACGGGTGATGACTCGGCTTTGGGCGTTCATGAAGCTTCAGGAATAAGGTGGGAGAGGGCCTCGCGGAGGCACAGATATGTGACTGAGAGGGCTTTTCTGTTACTGAGTAAGGATCGCACTTTGACGATAGATAGGAAAATCAACATTTTGGCGTCGAAGGTTATGGGAAAAAGGATCATAGTCACGGAGGACAGCATCGTCAGGAGCGACACGACAAGGGTGATAGTTAAGAAGCTGCGTAGGATGGGCGCCGAGAAAGTGTACGTATTCGTGACTTTTCCACGCATAGTCGGACCGTGTCTTTATGGAATCGACATGGCAACATACGGCCAGCTGATAGGTTCGAAACACAGCACGGAGGAAATAGCTAAAATAATCGGTGCGGACGCGGTTTGCTACCAGTCTTTAGAGGGGCTCGTAAAGGCGACGGGTTTCAAGCAGGATGAGCTGTGCATGGCGTGCCTGACGGGCAAGTATCCTACGCCGCTGGCTCAGAAGATAGCTGATGTGATGAAGAAACGGTTCTCGGAAGGTCATGAGGAAACGGGAAGGCTGTACGAGATAGAGGAAGCCAGCCAAACGGCGTAGTGGCAAACCAAATTAGGCCTTTCAAAGCTATTCCGTGATTTAAGAGGGTTCGCTTGTGGAGAAGGTGGGCGTACTCGTTGTTTCTTACGGTTCAAGAGAGGTGGCGATGGTTGATGCTTTTGCGAGAAGCCGGAATTACAGGGTGGAACTTTACGTTGTGGACAAGCAGCGGAACCCGTTCAATGTTCAGAGAGCTGCCAAGCACGTTGTCGTATCGGACTTGAATATCCGTGAAATCTGCAAATTCGCTGAGGCCAACAAGGACAGCATTGACTTTGGCATAATCGGGCCGGAGAAGCCCATTATTGAGGGCGTACGCGACCTTGTGGAAAAGCAGACTGGCATACCCTTGATCTGTCCGACGAAGGAGTACGCCATAGAGGAAAGCAAGATGCAGCAGAGGCTTCTGTTTCAGGAAATCGTGCCGGAAGCGAATCCACGCTTCAAGGTTTTTAATCCTAAGGATTACAAAAATACGGCGGAAGTTAAGCAGGCCGTTGAAAGTTGGGTTGACGAGCTACAGAACCAGGCGGTCGTAAAGCCCGACAAGCCCGCAGCGGGAAAAGGAGTGGGCGTCTGGGGAGATCACTTCTCTACGCGGGAAGATCTGTTTGAACACTTCCTTTCCAACTTTCAGTACGGCTCGGTTATTATTGAAGAAAAGGTTGAGGGGGAAGAATCGAGTTTTCAGGCTTTCTGCGACGGCAAACGACTCGTGCCCCTGCCCGACACGAGAGACCATAAACGCGCGTTCGACGATGACTTGGGGCCCAACACAGGTGGAATGGGCAGCTACGAGGACAAGGCCGACGTGCTGCCGTTCCTATCCACGGCGGATCGGCAGAGAGAATTGGAGATTGTGGAGAAGATTTTTAGAAGATGGAAGTCGAGGGCAAGAGACGCTTCAGGCTTGAGAGGTGTGCCGCTGTACGTGGCTTTCATGCACACTGGTAGGGGGTTGAAGATTCTTGAAAACAACAGCCGCCCAGGAGACCCAGAAATAATAAACGTCCTGCCAATCTTGAAGGACGATTTTGTTGATGTGTGTTTCAGGATTTTGGAGGGGAATTTGACCCGCATCGAACTGGAAAAGTCAGCGACTGTTGTAACCTACAAGGTTCCGCCCAGCTACGGCGGATACGCTGAAACTTTCCCCAATCTTGTAAGAAAAATCGAAGTCAGCAAGCCTGTTGACATGTCAGGAGCATATGCACTGAGCGGAAAGTACGGAGACAACATCCGTGTATACCCGGCCTCAATGGAGCAACGCGACGGCGAAACCTACGCTCTTAAGTCTCGAGCTGTGTGCGTCGTGGGCGTTGGAGACGAATTGGAGACGGCGAGAAACGTTTCTCTCGAAGGCATAAACGCCATTAAGGGCGGAGCACTATGGAACAGAACCGATATCGCTTCTAAGAGGCACATCGAAAAGAGCGTCAAACATATGGAAGAATTGAGGCGCAAAAGGTGAAGAGAATCTTTGTCTCAGACTGCGAGGGCCCAATTTCAAAGAACGACAACGCCTTCGAATTAACGTCACACTTCGTTCCTGATGGCGATAAATTGTTCACGGTTGTGAGCAGGTATGACGATGTGCTCGCAGAAGTTGTGAGGAAACCGGGGTATGAGGCTGGAGGCACGCTCAAGCTGGTTCTACCCTTTCTCAAGGCCTATGGCGCAACAGATCAGAAAATGCGGGAATTCTCGGCCGAACACTTGGTGTGCGTTCCGGGCATAAAGGACTCACTCCAATATGTTGGGGGTTTGGCTCCTGCGTTTATCGTCAGTGCGAGTTACGAGCATTATTTGAGAGCTTTGTGCGAGGTTCTTCAGTTTCCTTTCGAGAATACATACTGTACGAGAGTCTGCATGGACAAATATGGTATTCGAGAGAAGGAGAAAGACGAATTGAAGCAGACTGAAAAGGAGATTGCGCGGATGCCGGTGTTTGAGATCCCGTCAGACGCCGAGTCACTGGATGATTTGCCAAGAGAGGACCAGAAAACGGTGAAACGGCTCGATGAGATTTTCTGGAAGAGAATTGCGGAGATGGAGATTGGCAGAATCTATTGTGAAGTCAACCCGGTGGGTGGGGGCGAAAAGGCTGAGGCGATAAAGGACATAGTTGACAGGCTGGGCGTTGAGGTGGCAGACGTCATGTATGTGGGTGACAGCATAACTGATGACGAGGCTTTCAGGCTTGTTGAGAGAAAGGGCGGGCTGAGCGTGTCTTTTAACGGCAACCAGTATGCTATTAGAAACGCAGAGGTTGCAGTTTTGTCAGAAAACAGCATTGTGACAGCCATTATTGCAGACGTGTTTCTCAGGCTTGGAAAATCAGAAACACTGAACATGGTGAAGAGCTGGAGTAGAAAAAGGCTGGAAAGGAGCTCTGTTAGTCAGACTTTGCTTAATCGGCTTTTCGCGTTGTATCCGGACAGGTTGCCTAAAGCCAAAATTATTACGGATCAAAATATGGAGAAGTTGGCGGAAGAAAGCAGCAGATTTAGAAACAAAGTCAGAGGAGAGGCCATAGGCAGGTTGGGCTGAATGGTTAAGAAGGATTTGGTTGAGGACACTTATGCTGAAGCATTTGACGGCCTGTACGTGCGAGTCATCGTCACTGCGGACGATGAGGAAACATTGAAGAAGGCGGCGGAAGACGCCACTGCCACGCCGTCTGGAGTGATAGGCAGGCTTGAGGGTGGAATTGAGAGATGGCTGAGCGATAAGGAAGCCCCTGATAAGCGGAAAGGAGCTGTTCTGCAGCTTTGGAAAGGTCTGGAGAAGGGAAAGCCTTTGGAAAGCTTGGTTGAGCGTTTTGAGAGGGAGCTTTCCTATCGGATTCGGCAGGACATTCTTGTGAAGCCCTTCACTGCAGTTTTCGAGGCTATGCGTGTGAAGCCTGAAGGGAAAATAGACATGATGGAAAGAGTCGGGCACTGCGGCGATGGCTATGAATGGGAGGAACGGCTTTACGGCCGTCGCATGATTGTTGTTCCGCTTATGGTGCCTGACTTTCTTATAGAGCGATATGTCGGGTATGCACGGGGGGTTTCCGGGGGTAATTTCTGGATTATGTGTGGAACGAAGGAGGCGGTCACAGAAGCGGGAACGGCTGCGTTAGAAGCCATCGGCAAGGTTGAAGGGGTCATAACGCCGTTTGACGTTTGTTCCGCGGGGTCGAAGACCGAAACAAAGTTTCCGTTGATTGGACCGACGACTAATCATCCTTATTGTCCGTCGTTGAGGGAGAAGTTGGGGAGAGATTCGATGGTGCCTGAGATGGTCAAATACATTCCCGAAATAGTGATCAATGGCGTTTCGATGCATGTGGTGAAAGAGGCAATGAAGGCTGGGATTGAGGCAAGTTTGGCTGTTGACGGCGTTGTGAAAGTCTCGGCTGGAAACTACGGAGGAAAACTGGGTCAGTACAAGATTTACTTGCGCGAGCTGTTTCAATGAGCAGATTTGATGTTGTGGGGTTCGGCGCGCTTAACGTGGACAAGCTCTTCAGAGTAAACAGGATAGCCGCGAAGGAAGAGGAGAGCTTCATAACGGATTTTGCCGAGACCTGCGGCGGGTCAGCGGCAAACACTGTTGTAGGCTTGGCAAGACTCGGCTGCAAAGTGGGTTTTATAGGAAAAGTTGCCAGGGACCGGGAAGGAAAGATGCTGCTTGAAGAATTCCGCAGAGAAGGTGTCGACACGAAAGGCGTAGCGGTCGCAAAGCAGGGGAGAAGCGGTACAGTCATGGGCTTCGTGGACGAAAACGGCGAGCGATCGTTATACATTGACCCGGGCGTAAACGATCACGTAGAATTCAGTGAGAAAATAAAAACATATGCTTCCCAGACCATGTTTCTTCACTTAACATCCTTCGTGGGGGAAGTATCCTTCCAGACACAAAAGAAGATTCTTGAAATGATTCCTGGAGATGTCATGGTGAGCCTTGATCCTGGTGCATTGTACGCGAGGAAAGGACTGGCTGCACTGGGATCGGTTGTTGAGAGGAGTTTTGTTTTGATGCCGAACGCTGGTGAACTTGAGCTTTTGTCAGGCATAGCCGATTATAGAAAGGGTGCCGAAGCCATGGTTAGCAAGGGTGTGAAGGTTGTTGCAGTCAAGTTGGGCAGCAGAGGGTGTTATGTGACTGATGGGAAACGAAGCTACAACGTGGAAGCGTTCAAGGTGAGTGTGGTTGATACGACTGGTGCCGGGGACGCTTTTTGTGCAGGGTTCCTTTACGGCTTGATTAAACATAAGAGTCTTGAGGAGTGTGGAAGGATAGGGAATTTTGTGGCATCCAGATGCACAACAAAAATGGGAGCTAGAATAGGACTACCAACGCTCGAGGATTTGACAAAGAATCAATTGGCATGACATCTATTTAGCGTGTGGCGCCGCTAGTCATTGTCACATTGCAGGGTCCCATTTGCCTAAGAAAGCTGATGTGCCTAAGAAAGCTGATGCCTGCCGAAGTCTCATCTGATTGTTGGTTTTTCGTTAGTTTTGGTACACCTCAGCTGAGTTTGAGAGTAGCCGCTCGATTAGTATTATTCTCGTTAGTTTCCATAGGAAAGTCCAAACCAGACTTGCAGTACGCTCGTCACAGTGCGCGCGCTTTCCAGTTTCTGACTGCCAGAACGTTGGTGTCTGAGAGCGGGCTGTGCTTGAAGAGAAACGAGCTCAAAGTTGGCCCCCGGCCGTCCGTTACACACATCAGATGTAATCTGTAATTGTAATCTGTAGCGATGCTGTTATTGTTGGCCCCCTCGTCTACGCACACACATCAGATGTAATGTTGCCGTGTGTGTGAACGGCTTATTGTTGGCCCCCTACCTCTCTTGTGTTACCACAGATGTAACATTGATTGGTAACAGTGCATGTAGAATCTATGGAGATTTCTTCGTTCAGAGTCGACTTCACTCTTATTAGTTACCACAGATGTAACATTGTTTGGTAACAAACCATGAAGAAGCAGACGGGTGTGCGGATGTTTGCTCAGGTCCAGCGCGCGCACGCTGCGCTTTCATATGCAACAAGAGGTATTTGATGTCTATTTGAGAGCTGTCTTCTGGTCCTCGGAATTGGCATTCTGGTCAAAATATCCATCTAACGGTTTATCTGGTTGCTGGTCTGTCGGTCGATTCCTATCTGAAAATCCATGAGTGGAGGAAAAATCATGAATAATTTCACTAATGTTCGGAAACAACGGGCAGTCGGGTTAAATCGTGGGTGGTTAGGCAACAGGATGATTTTCGACCTAGCCTTTTTTTTCCAAGTGGTTGATCAAGCTTTCAAAGATCAGTTTTCCATCGTCGTGTCCCAGCGTCTTCTTGCGTCTTGTCCAGTCGGCTTGTTGCCACCAGTAGAATGCTCTTTCAGGATGTGGCATCAGCCCGAACACTGTTCCTTCAGCGTTGCATATGCCTGCTACGTCGTGGAAAGAACCATTCGGGTTTGAAGGAAATCTGCCTTCAGCGTACTCGCCGTCTTTGCTGCAATATCGGAAGACCAGCTGATCATTCTCTCGAAGCTTCTCCAGATACCGGTTCTCCTTCTCTTTCGGAAACAGAAACCGGCCTTCGCTGTGTGCAACCGGCACATGCAGAACCTCTCCTTTTGGAATCTTGCCAGTGAATACGCATTTGCCGTTGTTTTCATGCTTCAGGCTTATCCAGCGGCAGTTGTATCCGGGCGGAAAATTCGTTGCCAGACCCGCCTCAGGGTACGGACTCATCCCTTCAAAGCCCGGAAGCAGACCCGCTTCAACAAGCACCTGAAAACCGTTACAAATCCCTAGAATCAGACGACCCTCATCCACAAAAGCTTTCAACTCCTTGCCCAGCTTCGCCAGTATCCACTTCGCCCAAATAGCCCCAGCCCGGACATAATCCCCATAAGAAAAACCCCCGGGAAAAACCAGCACATCATACTCTAAAAGACTCCTCCTCTTCACAACCTCGTTCACATGCGTAACCTCGGCACGCACGCCTAACGCCGCGAACGAACGCCTCGTTTCCGCATCACAATTTGTCCCACCCACACGCAAAACACAAACTCTGATATCGCCACGCTTCAAGGCTCACACCCCACCGCTCAGCGTCCTCTTCCAACTCTTCAACAAATCACCCAGCGCGGCATCCACAACTACCTCGCCACTCAGCCCCCTAGCGCACAGCCGAGGAGACTTCGAAACCTTGCCAACTTCAGCACAAATCCTGCCCTTCATCAAGCCTTCAAACTCGTCCCTCGCCTTCTCTGAAACCTCCACAAGAAAACGGCTGTTTGACTCTGAAAACAAGACAAAGTCATCACGTCCCAAGCCTTTCGCCGGAACCTTGCGCAAATCCAACTCTAAGCCATAGCCACCGGCAAAAGCCATCTCCGCCGCCGCCACTGCCAAACCGCCCTCAGACAGGTCATGACACGCCTTTACGAGCCCGCAGTCGATCGCCCTAGTAACTCCCCTGAACATCTTCCTGGCCCGAGCACCACGCACTTCAGGCACAGACCTGCCCAAGCATCCCCTAAGCTTGTAATATTCTGAGCCGCCCAACTCCGCCAAAGTTTCCCCGACAACGTAGATAGAATCGCTTGGAGCCTTAACGTCCATCGAAACCGTTGAACGAATATCCGGCACGAGCCCCAAAGCCGTAACCAGAAGCGTCGGCGTGACAGGCCCCAGCGGCGACTCGTTGTACAAGCTGTCTTTCCCGGATATGAACGGCGTCCCAAAAGCAAGCGCAAAATCATAACACGCTTCACAAGCCCGTACCAAGCTGCCCAGCCTTTCAGGCCTCTCAGGGTTCCCCCACGTGAAATTGTCCAGCAACGCAACCCTTCTTCCCCCAACGGCAACGTTATTTCTAACGGCCTCATCAATCGCTGAAGCAGCCATCCAGTAAGCATCAATCCTCCCAAAACTCGGGTTCATCCCGCACGAAACGGCTATGCCTTTCCAAGAATCTTCCAACGGCTTCAACACAGCCGCATCATTCGGCCCGCCAAACTCACCCTGCAACGGTTTAAGCACAGTGTTGCCCCTCACCTCATGGTCATAACTCCTCACAACACTCTCCTTACTCGCAACGTTAGGCGAAGCCAAAACCAGCAGCAACATCTCATTCAAATCCTCAGGCTCAGAAAACTCCGGCTCGGCATCATCTATCGGTCGGTATTCGGCACTCCTCGTGATTTTTGGCGGCTTGAAAAGGAAGGAAACCTCCATCTCGGCAACCTTCTCACCCTTATAATCAAGCCTCAACATTCCGTCCGAAGTCAGTTTGCCAATGACCGCTGTTTCAACATCCTCTCCGCCAAAGATTTCGAGAACCCTTTCAACGTTGGCAGACGGCACTGTTAACAGCATTCTTTCCTGTGACTCTGAAACGTAGATTTCCCACGGAGCCAACCCCCCATACTTCAAGGGCACCCTGTCAAGCTCAACCGCTGCCCCGCAACCATACCTGTTGGCCGTCTCCCCGACAGCTGATGACAAGCCTCCACCGCCCAGATCCGTTATCCCTGACGCCAACCCCAAGTCTCGAACCTGAACGATTGCCCTCTTCAACTTCTCTTCCTCAACCGGGTTCGCAATCTGCACCGCCGGCCGAGAGACCTCTTCAGACTCCTCCGTCAACTCCGCAGACGCAAAAGTCACACCGTGAACACCATCGCGACCCGTCTTTCCACCTGCAAGCACAATCACATCACCGGTCTTCGCGTCCTTCCTGAACCTGTCAAATGGAAGCAGCCCCACGCACCCACAGTAAACAACAACGTTCCCAGTGTAACTCTCATCAAAGTATATCGCCCCATTCACGGTTGGAATTCCCATGTTGTTACCGTAGCTTCCTATCCCCGCGACAACACCCCTGTACACGTACCTTGGATGTTTAACACCGTTGGGCAGCCTTTCATACTCAAAGTCTAGGGGGCCAAAACCCAGCACATCGGTGCAGGCTATCGGGTCTGCCCACACGCCCAGGACGTCTCTGATAACGCCTCCTGTCCCTGTTGCCGCACCGCCGAAAGGCTCCACCGCCGATGGATGATTGTGGGTTTCAACCTTGACTGCTACACCATACCCTTTGTCGAAATTCACGATGCCCGCATTATCCTCAAAGACAGAGAAGCACCAGCGTGGACTAATCTTTTTTGTCGCACTTGCGATGTAGGTTTTGAAAAGACCGTCAATCTGTTTTCCATCGAATCTGATCCTGTCCTTGAAAGTCTTGTGGAAGCAGTGCTCAGACCATGTCTGTGCAATGGCCTGAAGCTCCACATCGGTTGGATTCCGCTCCCTTCTACTGAAGTAATCTTTGACAACCTTCATCTCTTGCAGGCTCAAGGCCAAGCCAAGTTCACGACTCATTTCCAGAAGCTGCTCGTCATAGGCCCCAAGAACCCTCACCTCAAGCAGGGAAAAACGGGTTTTCCGGCGGACAAACAGGTTCACCGTCATCTTGTCTCCTCGACACTTATCGCATAATCGTCCTTAGTCGGGTTAGCCAAGAGCCTCCTGCACATTTCCACGGCCTTAGCTTGAGCTTCCTTTCTTGATTGCGCTTCAAGAATTACACGGTAGACTTTGCCGACGTTGACAGCTTCAACTTTGTACCTCAATTCTTTCAACAGGTCCGCCGTGGTTTCACCTTCAGGGTCGCTGTGGCCGGGCTTCAAGCTGACTTCGATTTTGATGCGATACTTCATAGGCTAAATCTGGGTTCAAGAAGATTTAAACACTTTTATCATTGCCCAAGCAAACTCTCACTTTAGGGCAATTTTCCTGTTCTTATATAGGATTTTGACTCCTTCCGTAGCTCTTACGTGACCTATTTGTTCGGCTTGCGTGCCTGTTTTCTTCAGAACGTTTATTGTCCTCTCGCTGTCTTCTTTGTCAACTATTACCGCGAAGCCCCATCCCATGTTGAACGTTCTGAACATCTCCTCTTCAGTTATTGTTCCACCCAAATCGGTTGCAGTCTTCTGAATCAGGTTGAATATCGGTTGGGGCTTGAAGTTGTCGAACTCAAAGCCTATTTTCCCTGAAAACTCTTCGAGCCTGTTGAACTTCAAGTAGGCGTCGCCCGTTATGTTTATTGCAGCCTTGACTTTGACTTCCTCTGCAATTCCAAGAAAAGGTTTAACATATATCTTGGTGGGTTCCAAGATCTCATCAACTACTTCTCTTTCCAGTCCATCTGGGACTGTAGTAGCTTGGTATTTTCCTCCCCATTGCTTCAACAATACTCTTCTGGCAAGAGACATACCGTTGCTGTGGAGACCTGAACTCGGCATGCCCACTATGACGTCTCCAGGTTTTATGTTTCTCCCATAGATCACCTTCTCCTTGGCCGCTATTCCTATTGAAGCAAAGACCAAGTCGAAGCCCTTGCCTTGCGTCAGACCCTTGATTAATTCGGCAACGTCACCGATCTCGCCGCTCGGTACCACACATTCGGCTTCTGCTGCCCCTTTTACTATTCCCTCCATCAACTGTGAAATCAGGGCAGGATCTGAGACCTGAGCATGAATGTTATCGGCTATGGCCAGCGGCCTCGCTCCAGAACGAATCACGTCGTTTACGGCCATGGCCACACCATCAATTCCAATGGTGTCGTATTTCTCGGCTAGCTGAGCTACGAGTACCTTTGTGCCCACGCCTTCGATGACCAAGTCAAAGTAACAATCTTCCCATGGAAGAATCTTCCCATAAGGAAGACTGACGACTTTGCCGTAATGGCTGTAGCCGTAGGTTTTCTTCAGACAATCCAGTGCTTTTTTAGAATTAGCTCTCAATTTTCTGTCGACACCGGCACTTGAGTAGGTGAACTTGTGAGGCAGTGACGTTCCTCCTGTGGCAGATGTTAGTGAAAAAGGTGTGTTTAATAATCTTGCGCCCAAGGAATATCGGGATTCTGCTCGCGTCATCGCGACCTCCACGTGCAGCACCTGGGAACTAAATTTCTTAAGGACCAATGATAATGGAGAAAACTAGAGCTAGCTAGCTAGTTTGACGCGATAAAGATCTCTGCTGAAATGTCGCAAGCGGGTAAGGATCGTTGTTCGTGGTCGGGCTCTTCCCGTTTCAGACCCTGGCAGTCAACAGCATTTCAATTAAGGCATAATATTGTCTTAAGAATTCAAGACCTTCCTTGCTGGCTCTGTAGAAAATCGTGGTCTTTTTGATTTCGACTTCAAGGAAGCCTATTTCAGTTAGAGACTTCAGGTATTTCTTAAGCTGCGTGAAGTTAACGTTCGCATGTTTCATGATGGAGAAGGGAGTGGCACTGTCAGCCTTGACGGCCTCCAGTACCAGACCTATGATCTCAAAATGACTCCTGTACTTCTTGTGCAGAGGTTGCAAGCTGCTCAAACTATACTTCTTGCTCACCGGGGGCAGGCACAGTATATCCATGTTTCTTAGACGGTTTGCCATTCTCCGCACCCTGTTATACTTATCTTCATTGACAATATTACGCCTTGTTTCTGTTGAATAGATTGAAAGTTGGCCTGCTGGGCGGTTAAGCTATTGAAAATAAGTATCCTGGCCACGAAGCATTTATTATATTGTTTCAACTGACAGTATTGAATAGGGAGTGACTTTGTCAGAGCCCATGTTGACGCCAAGTGAGATACAGTTCTTACAGGAGGCCCTTAGCGCGGAATATAAAATTAGTAGCATACGTTTGCGCGATGGGGAACACCAGCTTAGTCTTGCAAAGGCAATAGCTTCCTTTCAGCTCGAACTGTGTTTTCCCGACGTTAAAGACATCATAAAGAGATTGTATGGAGAGGAGAAAACAGCCGACGTTCAACTGGTACGAAAAATCCAGACGATACTCAAGAAAATGGAGAAAAGCAACATAGTCAAGATTTTGCCAAAGAAGAAACCTTGGGAACTGCAGAAATACGCGCTTTCAAGCTTCAAGTTCCAAGACGTTGACAAGAACATGACGATACTTGCAACGGATGAGCAGACGAAACAGGCGCAGAGTCTGCTGAACACGGCACTAAGTCGGCAGGAAGACTCAGGCAGACTTGGAAACGCAAAGGTCAGATTTTACACGTTTATGCTTGCATCCATAATTGTCGCATCGTACATCACGATTGTTTGGGACGTTATTCAGCCCGCTATCAGTCCAATCATCTTTGTTTCTGCTCTTTCGATTGCAATCGCGTGTTCCGTTGTGCTCGGAAGGACGCTCTCAAGGCATAGTCTGCGTGCTTATCATGATGCTAGGTGATTGTATGAGTGTTGAAAAGAAACTGGGCAAGTTAGAAAAAACCATTTCAGTTCTGTGTATAATCCTCTGTTTGCTGTTAGCTTTACCTTCCAAATTCGAATTACCTGCGAACGCAAGCTCAACAAGTGTAATCGTCAGTCCATCTGAGTCGATTCAGGCAGCCATCAACAATGCAGCAGCAGGAGACACCATACTCGTGAGTGCGGGAACTTATAATGAAAGCCTAACAGTCAACAAAAGCATCTCTCTGATTGGCGAAGGCAGAGACCAAACAATTATTAATGGACAAAACAACCAATTCATCATCAACATAACGGCTGACAACGTTACTATGGAAGGTTTCACGATTCAAAACGCCTTGAACCTGAACCCCAGCGACGGAATAAACATACTCAGTTCTAAAGGCAATGTAATAAGTCACAACAGAATAGAGAATGCTCAACAAGGTATTGCAGTCACATCCTCCAGCGACAACGTAATCTCGGACAATATAGTGACAACGAACAACCAACAGGGAATTACATTCACATCATGCAGCAACAATACGGTTATGAACAACATGATAACGAACACCCAACAGGGAATTGCACTCACATCTTCGAGCAACAATACAATCTCCGATAACACGATAACAGCAAACAATCAAGGCGGAGTTGTCGTTTACGTTTCGAACAACAACTTATTCTCCGGAAACATGATTTCAGACAACTACGGAGGGTTTAGCATTTACTATTCTGGTGGTAATGCGTTCTCAGGTAACACCCTTGCCGGTAACTATCCTAACGGGGCGACTATTTCGTATAGTAATTTTAATATTTTTTACGACAACAACTTCTACGACACGATTCAGATTGACACTGGTTTGATAAACACGTGGGACAACGGCCGTGAAGGCAACTATTGGAGTAACTTTGCGGGTTATGACAGCGGAGATGGGACAAGCAGCAAGACCTACCAGGTATCTGCAAGGAACATAGACCGCCATCCGCTGATGGGCCAATTCTCCAGCTTCGATGCAACCTCCGCAGGTGAAACGTACGGGATTTCCATTATCAGCAATTCGACAATATCTGGCTTCAAATTCGGAATTGGAGAAGAAACAGGGAACAAGATAATACGGTTCAACGTCACGGGCGCGGAAAGCACCGTCGGTTTTTCGCGCATTGCAATTCCTACGGCGCTGATGAACACCTCATTAATCGTACTTGCAGGTGAAATGGAAATCGCTCCGACTGTGCTGAAATCACAAAACACTGCACTCAACTATCTATATTTTACCTACGCGCACAGTAACCAGACAATCCTGATGATATCATCCAAAACATTGGATCTCTATAATCAACTCCTAACTCAATTCCTCACGTTGAATGCAGCGTACAATGGACTTCTCGACGACTACATGACGCAAAGTGGTATGCTCAGTAACTACACTACCCAACTTGGCCTTCTCGACAACTTCACTGCGCTACTGAACGACACGTATAGTGGGCTTCTCAGCAGATACACTGATTTACAGGGAAATTACACTCAGCTTCAACAAAGCTACATGGATTTGAACTACAGTCAAAACCAGCAAAACGTGCGCAGCTTAATGTACATCTTTGCGGCGGCCACAGCAATTCTCATAGTGTTTACTGTTTACTTCTCAAAACACGTGTATTCGCGGCCAAAAGAAGCCCCTGAAGGGGAAGAACCGATTCTCAGCTAGCCCATCAATTCTGCTGTCTGACTCTGACTTTGCATTAGAGAAAGCTAAATAAAAGTTTGGCCCTATTCCCGTCTTGTTAGTTTCCAGAACATGATGCGGTCGTAGTCTAGCCTGGCTAGGACATCGGCCTCCCACGCCGACGACCCGGGTTCAAATCCCGGCGACCGCACCGATAAATGAGTACGTGCATCGAGTGTTGAGAGGCACGTTTTGACATACATTATTATAGTGACATGAACATGGCCTTGACCTGTTGGATACCCCGCATTCCTCTGATTCTTCCGATTAGATCGAGAATTCGCTTGTTTTTCCCTTGGGCGATGAAGATTTCCAAGCAATACTTGTCGTCTATGTGTCTATGGACATTCTCCACGACTACGTCGTCGAATTCGTGCCTGACCTCAGTCATCCTGAGATCAACATCTCTTCTGGCGTAGTCGCATGTAATCATTATCGTGGCGGCTACTTCGCCAGTTTCCGTTTTCGCAATGTCTGATTCCCCGATAAGACTCCTTATCGCGTCTCTGAAGGCTTCTGATCGGCTGTAATACCCACGCGTTTTCGTAAACTCGTCGAACTTGGCGAGAAGCTCGCCTGGAAGAGTTATGCTTATCACGGTCATAGAACCACTTGTCTCAGCTATTAATATATCATCATATTGCTATTGCTTTATTAATACTTCCCTCGGACTCATTAGCACTAATTTAATATCGTATTCTGCGTCTTCCGATTATGATGCAGAATGAGTTGCCCGGACAACCTAGGACCTAGACAACATAAACCGCATGAAAGCATCAGAATCTGGATTTTCCTGGTGTTGGTTTTCGGTCTGACCATTGCCATTTCAGGTTTGCTGGACCTTCTGCTACGGGGAATTCCGCTCGGTTTTGTGATACCGTTGCTTAACGAGCCTGCAAGCGTATCGAGGATAATCTACCATGTCTCAGTCATTGCGGGAGGAATATACATTGGTGCTCTCGGTTTAAGGGAGCTAGTCATGGAGAGAAGATTTTCAGTTGAATTTCTAATGTCTGTTGCAGCCCTTGGCGCTGCCTATTTGGGTTTTCTTTTTGAAGCTGCAACCGTGCTTTTTCTCTACTCGTTGGCAGAGTATTTTGAAGACTACATAGAAGATCGAGCGATAAAAACGGTTGAGAGCCTTTCGCGGTTTATGCCCGACAAGACTTCGATACTTGTTGATGGTTCTGAAAAAACGATTGATGTGGAAGAAGCTAGGCCGGGCATGATGATGATAGTTAGGCCTGGAGAAAGAATTGCACTCGATGGCACGGTGGTTGAAGGCTATTCTTCTGTTGACCAATCACTTGTTACCGGAGAGTCCATTCCAATTCTGAAGAGGCGTGGAGTTTGCGTTTACGCAGGCACCGTGAACTCGAGTGGTATCCTTAAAGTAGCTGTCAACAGAGTTGCTGAAGAAACGTTAGTGTCTAGAATCGTGAAGCTTGTCATTGAATCGAGAAAGAGAAAGGCATCTATTGAAAGATTGGTTGACAGGTTTGCTCGTTTCTACGTCCCGACTGTTATAGGCCTCGCCGCGTTCACGGCACTGGTAATCCCACGGTTGACTGGTGGATCATTCGGCACATGGCTCTATAGATCGTTGATTTTGCTTGTGATTTCCTGTCCCAGCGCCTTCATTATTTCGGTTCCTGCCACCATCTTCACAGCAGTGACCGTTGCAGCCCGAAAAGGAGTCCTCATCAAGGGTGGAATCTGCATCGAAAAGTTGGCGAGAGTTAAAGCTGTCGTTTTCGACAAAACGGGCACCTTGACTTTGGGCCAGCCTGTCGTGAATGATGTTGACTCTGTCGAAAGGTCGGGTCAGCGAGCGCTGAAATGCGCGGCGGCCTTGGAGCAGTTCTCGAATCATCCGCTTGCTCAAACCATCATCAGGAAGGCAAAGGAGCGGAATTTGAACTATGGCGAGCTCGAGGTCAAAGACGTGGAAGAGATTCCGGGCAAGGGCATGGCGGGCTATGTTGATGGTGTTCATGTCCTCGTTGGCAACATGGATCTCATGAAACAACACGATTGTAACTGCGAGCAGATTAGTGAGAACTATGAAAACGAGAAGCACACCGCAGTGTGCGTTTCAATGGACAAGACTGCTGTAGCCTCTTTTTGCGTGATGGACGAGGTTAGGGAAGACGCTGCTGAAACGGTGAAGACTCTGAAGGAGCTAGGGATTCACGCGGTGATGTTGACAGGGGACAAACAGGAAATAGCAGAGGAGGTCGCGAGAAGACTTAGGATAGATGAAGTGTATTCTGAGCTTTTTCCTGAAGACAAGCTGAAGATTCTTAATCAGGTCAAGGCAGAGTGCGGAATGGTTTCGATGGTGGGCGACGGTGTTAATGATGCCCCAGCACTTGCGGCTTCGGACGTGGGGATTGCAATGGGGGGCAGCAGAGTTGATGTTGCGTTGGAATCGGCCGATATTGTGTTGGTCAAAGACGAGTTGTCTCAGATTCCGTATCTAGTCAAACTTAGCAACAAGACGGTGAGTATCTCTAAACAGAACATAATCGCATCATTGGCCGTCAAAATTATTCTCGGAGCCCTTGGGCTGTTAGGATTTGTCCCATTATGGTTCACCGTTGCCTCGGGCGACGATGGGGTAACCATGCTTCTGCTCTTGAACACATTGCGTTTGACACATTTGACATAACGAAGGCTTGGACTGTTCTGGGTTTATGTGTCCTGTGCTCATAGCCTACCACCGGTCTATAATATGAACCAAATACGAAGCCCATCAGAGACCCTTGCGTTTGAATAACTCATTTCGTGATTTTTGAGGCTACAGCAAAATGGATAGAGAATATTCGATCAGTAGCTGACAATTCAAGGACGCATTGCGTAGTCTGCGACCTTTCCACGCGCGCGCCGGCCTCCGCACCTAGAAGCAATCCTTCTCTTGG
>Ga0315280_10001335_pt1 | contig 42673 bp, 28 predicted proteins | sample YL17G06_40_MG_FD_203697 | JGI IMG/M metagenome (GOLD analysis project Ga0315280, IMG submission 203697) | Sediment microbial communities from Yellowstone Lake, YNP, Wyoming, USA - YL17G06_40 | ecosystem: Environmental > Aquatic > Freshwater > Lake > Sediment | place: USA: Wyoming | collected...
AGAGCCATGAGCCCTGCCCGCATCCGTATGACCACCCGGCTCGGCGCTCGGGTCGCACCCCTGCGGAGCCCTGTCTTCCGGCCGGGCAAAGACAACCATACAACCGGCGTCGAAACGATAGCAAGAGATCGGGCCCAACGGCGCCGGCCAAACCCGGATCCCACCATTACGCGTGGTACTCATGATGGGGGCAGGTCACGGCAACTTCGGCGGCTGGTTCCAGTCTTGGGACGGCGCCCCGGCTGACGCGCAGGCCACGCTCAGCGACGAGGAGGTGCTGAAGATCGCGAAGACCGCCCTGGCGGAGCACATGGGCCCCGCGTCCGCCGATGTCGAGTGGCGCCTGCTCGGGGAGTCGGACAACGTGGTGAAGTACTACTGCCCGGGGCCGAAGCTGGGCGACCCTCCGAGGTCAGGGTTGTCTGCCTCAGGGAGCGTCGAGGTCTCCCGCAGGAACGGAGCGATCATGTGGCTCTCCGTGGACATGCCCTGGTCCACGACTCCGCTGCCGGTGAACGTCACGGAGGAGGAGGCGGTGCGGGTCACGAGGAGGGCAACGGGCTCCGACCATCCGTTGTCCAGGGAGCCGCACCTCATCCAGCGCGGAGATACCGTCAAGTGGATCGTCATGCTGGGCAGGCGGGACGGTCAGGAGAAAGGCTGCGATGTGGATGCCGTGACCGGCCAAGTGCTGAGCACACACACTGCGGGGCCGACGTACCCCAGCCCCGAGTACCTGGCCCGGCGATCGGGCGCGAGCGCGGGGACGCCGACACCGCCGGCGCCCCCGACACCGTCGCCAGATAACGGTGTCAGCAAGGCGTCCGCCGTGGCGATGCCGCACACCTCCGGCGGGAACACGTGGGCGCTCCCCGTCGTCACGGTGGCTGCGGTCGTCCTGGTCTGCGCCGGCGCGGCCTTGGTCGTTCTCCGGCGCCGTCACTGACCGGCTTGTCCCCATCCCCCACCGGCGCGAAGCCGGCAGGGGGATGGGGAGGCCCAGGCGTGGGTCGGCAACGGGCTGCGTCCCGTTGTCTCGGAATCACCCGACTTCGACAGCCAGCCCGACCTCATCCAGCGTCACAGGTATCGGACCCCAGCCACGCTCGCGGCCCAGCTCCTCGACCGCAGGCCGGTCCTCCGGCTCGCGGCACAGCAGGAGCACGCATCCGCCCCCACCGGCGCCAGTGGGCTTCGCGCCGAGCACGCGATCGCTGGCCCTACCGACGAGCTCGTCGAGCCCGGGCGTGTAGGTGGCCTGCGACAGGTTCAGCATCAACCTGGTCTGCAGGCTCAGGATCTCGCCGAGGCTATCGAGCCGCCCTTCGGACAGCACGGAGGCGGCCTCTTCGGCGGACGCGCCAAACTCGAAGAGGGCTGACAGCACGTCTCTGTCTCCGGCGGCGAACCGAGCCCACACATCCTCGTGTATCTTCGAGCTGAACCTGGAGCGCCCGGTGTAGAGCAGCACGAGGCGCTCCAGCACCCCCTGCTTGCAGTCGTCCGGTACGGGCGGGTCTACGACCTGGGTGCCTTCCGCGGTGAACCTGTAGAGCCTGACACCCCCGCACGCGGACGAGTACTGGTCTTGCCGGCCGCCCCCAGTCCGCCGCCCTTCGTGACGGTCGCTTCGCTCCCTCCTCAGGGACGACGGACCGGTATGACGGACGAACAGCGCTGAGTCCGTGGAACATGAGGCGATCGGCGAGGTGTGGCCGGTACGCTATCGGGGGCCTTGAGTAACGCTCCCGTACCGCTCCGCGACCTCATCGGGCCGGAGCGCCCTGTCGTAGATGTCAAGCCGCTCTATTGAGCCCTGCCACTGTCGGTCCAAGGTGTCCTCATTGCCGATCAGGAGCCTGTACTGCTGATCCCAGTTGTCGAAGCCGCCCGCGCGGTCCTCGGTTGTCACGCACTCGCCGTTCACATACATCCGCGCTACTCCGTTGCCGTATGTGATGACGACATGCTGACGCTCGGGCCTGAGCGTCCCCGCTGGGGTCCTGACCTCCGGCATGCCCTGCTCCTCGGTCGCCGTCGTGCGCAGCCGCAGGACGTATTGGTCGCCGTCTTGGCCCAGCGTGAAGTTACGTCGCGCCGTGTCCACCGAGAGGGACACGATGCGCGCGGGCCCGTGTTGGTCGACGCTCTCAGGCGTCACGACGACTTCGAGGGTGAGCTCGCCAGTGGCTTGGAGCGCCTGCACGAGCGTTGACGCGGGCCCCGACGTCGCCGCCACGACGCCCTGTCCGAGGATCGCAAGGCCCCCGCCTTCAGGCCAGGCAATCGAGTCGCCAGGAGGCAGGTGGAGGTCGAGCGCCCCCGCCGGTACTCCGCGCGCGGCAGCAGGGCTGACGGTACCGCCGAGTTGCGACACGAACTCGTAGCGAACGACGCAGCGGCTGTCCTCCGGGGTCGCGAACGGAACGGGCGGCGGCCCGGTCTGCTCCGACGGGCTGCCGCGGTCTGAGCCGCACAATGAGGCCGCGACTGCAAGCGTCCAAGTGTGGAGTGCCGCGAGGTCCGCCGATGGGTCCGCCGCTGCCGACGCCAGCTCGGCGACGTCGGCCTGGTCCGGAGCAAGCTCTGACGCCCACTTGAGCGCTGCCAGCGCGTCGGATTGCGCGCCTCTTGAGAGGTGCAGACAGCCGAGCAGCAGGACGGCTCCTACATGCCCGGGCTTGAGGATGAGGGCGCTGCGCAGCATGTCCTCAAGGGCGGGCACCGGGAGCTGCGCGTTCGGCTCGCTCAAGAGCGCGGACACGGCCAGCGCGAGGTTGCCGATGTTGGCGGCCACGGCATCGGCGCTGCTCGCGCGCGCTGCTGACACAGCGGCGTCGAGCGCTCGCCCGGCCGCCGCGAACCGCTCGGAAGCAGGCGGAGTGGTCGGCTCAGGGGTCGCGACATCAACGCCTGTCACGAGGCGTGCGAGGCAAGTGGCCATCTCCGCGGCCGCCGCAGGCAGCTCCGACTCTCCGGCGATGATGTAGTCGGGGGTGGCCTGATACCTGGCGTCGCCGACGCGGAGCGCCAGACCGGTGCAGCGTAGCCGGCCCTGCTCGTCGGTCCTCAGAGCGCCGGTCACGACCCACTGCGCGCCGGTCCGCCGCAGGGCGGTGGAGAGGTTGGCCGCCAACTTGGCGGGCGGCGCCGTAGCGACAGTCCAGAGAGCGCGGCCGATCGCCCCGTCGCGGCACATGTCCACATTCGGGAGGTCCTCGAGACGGTCGACAAGGGCCAGCCAGAAGTGATAGCCGAGCTCAGGATCGACCTGATCGGGCACCATGAAGGGCAGCGCAGCCACCCTGGTGGCCGCAGTGGGCGCGGCGGCCGCGGCGGGAATGGCGATGAGAGTACTGGTGACCCAAAGCGCGGACAGCAGCTTAGCGTACATACGGGCACCTCCACGCGGCGGCAGGGACGCTTGGCGACTCACCCGTGCGTCTCTCACGTCGTCTCGTGTGCTTTCTCCCGCTGCACGGCCCTCGCCTGCGAGGTGGCATAGGCCTCGGCGACACGACCGGCTGTTCCCGCCTGTTCCCTTAGCGCCGCCTAAGGTCTATCATTGTCGCGCGTGTGCCCGGCCGCTCGTGGGCGTGCGCGTACAAGCTAGGGGTGCCGCTGGACCGGCTGAGAGGACGGGCAACCGTCCAACCCTCGGAACCTGATGCGGATAATGCCGCCGTAGGGAAGCGAATGCTGGGCGCCCTCCCGGAGACACCGCGACCGCAGAACCAGGGCCGGTTCCGCACTTCCTCACCGCCGGCGGCACACGCACATCCCGCACCGTTGGTGGCACGCGAACGTACGGCGACAAGAGGGAGCAGAGCCAACATGGGTCTGGACGACAGGGTCATCACCCGGGCGATCATCGAGCGCTACACGGAGAAGCTGCTCTCGTGTCTCGAGATCGACGTGGCAGTCGTGGGCGCGGGCCCTGCGGGTATCGTCGCCGCGCACGACCTCGCGCTGGCCGGGCGGAGGGTAGTCGTATTCGAGCGCAAGCTGAGCATCGGCGGCGGCATGTGGGGCGGCGGGATGATGTTCAACGAGATCGTGGTGCAGGCCGACGCCAAGCGCATCCTGGACGCGTTCGGGATCCGCTGCCGCGAGTTCGCGGAGGGCTACTACACGGCCGACTCCATCGAATGCGTGACCGGGCTTGGCCACAAGGCTGTGCAGGCCGGCGCCACGTTCCTCAACCTAGTAACCGTCGAGGATGTTGCGCTCCGAGACGACCGGCTCACCGGGATCGTCATCAACTGGACCGCGGTGGAGATGGGTGGACTCCACGTCGACCCGCTCTCGGTAGCGACGCGCTACGTCATCGACTGCACCGGGCATGATACCGATGTGGTTCGCATGGTCGAGGGGAGGGCCGACCGCGGCGGAAGACCGCTGCTTACCCCGAGCGGCAAGATCGAGGGGCAGGGACCGCTCTGGGCCGACCGGGCGGAGCGGACCACGATAGAGAACACGCGCGAGGTCTACCCCGGCCTCTACGTCGCAGGGATGTCCGCCAATGCCACGTGGGGCTCGTTCAGGATGGGTCCCATCTTCGGAGGCATGCTCCTCTCCGGCGAGAAGGTCGCCCGCCTCGTCGCTGCCAGGCTGGAGGAGTGCCCATGAAGCGGATCCTGACGATCGCCGGCTCGGACTCATGCGGTGGCGCCGGCATCCAAGCCGACCTCAAGACCATCGCCGCGCTCGGGGGTTACGGCATGAGCGCGGTGACGGCCCTTACCGCGCAGAACACGCTCGGTGTCGCCGGAGTCTGCCCGGTGCCTGCCTCATTTGTGACCACGCAGATAGACGCGGTGCTCTCAGACATCGGCGCCGATGCCGTCAAGACGGGCATGCTCGCCTCGGAGGAGATCGTGAGTGCCGTGGCCGAGGCGGTCAGCCGTCACGAGATCCGCCTGCTCGTCGTCGATCCGGTGACGGTCTCGGAAAGCGGGTGCCCACTCCTCGATCCGAGCGCAGTGAAGGCGCTCCTCGAGGAGCTCCTCCCACTCGCGTACGCGGTGACTCCGAACCTCGAGGAGGCCGCTGCGCTGCTCGGTCGCCCCGTTGAGACGGAGGCTGACATGACGGAGGCCGCGACCGAGATAGGGCGGCTTGGGCCGCGGGTTGTCCTCGTGAAGGGCGGACACCTGGAGGGAGAGCCGGTCGACATCCTCTGGGACGGTCGGCTGCACCACCGGCTTCGCGCGCCCCGCATAGGCTCCACGAACACGCACGGCACGGGCTGCACCCTCTCGGCCGCGCTCGCCACCCTCCTCGCGCTCCACGGAGCTGACGGAGGTGAGCTGAGCGTAGAGACGCTCATCCGAGTGGTGCGGCTGGCGAAGGGGTTTGTCTGGACGGCCATTGCCTCAGGCGTTCCAGTGGGCGCGGGCCACGGCCCGACGGACCCGCTCGCCTGGGCGAGGGCACGCGAGGCCCTGCTATGCGAGCTCCAGTCGGCGATGGCCGAGCTGGCTTCCGAGCCGCTCGGCGGCCTGGTGCCGGAGGTCCGATCGAACCTAGGCTACGCTCTTCCGTGCGCGCCGAGCGCTGACGAGGTCGCGGCGTTCCCCGGGCGGATCACCAGCGTCGGCGGACGTATGTGTTCCGTCGCGGCGCCGGCTTTCGGCGCGTCACGGCACATCGCGAGCGTCGTCCTGGCCGCCATGGACCACTTCCCTGACCTGCGCGCCGCCATGAACATCCGTTGCGGGCGGGGGACCATCGCGGCTTGCGAGGAAGCCGGCCTACGGCTCGTCTCATTCAGCCGCGCGGACGAGCCGGCCGAGGTCCGCGAGAGCGAGGGGTCCTCCCTCGAGTGGGGCACACATTCCGCGCTCGCCGGGCTGAGGCAAGCGCCGGACGCCATCTACGACTTCGGTGGGCCGGGCAAGGAGCCCATGATCCGCGTGCTCGGCCACACTCCTGCCGACGTCGCAACAAAGATCAAGCGGATCGGGGAGGTGTGGCGACCATGACCCAGCTATTGCGCGCTCGTTCGAGCGAGATAACCCCCGAGATGGACTCCGTAGCGCATGACGAGGGGCTTGACGCTGAGGAGCTGCGGCGGAGGGTCTCCTCGGGCCGGGTGGTGATCCCGGCGAATCCGGCCCACCAAGGCCTGCGGCCCGTGGGCATCGGCGCGGGATTGAGAACCAAGGTGAACGCCAACATCGGGACGTCTCCCGACCTGTGCGACAGCGCCCTTGAGATGGCGAAGCTGCGCGCTGCCCTCGAAGCGGGCGCCGACACGGTTATGGACCTGTCCACCGGGGGCGACCTGGAGGCGATCCGGGCGATGGTCCTGCGCGAGTGCTCGGCGCCGGTGGGAACGGTCCCCATCTATGAGGCGGCCGCCGAGGCGCTCGCCAAGGGTGCAGATTCCCCTGCTGACTTCACCGACGACGCGCTCTTCGCGGTGATCGCGCGGCACGCGGAACAAGGCGTCGATTTCGTCACGGTGCACTGCGGCGTCACCCGCCAGGCGCTCGATCTCCTTCGGCGGCAGGGCCGGCGCATGGGAATCGTCAGCCGCGGCGGGTCCTTCCTTGCCGCTCGGATCCTGCGTAGCGGCTACGAGAACCCCCTATACAGCAGATTCGACGACCTGATCGACATCGCGCGGGCCCATGACGTCACGCTCTCGCTCGGGGACGGGCTCCGCCCCGGCTGTATCGCGGACGCGGGTGACCGAGCTCAGACCGAGGAGCTAGTCACACTTGGGGAGCTGGTGCGGCGAGCAAGGGATGCCGGCGTACAGGTGATGGTCGAGGGGCCCGGGCATGTCCCCATGAGCCAAGTGCGCTCTCACGTCGAACTCCAGCGGACCGTATGCGACGAGTCGCCTTTCTACGTGCTTGGCCCGATCGTCACCGACATCGCACCGGGCTACGACCACATCGCCGGAGCGATCGGCGGCGCACTCGCCGCGTGGGCGGGCGCGAGCTTTCTGTGCTACGTGACGCCCGCCGAGCACCTGGGCCTTCCCACGGCCGAGCACGTTCGTACCGGTGTGATCGCCTCCCGAATCGCCGCACATGCCGCGGACGTTGCCCGGGGCCTGGAAGGGGCCCGGGCACGGGACGACGCCATGGCCGGGGCACGCTGGAAGCTGGACTGGGACCGGCAGGCGGAGCTTGCGCTCGATCCTGACGTTGTCAAGGCCTGGCGCCGGCAGCGCATGGAAGAGGGCGGGCCCGAGTGTGAGAAGGACACATGTTCGATGTGCGGCCGCTTCTGCGCTGTCAGGGTCAGCGCGGAGGCGCTCGGACTGTAACGGGGCACCGAACGGCTTCTCCGCGCTCGTACGTGGGAGGTGTCGCGAACCGAGACGGGAGCCGCCGGGCGCTGGCGCCCTTATTCCAGCATCTCCCTGATCGCTTCCGCGCGGTCGAGGGCGCCAAACAGGGCCGTGCCCGCGACCAGGACGTTCGCGCCGGCCTCGCGGACGGCGCCCGCGGTGTTCGGGGCGATCCCACCGTCGACGCTGATGTCGAAGGCCGCAAGGTCGCCCGCGTCGATGCGGCGCCTCATCTCGCGCACCTTGTCTAGCTGCTCGACCATCATCTGCTGCCCGCCCCAGCCGGGGTTCACGGTCATCACCAGCACCTCGTCGACGTGTGGCAGCAGCACCTCCGCGAAGCAAAGCGGCGTGCCGGGGTTGAGCGCGATCCCGGCCGACGCCCCGCCCTCGCGGATAGTGTCCAGCGCTCGGCGGATGTGCGGAGTAGCCTCCGGGTGGACGAGGATCCGGTCGGCCCCAGTGTCGAGAAAGACGTCAAGGAGGCGCTCCGGCCGATCGACCATCAGATGCGTCGTGACGCGGGCCTCAACGGCCGCCACCACTCGGCCGATAAGGTTCGGACCGAATGAGATGTTGGGGACGAAGTGGCCGTCCATCACATCCGCGTGGATCGCCTCGGCGCCGGCCTCGACGGCGGATCGGGCCTCGTCGACGACGCGGCCGAGGTCGCAGCCCAGGATGGACGCCGAGACGATAGCGCGCGGACCCTTCGCGGATCTCCGCTGGCTTCTCATGGCCGGTCTCCCTTCGCCACTCAGACCACCGCGAAGTACGGCTTCCGCTCGCGCCACCGTCCGCGGGTGAAGTCCGGACACTCCAGGGGCGCGCTTCCCTGCGCGATGGACATCTCAGACAGGCCGACGATGCTGCTCATCGTGGCCGAGTCGTACACGTCGAGCGGGGTGTCGGTGCCCTGGCGCACCGCCTTGATGAAGAGCTCGATCTCCAGCGAGTCGGTGCCGCCGTGGCCATCGGCCGACGATTCGAGCTCGCGCCACCACTTGTGGTTGAACTCCTCCTGATAAGGAGCGAACGGCTCCCACTCGTGGTACTGCGGGCTGCGGCCCTCGATGTAGACGACGGCTCTGTCCTCGTCGTAGAGCCCGAGCGTCCCCTGTACCATCCACCGGTTGTCGTACGGCCTGGGGAGTTGCATGTCGTAGTTGATGACGAGCGACTTGCCCATGTGGGTCCTCACGACCGAGGTGACGATGTCGCCCTGCTTGTACGTGCGCTTCGCGCTCGGATGGTCGGGCCCGAAGCGGCGGGCGAAGTAGTCGTTGATGCCGCGCGAGTCGGCCGCGGTCGAGGTAATGGTCGCATATGCGTCGCCGCGGTTGATGTCGAGCCAGCTCAGCACGGGCCCCTGGCTGTGGGTGGGGTACTGGTCGCAGTTGCGGTTCAGGAGGTACTTGGCGGCCCAGCGGTCGTTGCCCTGCGGGTCGAAGAACCAGTGGTCGATACAGTCGTGCGAGTGGGCGCAGTGGCAGTGGACGATGTCGCCGAAGAGCCCGGCGCGGACCATGTTGAGCACCGCGAGGTTGTCGCGCCGGAAGCTCCAGTTCTCGAGCATCATGCACGGCACTCGCGTCTGCTCGCAAGTATCGACAAGCTGCCAGCACTCGTCGACGGTGATCGCCGCGGGCACCTCGACGCCGACGTACTTGCCGGCCTTCATGGCGGCGACGGCCATCGGCGTGTGCCAGTCCCAGTACGTGGCGATGATGACCGCGTCGAGATCGTCACGTTCGAGGAGGCGCTGGAAGTCGTGCTCGTTCCGCGTGTAGGCTTCCGGCTCCGGGCGGCCGGATGAGGTGACGATCGACTGCGCCGATCGAGCCCTGGCTGCGTGGATGTCGCAGACCGCGGGCACTTCGACGTTGGACACAGACACAGCCAGCCCGAGCAGCCCCTGGCCCCGGCCTCCCGTGCCGATGAAGCCGATGCGCACGACGCGGCCGGGGTCGGCGTCCGCACGACTCACAGAACCGAACGTGGCGGCCGCCCCCGCCACGGCTCCGGCGGCTGTTCCGATGAACTCGCGGCGATCCATCTCGGTGCACCCCTCTCGAGCTCGCGACAAGCGCTATGGTCGAGTTCGGTGGGTGGCAGCAGGGGGCCTGCGTGCGACGCCTTGGGGCTCGTCCACGAGCGTGGTAATCTACGGCCAGGCGGTGAGTGCGATGATACGTCGCGTCGAGGTGCTGGGGTACCGGTGCCTGAAACACGTGTCCGTTGAGCTTGGCCCGTTCATGGTGCTGGTCGGGCCCAACGGGAGCGGGAAGAGCGCGCTGTTCGACGCACTAGCGTTCGTACGCGATGTGCTGATGCACGGGCCCGAGGCGGCCGTCCTAGACCCCCTCGACAGTGGACGCAGGCCGGCGCGGGCGAGCTACGTGAAGCAGCTCAGTTGGGCCAGGGAGCGCCTCTGGGTCGAGATCGCCGTCGACATGGCGGTGCCTCCTGACGTGGCTCACAGTGGCCTCTCGGAGTGCCGCTATGAACTCAGGGTCGGGATGGCCGCGGAATCCAGCCCGCTAGGCGTTCTGGCGGAGGCATTCTGGGTCGGCCCGGCCCCGCCCAATAGGCGGCACAGCCGCAATAGGCAAGAAGCGCCCGATACCATACGCTGGTCGAGGGGACGCCCCGGGTGGCGACGTGTGGCGGCCAAAACACCGACGGGCAGCGACCGCTTCGTGTCCGAGTCGGGGGATTTCGACCACACGTTCCGGTCCGAACGGAGCCGCGCGGCGCTGGCCAACATGCCCGATGACCGTGACGGGTTCCCGATTGCGATGTGGGCGCGGAACCTGCTCCGCTCGACGTTGATGGGCTTCGACCTCCGGCCCGAGGCCATGCGGTCCCCTGCGCGGACGGGCAGGGCCTTCTGGATGGCGGAGGACGGCTCGAACCTCGCCGGCATCGTCAGTCTTATGGGAGAGGACGAACACAGGGCATGGATCCACCACCTGGGGACGTTCCTCGACGTCAGGGACGTGCGGACGTACCCGGTGATCAACGAAGGAACGCTCGCCTTGGCGGTGACTGACGGCTCGGGCCTAGAGGTCTACGCTGACGGTCTCTCGGCCGGCACGCTGCGGTCTCTGGCGCTGACTGCCCTGGCCTATGCGGACCGGCCGCCCTGGTCCACGCCGGTGTATCTCATCGAGGAGCCTGAGAACGGCGTACACCCGCAGGCCATAGAGGCGATCCGCCAGAGCCTATCCTCGATCTACGGAGGGCAGGTGTTCCTGGCTACGCACTCCCCCGTTCTGGTAGCCATGTGCAAGCCGGAGGAGCTGCTCTGTTTCTCGAGGGCGGACGACGGGTCGACGGTGGTGACCCCGGGCCACCAACATCCCAGGCTCAGGCAATGGCAGGGCGACATCACACTCGGCGACCTGTTCGCGGCGGGGATCCTGGGATGACACAGCCATCGGGAGGCGACCTCGTCGTGATCGTCCCGTGCGACGACATCCGCGCAGCGATCAGCGTTCTCCTTGAGGGCCGGAGGGACGGCCTCGGCTGCGCGGGCGTCACGCACAGGATCGATAGGGTGGCCAACCGCGATAATGGCGTGCGCAAAGCGGCGGAGTACCTGCGCGTCTACCAGGGCTCCTTCCGGTTCGCGCTGGCTCTGTTGGACCTGGAGGGGTCCGGCCGCGAATGCGCGGGGGCGCAGAAGACAGAGTCGGAGATAGAGGACAGCCTACGACGGAGCGGGTGGGAGGACCGGTCGGCCGTTGTCTGCATCGACCCCGAGTTGGAGGCCTGGATCTGGAGCGATCCGGGCGTGCTAGCCCGAACGCTGCCGGCGATCCGGCCCTCATTGACTCGAGAAGACGTAGAGAGGGCCGCCCAAGCGAACGCGCCGGGCCCGGACGAGGACCACGAGGACGCCTTCAGGCGTACGTTGGCCCAGTTGAACGTCAGGGCCAGCTCGTTCGTGTACGGACAACTGGCTCGCAAGGCCCGCCTGCGCACGTGCACCGACCGCGCGTTCCTCAGGCTCCGTGAGACACTGCGCGCATGGTTCCCCCGTGAACCAAGGACCGGGGCGCCCGACCCGGAATGATCGGCGCGAGAGGTGATGGCTGTGCCTGAGGATACCATCTTCGGAAAGATCGCGCGCGGGGAGATCGCAGCCGACATCGTGTACGAGGACGACCTGTGCGTCGCGTTCAGGGACATCTCCCCACAGGCGCCGGTGCACGTGCTTGTGATCCCGCGCCGGCCGGTCGTGAACATCGCCGCCGAGGACGCCGATCCGGAGCTGCTCGGTCACCTTGTGACAGTGTGCGCCAAGGTGGCGAAACAGCTAGGGATCGAGGAGAGCGGCTACCGCGTGGTGACGAACGTCGGCCCCGACGCAGGTCAGAGCGTAGCGCACCTGCACCTCCACCTACTGGGCGGCCGGCACATGGCCTGGCCGCCGGGGTAGGGGTCCGCGCTGTCGTCAGTGAAGTGTCTCCCATGAACCGGCTAGTGAAGCTCGCGGACTTGCTCGTCGCGTCGGCGGGGAAGTTCCCGTCGAAGGTCGCCGCCATCGACGGCGACCGCGCGATCACCTACGCCGAGCTCGCCGACAGGGCCTCGCGGCTGGCGGGAGCGCTTGGCGTGAGGCCCGGAGACCGGGTGGCCCTGGCTGGGCCGACGTGTCTCGAGTATTTGGTCGCCTACTGGGGGCTGCAGTGGGCCGGCGCGGTGCCGGTGCCGGTCAACATCCGCCTGCCCCATGACGCGGTGCGCCACGTTGTCTCACACACCGACTGCAAGGTCGTCCTTACCCACGCGGACCTTCCCGCCGAAGCCGCGGAGGGCATCGTGGCTTCGGGAGCGCCGACCGTCCCGATGGGCGGCCGGGAGTGGCATGAGCTGATCCGCGCGGAACCGGTGCCGCTGGCCAATAGGGAGCCGGACGACCTCGCCATCATCATGCACACATCGGGCACCACGGGCCTTCCCAAGGGCGCGATGATGACCCACGCCGCCAGCCTGTTCAACATCAGGACGGCGGTGGTCTCGTGGGGCTGGAGGCACGAGGACGTGCACCTCCTCGTGATCCCGCTGTTCCATTGCACGGCTGCCTACAGCGCGATGCCCACCTCGGTCTACCTGGGGAGCACGCTTGTCCTCGCGCCGCGGCCCGATCCCGCCGAGCTGCTCGGCCTCATCGAGCGGCACTGCTGCACGACGTTCCTCGGGGTGCCGTCCCTCTTCCACTTGGTGGTCACGAGCAAGAGCCTCCCGGGTCGCGACCTGTCGTCGCTCAGGATGCTCGGCTACTCCGGCTCGCCGATGCCGACGGGGACGATCCGCCGCTTGCGCGCCGCTCTTCCGGGTGTCTCGCTGCACAACTTCTTCGGGCTCACTGAGACGATCAGCAACACGCACGTCACTGCGGACCGCGATGCGGACGAGCGGCCTGACTCGATCGGGAAGCCGCTGCCCGAGGTGTTCCAGCGGATAGTCGACGATGACGGCCGGGCCGTCGGGGCGGGCGAGGTCGGGGAGCTGTGCTTCGCGCGGGAGAACGTGATCCCAGGCTACTGGGGGCGGCCGGACTTGCTCGAGGAGTCGGTCCGCGACGGATGGTTCCGCACAGGCGACCTAGCGATGGTCGACTCGGAGGGCTACACCTACATCCGCGGCCGGAAGAAGGACATGATCATCGTCGCCGGCGAGAACGTGTACGCGCTCGAGGTGGAGCGCATCCTCGTGCAGCACCCGAAGGTGCTGGAGGCCGCGGTCGTGGGCGTTCGGGCGACCGGCGCGGCCTCGTACATGGGCGAGATGGTGAAGGCCGTGCTGGTCGTCGAAGAGGGCGCCGACGTGACCGCCGCGGAGATCAGGCGCTTCTGCATCGAACGCATGGCGAGCTACCAGGTCCCGCAGATCGTGGAGTTCCGCGCTTACCTACCCCGCACGCCCAGCGGGAAGGTCATCAAGCGGGAGTTGGTGTGAGGCCGGTCGAGAGGAAAGACAATGCTGCGCCACATTCCGCTTATGGCAGTGGTGTCCGCCTTTGTGGCGGCCGGGCTTGCCCAGGCGCCCGCCCCGACCCCCGAGCGGGAGGCCCTCGCCGAGGCGCTCGCGCAGGTGGGGCTTACGCTCGACACCGCCAAGGTCGACCCGAGGCACAAGCTGTTGCAGGCACAGGCCGAGCACTGCCTGCCGCTGTATGACGTGCTCCAGAGCGACCCGTACGGAGCGATGGACTGGACGCGCGTGCTCGGCCGAGGGCAGGTGCAGGCCGGGACAGGGCCTCTCGTCGAGGCGCTCGGGCAGGCCGGCGCACGGCAGGGCTTACAGGTCCGCCGGGGCTGGATCGACGATCCGTTCGAGGGCCTGGCCGCCAAGCTCGACGCCGACCCGGCGGCGGTGATTGCGGCCTCGACCGGCGCCGACCCGGCCGCAGCCCGCGAGGCCGTTGCCGCAGTGCCTCCGGTGGTCGTTCGCGCGGCTGCACGGATTCTGGCGGCTACTGCGAGCGCGGTCGAGTTCCGCCGCCTGGCGTTTGAGGGGCTGCACTCCATCCCGGAGGCCGACCTGCGGGCCAGCCTCGCCTGGGAGTGGTCCTACGAGCCCGGCGGCCCGCCGCCGTCCCGAGCGCTGGACGCGCACGTCTGGCATGCCTACGCTGAGGTCGACTGGAGCTACCTGCTGTGCGGAGCTGAGGACCTGGCCTTGCAGATCGACGCTGCCGTGGCCGAGCTGAAGGCGGCTCCGCCCGAGGGTGAGTTCCTGGCCGGCGTCACCACTCCGTTAGGCACCGTGGTGCTCGCCGGGACTCAGCCTGACCGGCACGATGAGGATGCACTGCTCATCATCGACTGCGGCGGGGACGACACATACTCCGCCGGGGCCGGCGCACTAGGCCCGGATCGCCCGGTGTCCGTCGCAATAGACCTCGCGGGGGACGACACCTACTCGTCCGATGAGGGCTTCCGGTTCGGGGGCGCTCTGGGCGGCTACGCGTTCCTGTGGGACGCCGCGGGTAACGATACCTACGCCTGCCCACGCGGCACGGAGGGTGCGGGCGTCTTCGGGGTGGGCGTGCTCGTCGACGAAAGTGGTAATGACCGCTATGACTCCGACCGAGTGTCGCAGGGAGCCGCCGTAGGGGGCATCGGCCTCCTGATCGACCGCGCGGGCGATGACTGGTACCACTGCTTCGAGAACGCCCAGGGCTTTGGCGCCACCATAGGCACGGGGCTGCTCACCGATGTGTCGGGTTCGGACAACTACGTCGCGGACGACACGACGATCAAGAACCCGTCGGCGCAGACGGCGGAGCACAACAACTCGATGGCGCAAGGCGCCGGCGAGGGGCCTCGCCGGGACTACATCGACGGGCACTCGCTCGCCGGGGGCTTCGGCGGCCTCGCTGACGCCGCCGGCAATGACACCTACTCCTGTGGCGTGTTCGGGCAGGGCGTCGGGTACTGGTACGGTATCGGCCTGCTGGCCGATCTGGGAGGGGACGATTCCTACTCAGGCGTCTGGTATACTCAGGGCAGCGCCGCACACTATGCCATCGGGATCCTGTGGGACGCCGCGGGGAACGACGCATACAAGGCGACCCACAACATGGCGATCGGCGCCGGTCACGACTACTCCTTGGGTATCCTCCTGGAGGACGACGGCGACGACACGTACGACGCCCCGAACCTATCGCTCGGCGGCGGGAACGCGAACGGGATGGGGCTGTTCGTCGATCTGAACGGGAGCGACACGTACCGAGTGAGCGCCGGGACAACGCTCGGTCGCGCCAACATCGGCACCCGCGGGGGGCAGCGCGACCTGATGCTCTGCCTTGGGGTGTTCGCGGACCTCGGCGGGGGCGAGGACACGTACCCCGAGGCATACGCCTTCGCGAGGAACGGCGCCATGTGGTCGCAGCCGGGCACCGACACGGAGCATCCGCTCGCGACCGAGTGCGGTGTGGGGATCGATAGGTAGGGCGTGCCCGGGCGTAACTTCGGCGGCGCCTCCGGGTTCTAACAGCATGAGCAGCCGGGCTGGCTGCCCGGGTGGCCGCAGTTGGTGTGCTGACGCGATCCGACCTACGGGGGTGTGTCGATGCGCGCACTGGCGTGTGTACTGGGCCTGATCTGCACCTATCCCACATTCGCCGATGAGCAATCCGAAGCTGCTCGCCAAGCTGTGTCGGCCGCTCTCGGTCACGACGTCACCGCGGACGGCTCGTTCGTGGTCCGGTGCGATACGCTCGGGGGAATCGGGTTCGGGACGGTCACGTGCGTCGTCCTCACCGAGGCGGACGGCGCCCGCGTCACCCACTGGGTGGACGGCGCGACCGGGCAGTACAGCGGGTTCGGCGTCGCTGACCTCCTGTGGCACACGTGGTACCCGGCTCATCCGGTCGGCGAGGACAAGGCCAAGGCCGCGGCGATCGCGTGTGCGAAGCGGTTCCTTGGGGCCGACGCTCCGGCGGAATGGCTGGTGTGGCATGAAGCGAACGACCGCTTCACGCTTCTGGGGAGACAGGCGGTGGGAGGGTCGCCGCCTGTGTACGGAGTGCGGCCCGAGTGCCTAGTCGTCGTCATGCGCGACGGCGCGAAGGTGGCGCGCTACCAGCAGTACGTGCCGGTCGACTCACCCACCCCGAAGACGCCCGAGCTGAGCGCGGACGCGGCCGTGGAGGCCGCCAAGGCGCATGGTCGCATGTCGTACAAGGACTGCGAACCGGAGTTGGTGGAACCGCCGTACCTCTACCAGGGGCACAGCCACCTCTCATGGTGCGTCCTCCTCGGGGTGACGAGCCCCGGGCCGGCGTGGAAGGGGTACGGGCCACGCACGATGCTCGTTAGGGTTGACGCCAAAACGGGGTACGCCGAGCCCGAACTCGATCACCTGCGGCTTGGCTCGTGGGGTGTCGCGATGAGCACCGTGGCTCGGACCGCTCTCCCGGCGAGTGCCCTCACACTCGAGGAGGCCGATGCAGTGGTCGAGAGGGCGGCGGGGGCGAAACTCGGCGACCCCACCATCCGCAGCATGGGTGCACACGAAGGGGTCTCCGACCTCACTGCCGAGTACCGTCAAGTCCAAGGGGGGCGGACGTGGACGTACAGAGTAGACCTGGCCCGTGGCCGTCTCGGCTACTGGGCCCTGGACGACGCCGACTCCCTGCCTTCGGGACCGCCGGCCCTCACGCCGGAGCAGGGGCTGGAGCTGGCCAAGAACACGGCGCGGGTGACCCTGGGTGACCTGGTGGACCGGATGACTTGGGCCATCGGGGGCTGGAACTCCGAGAGAGGCGGCGTCCGCGGCGAGGGGGCGCCAATCGGGGACCCGCCGCGCGAGGGGCTGGCCCCGGCGTGCTCCATAACGGTCCACGTGCCAACGGGCCTCGTCACGCAGTGCTTCCAGTGGGTCTGGCCTCACGATGAGGCCGTCGTGCCTCGTCTCACGGCCGAGGACGCGGCCCGCTGTGGCGCGAGAGCTGTAGGAGCGGCGCGCCTCGAGCCGCTGGAGCAGCCTCGGCTGAGACAATGGCACGGAAAGCTCACTTGGGAGTTCAAGACAGGAGCCACCCTGTTCTCGGTTGACGCGGTCACTGGCGACGTCGATGCGGATGAGCCCTCCGGTGGGGTCGAGGCACTCCCACCGCAGGATTGGCCGGACAAGATCGACACTGGCGAGGCACGCGCACTGGCGGAGCGGCTCCTGGGAGCCCCCTGCGACCCGGGCGAGCCCCAGGTCATCGAGGTGCACGGGGTCCGGCAATTCCCAAGATCGCGGCTGGCGTTCTTCGAGGGCCAGGCCGATGCCGGGGAGCGTTACCGGGTGGCCGTGAACCTGACCGGGGGCACGATCGTCGGCATGAGGGCCAAGCAAGCGCTGCGAGCCCCCGAGGAGCCGGTGCGGAGCGCCCCCTTGACAGAGCAAAGCGCGGTGGCGGCCGTTCGCGCGGTCGCGGAGCGAGGGCTCGGAAAGGACGCGTCCGCTTTGCCGTGGCGGACACGCGATGACCCCGTCGCCTGGGTCAGCTACGACGGTGTCACTTGGCGGAGAGCATCCAACGCTCCGCCGGCCATCCAGGTGATCGGTTCTGACCCCTCGCGGGATGACCCGCCTTCCTATGGCCAAGGCGCCCAATGTGTCGGTTGGGTGTCCAAGGCCAGTGGTAGGTTGGTGCTGTACATCCAGAGCATCGGCCCTAGGGCCCCCCTCAGTAGCAAGCGCCCGGCACTGCAGGTGTCTGCCGCCATGGCCAAGAACCTTGCCCGCCGATCTCGTCACGCGGTATGGCCCGACGGTGCAGAGGTGGTCTGCCCGACCGAGCCATACCTAGTGTACCCCGGCTTCGGCAGCCCGGCATGGGTCGTCAACGTGCAGGTGGCCCGGACAGACGAGGCGTTGTCGGCCTGGCGACCAACCGCCCGTTGCGACCGGCTCTACGACCGCGTGCAGTGCCGTGTGGATGCGGTGACCGGCCACGTGGAGTCCGACGACGCGCCGCCGCCGTGGCCATCTGAGTTGCCCGGAGAGCTAGCGGATGACCGGACGCTGCCTGCTGTGTTGGGCCTGCCCGATGCCAAGGCTGCGGTAGAGGCTGAGACCGGTGCGTCGCTGGCCGGGTGCGTCGCGAGCATTACAGCGCCGAGGGGAAGGTCCCCGAGGGGGAGGTTCGCGATGGACGGCCCCTCGGGCGAGTACATCACATATGAGGCAGACCTCGAGACGGCCGATTGGACGGGGCTCAACGTCAGGTCCGGCCGATACGCCCCGGCCGGAGACTCGATGGTCAGCGGTCGCGCGGCTGTGAGGAGCGCTATCAACCTAGCCAAGCAGTACCTCGGGAGCAGCGTCGACGACTTGGGTTGGTGGGTCGAGGGGCGAAGCTCCGGCTGCATGACGGTCCTGGCTGAGGGCCCACTCGTGGGCGATCCGCCGAGGCACGGCCTCTCGGCGAGCGCGGCAGCGCAGGTGTCGGTGGTTGACGGATCGGTGCTCAGCTTCTACTACACGCCGGCAAGTGGCGAGGCACCCGTGGTGGTGACGATCTCGTCTGACGGCGCAGTTAGGGCCGCGCTGGAGGCGCATTCCGGGTACGAGCTTAGCGGCTTGCCGGAGCTCTGGCAGGAAGGCCAGCGCGCCACCTGGCGAGTGACGCTCGTCTCGCCGGGCGCCGAAGGCGTCGCCAAGACGGTGGTTGCCGGCGTCGATGCATTGACCGGTATGTGCTCCGGTGACATCAGCGTGATTGCCTCCGGCGAGGACACCTCCGAGGCGGTCTATGCCTCAACGCTCGGGGCGGGCGCGCCAACGGCCGCCGGCGACTCGTCCGGGGTCTGGCGCGTCGCGGCGCCCTGCACGGCCGCTGTGTTGGTCGCCGGGTACCTGCTACTGCGTAGGCGTCGCCGCCGTCCACAATAGCCACGGCCCCTTCTGCTATAATGCCGGCTGCGCCGCGCGAGGGGTCCCCCACTCGCATTGCCCCGGTCGTTCCCTGAGAGACAGACCCCGGCAGTGAGTGTGACTTCCATTCCCTCATCCCAGCCCTCTCTAGGTGCGAGAGGGAGGCACCCGGAGGACAGTGCTTGACCTGCCCGAGCGAGAGAATCCGCAACTTTTGCATCGTGGCTCACATCGACCACGGCAAGTCCACGCTCGCCGACCGGCTTCTGGAGATCACGGGCACCGTCTCCGACCGCGAGATGCGCAGCCAGTATCTAGACTCGATGGACCTCGAGCGCGAGCGTGGCATCACCATCAAGGCGAGCGCTGTGCGCCTCGCCCACCAGGCGCGCGACGGCCTGGACTACGTGCTGAACCTGATCGACACACCCGGGCACGTGGACTTCACCTACGAGGTTAGCCGGGCGCTAGCGGCGTGCGAGGCGGCGCTCCTCGTCGTGGACGCTGCGCAGGGCGTTGAGGCGCAGACGGTCGCGAACTACCTGCTCGCGCTGGAGCACAACCTCACAGTCATCCCCGTCATCAACAAGATCGACCTCCCCAGCGCGCGGCCCGACGTCGTGCGGCACGAGATCTTCGATGAACTCGGCCTCGACCCGGACGACGCGCTCCTCGTCAGCGCCAAGACGGGCGAGGGCGTGGCCGACCTGGTCGAGGCGGTCGTGCAGCGAGTACCGGCGCCTACGGGGGATGCGAACGCTCCGCTGCGCGCGCTGGTTTTCGACTCGAAGTTCGACCCGCACCGGGGCGTCATCGGGTTCGTGCGCGTCATGGAGGGCACAGCCGCCCCAGGCACACGGGTCAAGATGATGCAGACCGCGATGAGCTACGACGTGCAGCAGGTCGGCATCTTCGCGCCCGAGATGAAGCCGATCGAGGCCCTGCGCGCCGGCGACGTCGGCTATATCGACGCCAACGTTAAGCAGCTCCGCGACCTTCGCGTGGGGGACACGGTCACCGAAGCGGCCCGGCCGGCGAGCCAGGCCCTGCCGGGCTACAAGATCATCAAGCCCGTCGTCTTCTGCGGCCTCTACCCAGTGGACAACAAGCACCACGATGACCTACGCGACGCCCTCGAGAAGCTGCAGCTCAACGATGCCGCGCTGGTCTATGAGCGCGAGACGTCCGAGGCACTCGGGTTCGGCTTCCGCGCGGGCTTCCTGGGGCTGCTTCACCTTGAGATCGTTCAGGAGCGTCTCGAGCGCGAGTTCGACCTCGACCTCATAGCCACGTGCCCCAGCGTCATCTACGTCGTCAACCTGACCAATGGGCAGCGGCTCGAGGTGGACAACCCCGCTCACTTCCCCGAGCCAGGCTTCATCGACTCGATCGAGGAGCCCTATGTCAAGGTCACCATGATGACCCCGGAGGAGTATGTGGGCGCATGCATGGAACTCGGCGAGTCGCGCCGCGGCACCTTCGTCGACATGCGCTACGGTGAGAGCGGTAGGGTGAGCATCGTCTACGAGCTGCCGCTCGCCGAGGTGATCATCGACTTCTTCGATTCCCTAAAGTCGCGCACGCGCGGCTATGCGACGATGGACTACGACATGATCGGCACGCGGGTGTCGGACATGATCAGGCTCGACATACTGATCAACGAGGACCGAGTGGACGCGCTCACCGCGGTCGTGCACAGGTCCCGCGCGTACGAACGCGCGAGGGCGATCGTGGATCGCATGAAGGAAGTCGTTCCGCGCCAGCAGTTCAAGGTCAAGATCCAGGCCGCGATCAGCCGGCGGATCATCGCCGCGAGCTCCATCTCGCCGTATCGGAAGAACGTCACCGCGAAGTGCTACGGCGGCGACATCACGCGTAAGCGGAAGCTGCTCGAGCGCCAGAAGGAAGGCAAGAAGCGGCTGAAGATGGTCGGGTCGGTGGAGGTACCCCAGGAGGCCTTCATGGCGCTCCTGAAGAGGGATGAGTGACCGTCCAGACAGCGGGCTTCAGCCCGTTGAACCACGCCACAATGGGCTGAAGCCCATTGTCTCGCAGAGCGGCCCAGGCCTCTACGTCCACATCCCCTTCTGCATCCGCAAGTGCCCCTACTGCGACTTCGCCTCGGTCCCGCTACCGCACCCGGCCGCGGGAGGCTACGTCGATGCCGTGCTAGCCGAGGCAATGTCTCTGCACTGTCCCGAGGCCACCCGGCGACCACGCCAACCTCACCCGCCGGCCCTTCGCCAGGCTCAGGGCCGTTCCCCCTCTCCGCTGGCGGAGAGGGGGTGGTCACTGGCGCAGCCAGGGGCCGGGGGTGAGGTCGTGTTGGCGCAGCATGGCGACGATGGAGACGCTGTGCTAGCCGAGGCTGAGCGCGACGCCGCGGGCTGGGCATTCCCGACGGTGTTCGTCGGTGGCGGCACGCCCACGGCTCTGCCGGCGGATGACCTCAGTCGGCTGCTACGCGGCTTGCGGTCGGTGTGTCACATCGCACCCGATGCGGAAGTCACGGTCGAGGCCAACCCCGGCACACTGGATGCTCGCAAGGTTGAAGCACTCGCCGACCGTGGTGCCACTCGGCTCTCGATCGGGGTCCAGAGCTTCAACGACCTGACGCTCCGTACGCTCGGGCGTATCCACTTATCCGCCGACGCCGTCGCCGCGATCGAGCTCGCCAGCTCCTTCCCCTCATTCTCCGTCGACCTCATGTTTGGGGTGCCGGGGCAGTCGGTGGCAGACGCCGTCGCAGACGCATCGCAGGCCGTCGACCTCGGCGCGCAACACGTGTCGGCCTACGCACTGACGTACGAAGCGGGCACGCCACTCGAACGGAGCGTGCGCGCCGGCCGGGTGGCGCGGCTGCCGGAGGACGTGGAGCTGCGGATGTTCGAGTCTGTCGGGGCGACGCTCGAGGCCGCCGGGCTCGCGAGGTACGAAGTGTCGAACTTTGCCCGGCCCGGCAGCGAGTGCGCGCACAACCTGAACTACTGGAAGTGCGGGGAGTACGTCGGCCTCGGCGCCGCGGCGCACTCACACACCGCCGACGAGCGTCGGTGGAACGTCAGCGACCCGACGGAGTACCAGGAGGCCGTGCTGGCCGGGCGGTCCCCTGTGGCTGGGCGCGAGCCGCTCACACCTCGGTCGCGGTACCTGGAGCATCTGATGCTCGGGCTGCGCATGACGCGCGGGGTGGAGTGGGCCACGCTGAGGCAGCTCGCCGATGCCGCCGGGGAGGCAGACCTACTGACTCGCGTACGACTCCAGGCAGAGCGGGGCCTGGTGGAGCTCGCGGGGGAGCACCTCCGTCTCACCGGGCGCGGCCTGCTTGTCGCGGACTCGGTGATCGCCGCGCTTGCCTGAGGAACCGGCCGCGGCCCGGGCGAAGTGCGCAGACGGGGACGGCCGGAGGCGATGGGGAGAGGACGGCGACAATGCCGACGACGATCCGTGTGGCCACGTTCAACCTGCGGAACCTCGGGCGTCCGCAGGGCGCGGGCGCCGATCCCGCTGAGTGGCAGCGCACACTCGCCGACCATGAGGCTCACTCGCTCGCCCTACGGAGCACACTTACCCGCCTACGCGCGGACGTGCTCGCCGTGCAGGAGGTCATGTCCGGCGACGAGTTGCGCCTCTTACTGACCGGCACAGCCTATGCGCCGTACCAGTCGACACCCTTCGACCCGAGCCCCGACATTGAGCGCCAACAGGTGATCCTCAGCCGGTTCCCGATCCACAGCGTCCGACTCCACGAGCAGCGGACAACCGTGCTATGGGTCCACAGCAACACGGGCGACCCTGTGCCTGTCCGCTGGAACCGTCCGATCGTCGAGGCATCCATCGACCTGCCGGGAATCGGCAGGACCGCGTTCCTCGCTCTGCACCTGAAGTCCAAGCGCCCGTCCGACGTCCAGGGCGTTCGGTTGACCGAGGACCAGGGCTGGCCGTCCCTCGCGAGCCACGCCGAGGGAGCCACGCTGAGTGCGCTGAAGCGCGTCGGCCAGGCGCTCGAGGTCAGGCGGCTGGTGGACGGTCTCTTCGCGCGGCACCACAATGCCCGGATCGTCGTCATGGGCGACTTCAACGACTCGACCGACTCGGTGCCGGTGACTATCGTCAGGGGCGACTACGTCGGGGCGCAGAGCCCGCTCCTGTGGGACCAGGAGCTCTTCCCGGTCGAACTGTCGCTGCCACAGGAGAAGCAGTTCACGTTCGTCCATCGGGGCGGGCCGATGATGATCGACCACATTCTGATCAGCCGGGCCCTGCTGCCGTTCTTCAGCTCCGCAACGGTTCTCAATGAGACTACGCGGGATCACCACTCCGCCATGCCGCCCGACCGCTACTTCCCCGACTCCGACCATGCGCCGGTGGTGGCTGAGTTCCGGGCGGAGGAGTGATGTGAGGAGGGGCGGCTTCGACCGGAACCGCGGGCTGAAGCCCGCGGCTTGCCAGCCTACCGGTCGGCTCCTCCCGGAAGAGCGTGACGCTGCGCGGGGAAACGGGTACGCTGGTAGCGGCCGTGGTGTGCGCCCGGCCCTCGAGTGCGTAACCGACGCGAGGAGTTGATCGCTTGAAGGCGTGGGTATTGATGGCATCGCTCGGCGCCGTGCTGCTTGGGGCGAGCGTGGCACGGGCGGATGAGCCGCAGTGGATCAGAAAGGACGAGGCGGCCGCGCTCAAGGCCGCGGCGGAGTCCGGCAAGCTCGTCCTCGTCGATATCTGGGCCGACTGGTGCACTTGGTGCACCCGGCTGGATGAGAAGGTCTTCACGACACCTGAGTTCGCTGAGGCCGCGAAGGACTTCGTGCTGCTGAAGATCGACAGCGACGCGAACAAGGGCTACCTCGAGAAGACCGGGCAGCGCGGACTCCCGACAACCGCGTTCCTGACCCCGGACGGCAAGGTGTACTTCGCCAGGGCGGGCTACATGTGGACGCCGGCCTATGTGGCGATGATGAAGCTCGTCAACGAGACCTGGAAGACTGGAGGCGACGCCGGCGAGCTTGCCGCCAAGACGCAGAAGCTCGATGAGGACAACATGGAGCCCGAGGTCAAGGCCATGATGGAGGAGGGGGAGCGTCGCAGGGCCGAGGCCGAGCGTCGCCAGGCCGAGGCCGCGGCAAAGGCGGAGGAACTCGTCAAGGCGACGGGCCTGGACTACACGAAGGGAGACAGCGGGAACCTGGTGCTGACGGTCAACGGAGTCGAGCTCAGCATCGCGTGCCTGGCTGCCGAGGCCCAGACGCTCCTATCCGTGGCGCACTCGTGGCCCATGCCCGAGGGCGACCCGACAGACATCGCGAAGACCATCCTGGGCAGCAACGCCAATGTGGTGATCGGCACGTTCGGGATGGCCCGCGCCAACGAGGTTAGCCTGCACGAGCAGGTGGTGGCCGACGGGCTGAACGCCGACACGACCAAGGCGCTCCTCGATGCTGTCGCCGCCGTCGCGAACGCCTACACACCGGGCGAGACCCTCGCCAGACAGGACCCCGGTACCGGTGACCTGGCTCCCATCAAGGCGCTGTTAACCGAAGCCGGGTTCGCGAGCACTGATGCTGATGGTGGCCTCACGGTCAACGCCGGCAACACCGACATCAAGGTCACGGCGGGCATCACGACCTTCGCTCTCTACGTTGACCTCGGCCTCAAGACCGACGACGAGAAGGTCGCCCCCTTGGTCCCGTCGCTTGCGGCGATCAGCGGAGTGATCGGGAGCGCGAAGATCCTTGCGGCCGAAGACGGCTCGCTCGGCCTCGCCTTCGTGGGCCCCACTGCGGGGCTGGACTCGGCGGCCATGAAGTACTACGTTGACAACCTACCGCGGGTACGGACCGGCGTGTCCCGGTGGGTGCAGCAACAGAGCGGCCAGAAGTAGCTCTGGGCCGGAACACGCGAGGTCCGCGGGATGCCGCGGCCCTCGTGTCGCCTATGGGGATGGGATCCCGCGGCCGGAGTGAGGTGAGCACATGAAGGCTGTAGCGGCGTGCTTTGCCTTGCTTGTGGGCGCCGTCGGCGCGCCTGCCGCATCTATCCTTGGCGGCGCCCTGATCCCCACGCCGCGCATGGTGACGGCCGGGCAGGGACCGGGCTTCCACGTGGGCACGGAGACGGCGGAGGCTTGGTACCTCACCGCACCCGACCAAGCAGCGGCCGGGCGACTGGCGGGGCAGCTTCGTAAGTCGCTCCGCGACGCCGGCCTGACCGAGAACGCGCGCGTGGTCACGTCTGCGGGGATCGGCTTCCGACTGGTGATCGGCGACGCCCGCGACGTTCCCGCCGAGGCCACCGAGCTGCCCAACGAGGGCAGGGACGAGGGGTACCAGGTCGACGTGAGCGCGTCCGGCGTCTCCGTCACGGCGCGCGCGGAGGTCGGCCTGTTCTACGGCATCATGACCCTCGAGCAACTTGTGCGCCACGCGTGTCTGACGCGCGATACGATCCCGCCCGGGCGCATCGTCGACTGGCCCGCGCTGAGGCTCCGCGGCTATCACGAGGACTACGGGCGCGATCAGCTCCCAACAGTCGAGGACCACAAGCGCACGATCCGCACGCTCGCGAAGTACAAGATGAACGCCTTCATCTGGTACACGGAGCCCGATCACTTCGTGTATCGATTTGACCCCGAGCTTGGCAAGGGCGTGGACCGGTTCACATTCGATGAGGTGCGCGAGCTCGTCGCCTACGCGAAGCGCTGCCACGTCGAGGTGATCCCGCTCGTGGAACTCCTCGGCCACTGCGAGCGGATGCTCGCCGATCCGCGCTACGCCCATCTTGCCGAGGCGCCGGGGGGCTCCGACCTCTGCCCGACGAGCGATGAGGCGTTCGAGCTTGTGAGCAAGATCGTAGCCGAGGTGAGCGCGGCTTTCGACTCTGCCTACTTCCACTGCGGGCTCGACGAGACATACTCGATCGGGCAGGGGAAGTCGGCGGACGCCGTGAAGGAGCGCGGCCTCGCGTGGGTGATCGCGGACTACTACTCGCGGCTCGACGCTCTCGTTCGCAGCCACGGCAAGACGGCCGTGATGTACGCCGACATCGCGCTCGCGCACCCCGACATCCTGGCGGCTCTCCCTCGCGACATCGTGATGATGGACTGGGACTACGCGCCCCGCGAACGCTACCCGGGGCTCGCAGTGCTCCGCGACGCGGGGTTCCAGACCATGTCGCTCTCGTCGTCGTGGGCCTGGAACAACCTCTACCCGCCATGCCCGGTCGCATTCGCGAACATGCGCACCTTCGCGAAGCAATCCGCCGAAGCTGTCTCCCTGGGCCACTTTGTCAGCACGTGGGGCGACACGTACGGGCTGGCATGCGGGCAGAACCTGAGCGAGATGAACTCGTGCATCCTCGCGTACTGCGGTGCGGTGACGTGGAACCCTGATGCCCCGCCGGACTACGAGCCCTTCAGCGTTGCCTTCGCCGAGAGCTTCTTCGGCAGCGGCTCGCGGGAGCTGGCGAAGGCGCTCGACCTGCTCGGTGGCTGCCAGGGACCCGACTGGTCCCACGACCAGCAGCCGCGCACGCTCTTGCACAGCGATCTCGTCGCCGACGCGTTCGCGTTCGGCGCGGAGGGGCCGGCAGGGGCGCGGTTCTGGCGGTCGATGCGCCGGGATGCGGCCTCCGCGCACCGCGTCCTGTCCGTCGCGCGAGTTCCGCTGAACGCGGACTACCTCCGCGTCATCGATCTGTGCGCGCGGATGGTCATCTATTCGGGGGACCTGGCGGAGGCGTGTCGGGGCATTGGCGCTACGGTGGTCTCCGGGAAGGCATTATCCGAGACGGAGCGCATTCGATGGGCGGGCGTGTTCGAGGAGCTCCTGCGCCGCTACGACGCGCTGTGGGAGGACTACTCGGCGGGCTACGTGGCCACGAACCGCCCGCTCAACCTCGCACGCATCGAGCTCAACTGGGACGCGATGCGCGGGCGCTTCCAGCGGTTCATCGCGGACATCAGAGCAGGCGTCTTTCCACCGACCGTGGAGCCGAGGATGCTCCTCAGCCTGGACTTCGACGGGGAGGGGCCGCTCGTGCCTCTGGCTTCGTCGGCGGGGGCCTTGCGTGTGATCGACGGCGGCAACGGCTACCTTCATCTGCCGTCAGGATCGTGCCTGGCCCTGCCGGACCCGGACAGGAAGCTCGCCACCGGCTACGCGCCGCTGCACGTGGAGCTACGGATCAGGCACGCAGGGCAGCGCCCGCAGCAGTACGGCTCTACAGTCCTGTGCTACGGTACTCCGGGCCGGGGCTGGCGTCTCGCGCTCGACTCATCGGGTCACGTCATCTTCACGATCTTCGGCGTGCTCGACCTCGTAGGCCCTGGCTCGGTGGTGCCAGCGGACGGCGCGTGGCACACCGTCGCAGTGACGTTCACCGAGTGTCAGCGCGTGCGCTACTACGTCGACGGCAAGCAGACCGATGCCCTCGTCATGAGCGGGGTTCCGATGCCTGACGCGAATCCGCGGCTCCTTGTCGGCGACGACCCGTCGCGCGTGACACCCTTCGAGGGCGATGTGGACGACATAGTGATCGCCATTCCGTAGGGGCTGCGGGAGCGCCGGCCTCCTGCCGGCACGGAGGACGGTAGTCAGATGGTGTTCGCCGCAGTCCCTGTCTTGCTGAGCCTGGTTGGCGGCTTCGTCCCGCCTCCGTGTCCCCAAGCGTCGGTGAACTCAGCGGGCACGGTCGTGAGGTTGGCCACCTTGGTTGACGGGGAGCGCGTCCAGTGGCTCAGCGGCCCGGTGCGCGTCGCGGTCCGCAACGAGGTGACGGGGGAGATCACCCGCCCCGCCCTCGACAGCCGGCTGGACCACTATCGGGGCGCGCTTCGCTGGTCGATGCACCTGGGCGGCAACTGGCCGAACGCCGGCCAGGAGGTGACGATCGAGTTCCCCGTGCTCGGGCGCGCACGGGAGGTGTTCACGCCGTCGGAGCAGGGGACTATGTCGGTGGCGCGCCACCCCGATCACCGCCCCGTTCCATACGGCTCATACGGCTGGGGTCCTGACACGTACTACGTACTGCCTCTCGTGTCGGTGCTGGACCCGCGCACCGACTCCGGGCTGACGATCGCGCTCGCGCCCGATGAGAACATCCCCCACCTGCAGGTGGAGTGGTCCGGTGCTCGTGTCCTGCGGTTCGTTCTGGGCCACAGAGCGCTCGCCGCGGACAACACCGTTCGCCTCCTGTTCTTCGCGCATCAGGCCGACCACCGGGGCGCCATCAGAGCTTACAGCGATGCCTTCCCCGCCTACTTCCGCGCGCCGCTGCCGCGTGGCGAGTACGAGGGAGCCTTCTACTACCACCACATTCAGGCGCACCCCGACTATGACGAGATGACCCGCCAGGACGTGCGCTTCGTGTGGACGAGCTTCTGGTTCACCTTCCTGGGCGAATACCTCCCCGACGACAGCCAGTGGGCGCCCTACACGTTCGCGCGCTGGTGGTCGCTGCGGGAGACGATGACTGACGCGAAGATCGGGGCGTTCGCCCGCGAGATGCACGACCACGGGATCGGCTCCTTTGCGTACTTCAACGTGACCGAGTTCGGTGGCCTAGGGGGAGATGACGGTAACTCCAAGAGGGCGGACGAGCTGCTCGCGGGCCCGATAGGCGACGCGCGCATCCGTGACCGTGCCGGGCGGTGGGTCGGCTCGTGGGAGGGCTCGTACGCGATGAACCCTCGCCCCGGCAGCGCCTTCCGCGCCTACCTCGAGGAGCAGGCCCGCCGGCACATCGAGCGCCTGCCTGAGATCGACGGGTTCACCATCGACCGGCTCGACTGGGCGGGCGGGTACGACTACGGGCAGCGGGACGGGCTCACAATGGACGGCGCTGCCGACGCGCAGAACCTGGCGGTGCCGATCCGCGAGGCCGTGTCCTCCGTTTGCGACCTCGCACACACGGCGGGCAAGCGCGTCTACGTCAACCAGTTCTGGAAGGTCGACGTGCTGCGCGATGTGGACGGGTACTGCCACGAGTACGACTTCCCGCGCGGCCTCGGCTATCTTGCGCCCTGCCGACCGGCCTCGGCGTGGACAGCCTCCCGGCCCTATCAGGGCGACCTGTTGGCCTTCGAGGCGGGGCTGAAGGAGCGGCTGCAGTTCGCCGTCTTCCCGCAGATGATCGCGCATGAGTTCCCGATCTCTCAGCAGGGCCCCGACCCCGAGGCCGCGGGCATGCTGGAGGTCTACGCGCCCCTGTTCTCGCTGCTACATGGCAAGGAACAGGTCCTCGTGCCGCACTGCGTGAGCGTGTCCGGCGCGAACGAGGCGAACCTGTTCACCGACCCGCAGGGCCGGTACGTTGTCCCCATCACGTCACTGACGCGGTTCATCAGCCTTGGGGCGACCGCGACGGAGCGCGTGACGGTGAGCCTCCGGGTTCCGGACGCGGCGAAGCTGAGCTGGGCGATCACCTACTCCGCCGACGGGCCACCCACGGTGGCTGCGGTGAGGCACGTCGGGGACGCGGCCGAGATCAGCGTGCCAGGCCACGGCACCGCGTCAGTGCTTCTGGTTGGCGCCGGCGATAGTCCACAGCCCGATGAGCTGCGTCCCAACGTTGCCGACGCGCGGGCCAGGCTGCTGTCCGCCGCGCCCGCCGGTGAGCCACCGGAGCAGGGCCCGAGGCCGCGCCTCGTGGGCGTGGCTTCCGCGGTGCTGGTCGTGGAGGGCGCCAGTGTTGGGGCAAAGGGCCCGGTGCGCGTGTCCATTGGCGGCGTCGACCTGGGCGAGCTGGACGAGGGGATAACCTCCCTGCCCGTGCCAAGGTCCGCGCTCCTGTCCCCTGGCTTCAGTCCCACCGTGCGGTTGTCGTGGGGCAGCGAAGGGGTGTGGTTTGCACCCGCACAGGCCGACCTGTACGTCACGCTGGAGAGCGGCAAGACATACCGGATCGCCGCCTGGCGGCCTGGGATGCCTGCTGGTCGCTGCGAGCCCTGGGGCGTCGAGCTTGGGATGAGCTGGACGGGTCCGGAACGGGTCTGGCGCTCGCACGCCAGGTACCGGGGAAGGCGCATCGGCTCCGGCGGGAACTACGAGTTCAGGTTCGGGTCAAGAGCGGCGCTTGTAGCGGGTACGCCCGACTCACGCGTCGAAGCTGCCCATGTCAGTGTGTCGGGCCAGCCATACGTGTGGGTGGCTCAGTCGACCGACCCACGGGTGCTCCGCTCCACCGCGAACGCCGCAGCGCCCGCGACCTGTTGGTTCGACAGCGACCGCGTTGCAGTAGCCGTCACTCCTCTCGGGGCCGATTCATACCGTCTCACGATCTACATCCTCGACTACGATCACAACGGTCGCTCGGAGGAGGTGCGCGTCATCGACCCCAGGTTCGGGGTGCTCGACACTCGGACCGTCTCAGCGGATGAGACGGACCAGGGCGTCTATCTGACCTGGGACGTGAGTGGGCCGGTCACGATCGAGTGCCGCAAGGTGTCGGGCTACAACGCGGTGGTGTCGGGCGTGTTCCTCGACCGGGTGCGCTGAAGGTGGGGCGGGGCGGAGGCCGGAACCGCAGAGCACACCCTTGCACCCGTGGAGGGATCACAATGGCTTCTCCCACTCGCGTTCTCGCGCTCTCGGCAGCGCTTGCCGTGGCCTTGTGCACGGGCTGCTCGAAGACTACGCAACCGGCCGGCCCGGCGGCAGGCGGCCGCGCCGAGTCCGCGGCTTTGGGCAACGCAGAGGCGCAGGCCGCTGGCGTCCCCGCCGCCAAGCCTACGGCCTCTGGCGAGGCGACCGCGACGGCCGTTACCGCCGATGGGGAGCGTATCATCATCGGCTTCCTGGTGAAGATGCCCGATGAGCCGTGGTTCCAGAACGAGTGGACCTTCGCGCAGCAGTGCGCGGACAAGTACGGCTTCGAACTCATCAAGATCGGCGCGCCGGACGGCGAGAAGGTCCTGAACGCCATCGACACGCTCGCGGCCAAGGGCGCGCAGGGCTTTGTCATCTGCACCCCCGACCCCAAGCTCGGCCCGGCCATCATGGCGAGGGCGAACGAGAAGAGCATGAAGGTCTTCACCGTGGACGATCAGTTCGAAAACGATGACGGGAGTTTCATGGACGTGCCGTACATGGGCATCTCCGCGAGCGACATCGGGAAGACGGTCGGCAATGCGCTCTGGGACGAGCTGCAGGCGCGCGGCTGGAAGACTGCGGACACGGCCCTCTGCGTGGTCACCTACGATGAGCTTAACACGGTGCGCGAGCGCACCGAGGGCACCATCTCCGCGCTTAAGGAGGCAGGCTTCCCCGAGGAGCGCATCTACCGCACCGCTGAGAAGACCCCGGACCTCGAGGGCGGCATGAACGCGACGAACACGCTCCTGGTGCAGCACCCCGACGTGAAGCAGTGGCTTGTGGCGTCCGTCAACGACGAGGGCGTGATGGGCGCGGTTCGCGCGATGGAGAGCAAGGGCCTGGGCGTCGACAACGTCATCGCCATCGGCATCGGCGGCACGACGGCTGTGGAGGAGTTCAAGAAGCCCAACAAGACCGCGGTGGTGTCGACCGTGTTGATCGACCCCTACCGGCACGGCTACGAGGCGACCGAGTACATGTACAAGTGGATCAAGGACGGGACCGAGCCGCCCAAAGACACACGGACCACGGGCCAGCTCATCGACCGGTCGAACTTCGAGAAGATCATGGGTGACAAGGGGCTGCTGTAGCGCTCGCGGACGCGATCGGGGGTGGCGGCCGTGCATAGTCCGAGAAGCGCGTGCAAGGTCTGGCTCTGGCTGGGCGTGGGGTTGCTGCTGGTGTGTTGCGGCGGGCTCGGCGGCGGCGCCTACTGGGTCGTGACGACCTACGGCAGCCGGTTCGGCCTCGGCCCCGGGGCCCGACTCAACCCCTACGCTTCGCCGTCCGAGCTGCGTGCGCAGATGCCGGAGGCGGTGGCCGCGCTCAAGAGCCGCGACCCGTGGGCCCGCTCGCGTGGGGCCGACGTGCTCATGATGCTCGGGCGTGAGGCGGAGTCCACCGTGCCTGACCTGATCCCTCTCTTGGGCGACCGCGAGTGGCGAGTTCGAGCGAGCGCCGCGGGAGCGCTGTGCCGCATGGGAAGCGCGGCGGCGCCTGCAGTGCCCGATCTGGTCCGCCTCCTCGAGAGCGAAGCCAACGACGAGGTGAAGGTGAAGGCCGCCACCGCGATCGCCGGGGTCGGCCGTCAGTTTGGTGCGCGGGCCTACAGCGCCCTTATGCGTCTGCGTTCGGATCCCGGGCCTGAAGTGCGCGACGCCGCGGCCATAGCCCTGGGCACGTTGGGCGATCCTTCGGTGTCAGCCGATCTCGCCAGACTCATCGCCAAGGGTGACAACTGGAATGTCTGGGCAATCTGGGCCGCGGGTTACGTGGGTCCTCGCGGCAAGGAGTCGATGGAGGCCCTTGGGCGGGCCGTGACCGACCCGGACCGGGACCTTCAGCTAAGCGCGCTGTGGGCTGTCGCTCGCTGCGGCCCGGGCGATTCGGAGAAGCTCAAGATCGCCCTGTACAAGCTGATGGGCGATCCGGACTCGGAAGTGCGCCTACCGGCGACCATTGCTCTCGGCCTATCAGGAGATGAGCGCGCTTACGAGTCGCTTGTCGGGCTGCTGGGGTCTCCTGAGGAGCCGATTCGGGCCTGGGCGCTCCATGCCCTCTGCGGCCTTCGCGAGAAGGCGGCCGGGTGTGCCGGCCAGGCCGAGATGCTGCTGGCGGATCAGGACCCCGAGGTCCGGCGTGAGGCTCTCGCGCTTCTGTCCGGCATCGGGCCCAAGTCGGCTGAGCACCTCTCGGCGATGGTCGACGCCCTCGGGGACTCGGACGCATCCGTCCGCGCGCGTGCGGCATGGGCCGTACAGTGTGTGGCTTTCGAGAGCGACGAGGCAGCGCAGGCTCTGGCGCGGTTGGGCGACGCCGGGAGACCGGCCATCCCGAAGCTGCGTGAGGCGCTGGACACAGATCCAGAACTCAGAGCGGCAGCCGCGGCGAGCCTTGCCAGGTGGCATGACCCGGCAGCTAAGCCCATCCTGCTTGAGCTGGTCGCGAGCAAGTCCTCGGCGGACAGGATCAACACCGCCGCCGGCTTCTACTACTTCCCAGAGGCCGCGAAAGAGGCGAGAGACGGTCTGCACACGTTGCTGGCGGACCACAGCTTCGAGCAATCGACGATTCGGATGTACGCAGCGTCGGCCTTGGGGAGGTCGGGCGACAGAAGCGTGACCGACGCCCTGCTGGAGCAGTGCAGCGACGCCTCAGCGACTACGAGCTTCTTCGCCGCCCTGGCCCTCTACGACCTCGGGCATCCGCGCGGCAAAGCCGTTCTCCAGGCGCTGGCGAGGGAAGGGCCGAGGCCAACTCGCATCGCGGCACGGAAGGCGCTCGAGGGGGCGCTGGGGTACTGACGTTCAGCCTCCAAGCGCCAGCGCGCTCGGGCAGACAGCGATCCCGCCGCGCGCGGTGCAGCGCAGCTGAGGCCGCATCATCTCGCCCACGCATCTCACAGCGTCCACCGTCTCGTCCAGGGGAATCGGGTTGGCGTAGCCGCCCATGACGAGGTCGGCGAACACGAAGGCGCTCGCGGCGGCCGCGGCGTTGCGCGTGTGGCACGGGATCTCGCAGCCGCCCTGCACCGGGTCGCAGACAAGGCCCATCGAGTTGTGCAGCGCTATGGCGGCCGCGTCCACGGCCTGTCCCGCGGTTCCGCCGAACGCTTCGACGACCGCCGCGGCGGCCATCGCGCCCGCTGCCCCGATCTCGACCTGGCAGCCGGCGGTCTCCGCGGCGAAGCCGACCCGCCTCGCGATCACGACTCCTACCGCGCCGGCGGCGAAGAGCGCGAGCACGCACTCCTCCTCCGACAGGCCGGCGTCCTCGAGCATCGTCACGACCGTGCCCGGCAGCGTGCCTGCCGACCCGCCCGTGGGCGCGGCACACACGACACCCATGCTGTTGTTCACATGCATGACCGCGAGCGCCCTGGCCGCCGCCCTGGCGTGAAGGCCGCCGACGGGGAGCTCGCCGCGCCGCTCGCGCTCGAGCATGGCGCCCGCGCAAGGCTCGACGAGCCTGAGGCGCACACCCTCGCCGGAGAGGCCCTGCTCCACCGACTGACGCATAACGCCGAGCCGACGCGCCATCTCGTCCAGAGCTTCGGGCTCCGTCATGCCGAGGAGCCTGCACTCGCGCTCAAGAGCGACCCGCCCTAGCGACACCCCGTCCTCCTCCGCTCGAGCGACCATCTCACTCGCGGCGGACCACAGCTCGGGCCCGCGCTGCGGGAGGAACACTGGTTCAACCGCATACGTTCGGCGCACCCCTGGCAGCGATTCCACTGAGCGCATGACACCTTCCGGCGGTGGATCGGGGGTCTGCGCGCGGACCAGTGCATCGCCGCCCGCGGAGACGGCCTCACACGCCTGCCCGATGCCCGGCACGCGGCCCAGTAGCTCGCGAACCTCTGCCACACACGCGCGATCGCACACGACGAGCAGCTCATGGCACTTCGCGTCGATGCCTACAGGTGTCCCGTCAACCTCACTGAACAGGATCACCCCTCCGCCGATCGACTTCGCGGCCGCGCTTAGGGTCCGCCCGCCGACGCCCACCAGTGCGATCTCCGTGTAGTTGGGATGGTCCGCACCGGGCAGGCGCCGCACCTCGAAGCGTAGGTCAATGCCTGCGTTGGCCGCGAGGCTCAGCGCGTCGAAGAAGCGTTCGTCGACCATCGGAATGCCCAGGAGGCCGCTCGCCACGGCGAGGTCTACTCCGCACACCGAGTAAGTGGGCGCGTAGGAGCCGTCGGGATCGAAGGCAAACACGGCGGACACCGGCGCCTCGCCAAGCAACGAGCGGGCGACGGCGGCGATCCGGTACGCCCCGGCCGTGTGGGAACTCGATGGGCCCCTCATCACCGGTCCGAGCACGTCGTTGAAGATGCTGACGTAGTCCACGGCTCTCCCTACAGGTCCCGCCGCCCCCGGACGCCGAACTCGGGACCTGTTCGGCGTACGCGGCGGCGGTTCCTGGGCGGTAGCGGCGGAGGTTGACGATGAGTGAGCTGCTGTACCTGTCGCGGGCGGACGTCGAGCACGTCGGGCTCGACATGAGCGACGTCATCCGCGCGGTTGAGGCCGCGTATGGGCAGAAGGGCCTCGGGCGCACCGAGTGCCCGCCCAAGCTCGGCATCCACCCCGGCGGGCCTGACGACTTCATCCAGGCGATGCCGGGGTCGGTTCCGGAACTCGGGGCCGCCGGCGTGAAGTGGGTCAGCTCGTACCCGGGCAACCGAGGACGTTCGCTCCCTTTGGTGACAGGCCTCATAGTCCTGAACGACCCGGACACCGGCGTTCCGCTGGCTGTGATGGACGCGACGTGGGTAACGGCCATGAGGACCGGGGCTGTGACGGCTGTGGCGGCCAGGCTCCTCGCGAGGCCGGAGTCGTCGACCGTCGGCGTGCTAGGCTGCGGAGTCCAGGGGCGCAGCAACGTCCGGTCCCTGGCGGAGGTCTTTGCGATCCGGGAGGTCAGGGGCTGGGATCCCGCACCGGAAGCTGCGGCCTTCGCAGATAAGGTCGGCTCGCGGCTGGGGATCAAGGCGTGCGCAGTGGACGCGCCGCGCGACGCAGTTAGCGGCTGCGACATCGTGGTTACTGCGGCGCCCATGGCGAGGCCCGGGCGCAACACGATCGGGCCGGGCTGGCTCGACAAAGGCACATGCCTTGTGATGGTCGACTACGGATCATCGGTCGATCCCGGCGCCCTCGACGAGGTTGCCAAGTTCTGCACCGATGACCGGGTCCAGCTCAGCGCGGCCGCGAGCGCGGGCTACTTCCGTCGCATCCCGCCGGTCTACGCGGACCTGGGCGAGCTCGTGGCTGGACTGAGACCGGGACGAGAGGACGCTGAGGAGCGAACCGCGATCGCCCACCTGGGGCTCGCTATCTGCGACGTGGCAGCGGGCATGGCCGTCTACCGAGAGGCCCTTCGTCGCGACATCGGCACTCGGCTGCCCCTATGACAGCGCGGCGCGCAGTCGCGCCGCAGCGCTCACTTACCGCTCGGCTGTGGCGCGGCTGTGGCCGCCTGCTGCCAGAGCTGCGCGGACGTCTTGCCCCCGAACTCGGTGAGCAGCTCGATGGCCGCGTCGTCGTGGTTGGCCTCCGCGAGGTCCAGGGGAGTCACGGTGTCCGGGCGGTTCTGCTCCGGTGGCGCATCGTGGGCGAGCTTGTTGGGTTCCGCGCCGCGCTCGAGGAGCAGTCGCGCCAAACTGTGGCGCCTGTTCCGCACGGCATAGTGCAGGGGTGTCCACATGCCGTTGTCGCCAGGGCCCGGTTTGGCTCTGGCGTCGAGCAGCAGTCGGCAGATGTCCTCTCGGTTCTGCGTGACCGCGAAGTGCAGGGACCTTCGCCCCTGGTCGTCCTCCCATGAGTTTGGGTTCGCCCCCAGCTCGAGCAGGGCCGCCGCTGTTTCCAGCTTCCCCGCCCGCACCGCGAGCACCAGGGGGGTGCCGCCAAAGAGCTTACGGTTGACCCGCGCGCCGCCGTGGACAAGGGCCCGCACCGCGTCAGCGTGGCCGTTGGTGGCGGCACGGTGCAGCGGGGGCACGTCCGTCCTGGGGTCGCCCCTCCAGTCAGGCTGGACACCATGCGCGAGCAGCGCCTCGATCGTGTGCACGTCCCCGCGCTCGGCGGCGCGGCAGAGCCGCTCACGCTGAACCAGAGGCCACAGCAGATAGCTCGCAAGGGCGAGCGCGATGAGGACCGACAGTCCGAGGATCGCCGCGACCCACCCGCGCCTGCGCGGGACCGCCTCTCGACCGGCGCTCATGCTGGTACACCAGCCCTACACCGCCTCGCGCTGTCGCGCCTCGTCCCACTCCAGGTATGCGTGGATGAAGGGGTCAAGGTTGCCGTCCAGCACGGACTGCACGTTGCCCGTCTCATGCTCAGTGCGCAGATCCTTGACCATCGTGTACGGCACCAGGACGTAGGATCTTATCTGGTGCCCCCAGGACTCATCGTGATGCTCTCCGCGGAGCTTCTGCCGCTCTTCGCGACGCTTGCGCTCTTCCAGGTCAAACAGCCTGGCCTTCAGGACCGCCATCGCCGACTCGCGATTGCGGATCTGGCTTCTCTCATTCTGACACTGGACCACGAGCCCGGTCGGAAGGTGCGTTATGCGAACGGCCGAGTCCGTCTTGTTGACGTGCTGCCCGCCGGCGCCCGAGGAGCGGTATGTCTCGACCTGCAGGTCATTCGGCTCGATCTTGATCTTGATGGAGTCGTCGAGGACGGGCAACACCTCGACGAGGGCGAACGCGGTGTGGCGGCGCCTATTCGCGTCAAACGGTCCGATCCGCACGAGGCGATGCACGCCGGCCTCCGAGCGCAGGCGTCCGTAGACATGCATGCCGGTGAACTTGAGGGTCGCGGTCTTGATACCGGCGCCCTCGGCCGGGGTGCACTCCATGAACTCCGCGTCCAGGTCGTGCTCGTCGGCCCAACGACAGTACATGCGGGTGAGCATCTCGGCCCAGTCCTGGGCGTCGAGCCCGCCGGCCCGCGCGTGGACCGTGAGGAACGCGTCCTTGTCGTCGTAGGGTCCCTGGTAGAGCGCCTCCAGCCGCTTCGCGGCGACCGCGCTCTCGATCGCCTCCAGCTCCCGCTCGACCTCGACGAGATATGGGCCGGGGTCGTCTTCGAGGGTTCCCAGCTCGAGCAGCTCTGCGGCGTCACCGGCGCGGCGCACGAGGGCCTCCCACGGCTCGACGGCCCGCTTCAGCCTGCTGAGCTTCTTGGCGTGTTCCTGGGCGGCCTCGAGGTCGCTCCAGAAGCCGTCCTCTGTCTGCTGACTCTCCATCTCGTCGATCCGCGCCCGTCTGCGGGCGAGGTCAAAGACGACCACTCAGATCGCGGAGAGTGCTCGCCAGCTCCTTGGTGCGGTTCTCGAGTTCCTCAATCGTGGGCATCGCTGGGACGCTCCTTTTTGCCCGCTACACGGGGCCACGGGCAAGCCGCGGGCTTAAGCCTGCGACTTCTCTACTACCCCGCCTTCTCCATGCAGCACTTCTTGTACTTCCTGCCCGACCCGCAGGGACACGGATCGTTGCGGCCGATCTGCTTGCCCTTCACGATCGGGCGCTGCTTGACCTGGCCGGGCAGGATCTGCTGTCCGTCGGCTGTGACGCCGGCTCCGCTCGCGAGCGGAATGACCGGTAAGGCGCCGCGGCCCTCCTGCTGGATGCCGTAGAGGCTCTCCTGCGGCTGCTCGACGAGCTGGACGCGGAACAACCTCCGCACGACTTCCTCCCGGATCATGTCCTGGAGGGTCTCCCACATCTCGTACGACTCCTTCTGGTAGGCGATCAGAGGATCGATCTGAGCGTGGGCGCGGAGGTAGATGCCCTCGTGCAGGGCGTCCATCGCGGCGAGGTGGTCGATCCAGAGGTCGTCGACGACGTGGAGAATGCACATGCGCTCCAGCTTGCGGAGCATCTCCGAGCCGATCTCCTGCTCCCTGAGCGCGTACGCCTTAAGCGCCCCATCCGTGAAGCTGTCGATCAGCTCCTGCTCTCCGGCGTTGCGGAGGGCCCATGGGTCCATCACATAGTCGACGGGGAAGATCGTACGCAGATCCCTGACAAGCTCCTCGAAGTGGGCCTCGTCGATGTGCATCTCACGGACAGCCGCCGCGATCTCGGACAGCCCCGCCGACGGCACCCGGTGTTTCTTGGCCGCGGCATAGAGCGTCTCCCGCAATTCGCGGAGCGGTACCTCGCGGAGGTCGATGGCGCCGAGGTTGTACACGTCGTCGATCGGCAGATGGTCCCTGATGGCCTGGACTAGCTGGGCGTAGTCGCGAACAGCGGTGCTGTTGTCCTCGGGCAGGTGCTCCGCCACCTTGAGCGCAATCGTCTTCTCGATGAACTCGGCGACTTGTTCCGCGAAGTCGTCGCCTTCGAGGACGCGACGCCTCGAGGCATAGATCGTGGCCCTCTGGCGGTGCATGACGTCGTCGTACTTGAGTACGTGCTTGCGCATCTCGAAGTGGTGGTTCTCCACGCGCCGCTGCGCGTTCTCGATGAGCTTCGTGAGAAGGCGGTTCTCGATCCGGTCGTTGTCGCGCCACGCACGCTGCATGCCCTGCATGCGCTCCTGCGCGCCGAAGAGCCGCCAGAGCTCGTCCTCCAGGCTAAGGTAGAACCGCGAGGAGCCCGGGTCGCCCTGGCGTCCGGACCGGCCGCGGAGCTGGTTGTCGATCCGCCGGCTCTCGTGCCTCTCGGTGGCGAGGATGTGCAGCCCCCCGACGGACTTCACGCCCGCGTAGTCCGGCGACTGCATCATGCCCTCCGGGGGTTTGCCGCCGAGCTGGATGTCCGTACCTCGTCCCGCCATGTTCGTCGCGATGGTGACCCCGCCGACGCGCCCGGCCTCGGCGATGATCCGGGCCTCCTGCTCATGGTACTTCGCGTTGAGGACGTTGTGCGGGATGCCCTCGGTGAGCGTCTTCGTGAGCGCCTCCACCTTGTCCGGCAGGCCGATGAGCTCGGCGAACCTCGCGATCACGCCGTCGTCGAGTCCGTCCGCGCGGAACTCGACCACCTTTGACATCGTGCGAAGATGGGCCTCGCGCACTTCGTCCAGCGGCCGGAACAGGATCTTCTCGAACTCCTTGGCCTTCTCGCCCATCTGCTTCGCGTTCGACTGGACCTTGTCCAGGTAGACGGTGACAAGCCCGAGCATCTGAAGCGGCCCGGCCGCGAGCCTCGCCGCCAAGCGCTCGGACACTTCGATGGAGCGTGTGCCGACGAGGGCCGGTTGGCCGCGTAGGTGGCACCACAGGATCTCCTGCGTGATGCCCCGGAACTTCGCCTCCTCGGTCTTGTAGACAACGTCTGGATGGTCCCTGCGGACGACCGGCATGTTCGTCGGGACAACGGCAACGGCGGTGCCGTAGATGCGGATGAACTCGGGCTCCTCTGTCTTCGCCGTGCCGGTCATGCCGGCCAGACGGTCATAGAGGCGGAAGAAGTTCTGGAAGGTGATGGTCGCGAGGGTCTGGCTCTCATGCTCCACCTTGACGTTCTCCTTGGCCTCGATCGCCTGGTGGAGCCCCTCATTGTAGCGCCGGCCGAACATGAGCCGCCCGGTGAACTCGTCGACGATGATGACCTCGCCCTCGCGCACGACGTAGTCCACATCGCGGTCATACAGTGAGTGCGCCTTGAGCGCGGTGTTGATGTGATGCACCCACTCGAGGTTCTGGGGGTCGCCGAGGTTGTCGATGCCGAGTTCGTGCTCCACCCTCTCGGTCCCCTCGTCGGTGAGCATGACCTGGTGCTCGCGCTCCTCGACCGTGTAGTCGTCGCCGCGCTTCAGTCGGCGGACCACCCGGTCCGCGGTGCGGTACGACTCGGACGACTCGGCCTTGAAACCTGAGATGATGAGCGGCGTTCTTGCCTCGTCCACGAGGATCGAGTCGACCTCGTCGACGATCGCGTAGTGAAGCTTCCGCTGCACCATTCGCTCGGGCACGATCGCCATGTTGTCGCGCAGATAGTCGAAGCCGATCTCGTTGTTGGTCCCGTAGGTGATATCGCTCGCGTAGGCGTTCTTCCGCTCCGCGGCCGATAGGTCGTGCTGGATGGTGCCCACGGTGAGGCCGACGAAGTTGTAGATCGGGCCTTTCCACTCGGCGTCGCGCTTGGCGAGGTAGTCATTCGGGGTCACAAGGTGGGCACCGAGGCCCGCGAGAGCGTTCAGAGAGAGCGCGATGGCGGCGACGAGTGTCTTGCCCTCGCCGGTCTTCATCTCCGCGATCATGCCTTCGTGGAGCACGGCGGCGCCGACTAGCTGAACATCGTGGGGCCGCAGGCCGAGGGTGCGGTTCGAGATCTCCCTGACGGCGGCGAACCAGCGAACCATGATGGAATCGAGCGACGCGCCGTTCGACTGCTCCAGCCGCAGCCCGTCCGTGTAGCGCCTGAGCTCCTCATCGGAGCGCTGCCGCATCTCGGCCTCCAGCGCGTTGACGGCCGGGGTGAGCGTACGCATGTGCCTTTTGACCGTCCGGACCGTTGGGTCCAGGAAGTCCCACAAAGCCATCGAACTAGCTCCTCACACGACGGTGCGCACGCCGGCTGCCGTGCCGCGCGGCAGCGGCATGACCGGCGCCGCGGCCGAGCGGCGCCGGGCCCGGTGCCATTCTCAAGAGTCAGGCAGGAGAAGGTCAAGCAGCAGGAACCGGGTCTCGACATTATACCGCAGCCGGTACGTGAAGTCCGCGCTGCGGTACCGCAGGCCCAGCGTCGTGTAGCGAACGGCCCCGCGGTTGAGGTCGTACCGCACCTCTCCCTCGGCCGCGAACCGGCCGGGCAAGTCCACCCGGCTGCCGAGACGGAGCTCCCAGGGAATCGCCACCGTGTCCGCCTCCAGCGGCGAGCGGCCCACGACCGCGTTGTCGATAAGGCCGCCCCACAGCCGCCAGTCCCGTGCGAAACGGTGGTCCCAGAATCCGCCGGCCCACGCGTAGCCGTAGTTCTGCCCAGTCGCGTACTCGTACCCCTGGGCGCCGCCCTGGAAGTAGAACGTGGTGCTGTCGCCCGCTGCGTAGGACCGCGTTCTCGCCGTGAGGCCCAATCCAACGCGAGTCGTCTGCGCGTTTGAGGGACGCTCGTGGTACCACCCGTACGTGGCGCTGGCGACCGCGCGCCACGAGTCCGTCGGCGCCGTCAGGCGCGAGGCCGCCCCGACCTCGGCGCTGTTCCACCTGAGGTAGGGCCTGATCAGGCCCCCGACAGCCTCGCGGTAGCCGCCACGCACCCACACTTCGGCGCGGTCTCCCACGCCCTTCGCGAGCCTGGCGCCCACCGACACTCCGCGAGTTGTGCCGGCGAGCGCGATAGCCCGCAACCGCAGATCGCCGAACACGTTCCGCTCAACCGTCCACTGCGCGAAGAGCCCGTCCTGCTCGTTGAGACCGGGCAGCGGGATCCACTGGAGGCTCTGCAGGACCGGGTCGGTGACCTCCTGATCGTAGTCGTCCAGACTGAGCACCTGCATGCCGAATGCGCGGATCTTCACCTGCTTGCCGTGCCACGAGTGGCCCCCGACGTAGGAGATCTCCTTGGCGGTGAGCTCGTATGACGGATGGTCCTTGCCGGAGGACCGGACGCGCGCGTCATGCAGCGTCCACGTGCCCTCGGCGAAGGCCAGTTTGGAGCCGGTCAGGAACAGCCTGATGCCCGCTGACTCGTCCCATCCGTCCGGGTCCTCGACCTCGCCGCGCTTCTCGTCGAACTCGTAGACACAGCTCGCGCCCCTAAGCTGGCGTCTGGGCGCCCTGATCGAGACGCATCCCTGGGCGACGGCGACCGCGCGGGCCTCGTCGTAGGTCGCGGCATCGGCCGTAAGCCAGGCGTCCGCGCCCTCGACCAGCACATGGCCCTCGGCGTGCACGACCCCATCCTGCTGGTCATAGACCAGCCGATCGGCGCGCAAGCGCACGCTGCCGACCTGGATGGCGTTCTGCTGAGCGACCGCGGGAGCCAGGGCGAGACACAGGAGCCCGAAGCTGTACACGCACGGAGTTCGCAAGGCCAGTTCCCAGTGTAATGACGCCGCTCGCGGGGCGTGCCTTCAAGCTACACGACGGCATGGGGAGAGGCAAGGGGGAGGTGCGGGCCCACCACCGCCCGGTCGGTGGTAGGGGCGGCCCAGTGTGGCCGCCCCCGGCGAGCTCGCCGGCAACGAAACAGTCGAGGGCGCTAGCTCAGCTCCTCACCCATCAGGCCCCGAAAACGGTCCTCATCACTCTCGCGCTCGGAGTACCATGTCTCGAAAGCGTAGAGCCAGAGCTGAATCGCGGCCTCGTCCGCTCCCGTGCGAAGGCTCGACTCGAAGAAGGACCGCATCACGTCATCGAACCCCGCCGCCGGCTCGTCGACGAGCAGCAGTGCCCCGTCGAAGTCGCGCGGGCTGGGAGACAGCTTCTCCCG
>Ga0315280_10001336_pt1 | contig 42672 bp, 37 predicted proteins | sample YL17G06_40_MG_FD_203697 | JGI IMG/M metagenome (GOLD analysis project Ga0315280, IMG submission 203697) | Sediment microbial communities from Yellowstone Lake, YNP, Wyoming, USA - YL17G06_40 | ecosystem: Environmental > Aquatic > Freshwater > Lake > Sediment | place: USA: Wyoming | collected...
GGAGATTGTGGGTTTGCGCCCGGAGTCGTTCAAGCGGGTGGTGACGGGCGTGGAGATGTTCAAGAAGCTGCTCGACGAAGGGCAGGCGGGCGACAACATTGGGGTCTTGCTGCGCGGGACGGAGAAGGACGAAGTGGAGCGCGGCATGGTGCTGGCCAAGCCCGGGTCGATCACGCCGCACACCAAGTTCAAGGCGGAAGTGTACATTCTGACCAAGGAAGAAGGGGGACGGCACACGCCGTTCTTCACGGGATACCGGCCGCAGTTTTACTTCCGGACGACCGACGTGACGGGAGTAGCGAAGCTGCCGGAAGGGACGGAGATGGTGATGCCGGGGGATAACGTGAGCCTGCAGATCGAGCTCATCACCCCCATCGCCATGGAGAAGGGCTTGCGCTTCGCCATCCGCGAGGGCGGCCACACCGTCGGCGCCGGTACCGTCACCGAGATCATCCAGTAGGGACGGGGAATTAGTTCAAACCTTCTCCGGGGCAGTAAGGACAAGGGAAAGCCATCGCTCTGGTGGGCAGCCGGGCAAATTCTCAGGTGGACTGATGCGTGAAATCATCACGTTACAGTGCAGCGACTGCAAGAATCGGAATTACACGACGACGAAGAACAAGAAGAAGAACCAGGACCGGCTGGAGCTCAAGAAGTTCTGCCCAGCCTGCCGCCACCACACGGTGCACAAGGAAGTGAAGTAGTGGAGGGCAGTCGACAGTTGAAAGTCGACAGTCGAAGGTTGAAGACCCAGAGCGTTCAACTGCTGACTGTCGACTGTGGACTGCCTTTCAGGGGCGTAAGTTCAACGGCTAGACTGCCGGTCTCCAAAACCGGACGTGGGGGTTCGAATCCCTCCGCCCCTGCCATGCTCCAGGGCGTGCGAGGCGCGGAGGCGCCAGCAACAGCAGTCCTGGCAAGAGCTTTTCGGTAGGGCAAAGGGGAACATGGGCGAGGAAGTCAGTATTGAAAAAAGACCCTGGGTTCGGTTCCGCGAGTACATTTCCGAAGTCCGGGTGGAAATGAAGCGCGTGACTTGGCCAAGTAAGCAGGAGATCTACGGCACGACGGTCATGGTGGTTCTGACCACCTTCATTTTCGGCATCTACTTTTGGGTCTGCGACCAGGCTTTTTCGAACGCCGTCTCCAAGATCCTGAAGTTCTTCTTGCACCGGGGATAGGGGATTAGCAACGGGGGTCTAGGAGGCTCGCCCCCTCGAAGATCTGCAGGGACAAGAGAGGAGAATGAGCAAGAACTGGTACATCATTCACACCTATTCCGGATTTGAGAAGAAAGTTGCGGAGACTCTCAAGAGCCGGATTGAAGCTGCCGGGCTTTCCGAGCAATTCGGCGAGGTCATGGTCCCCACTGAGGATGTCATCGAAATGCGCCAGGGCAAGAAGGTGGTAACGCCGAAGCTGTTCTATCCGGGTTACGTCCTGGTCGAAATGGACATGAATGATGATACCTGGCATATGGTGCGCTCGACGCCCCGCGTCACCGGGTTCGTCGGGTCCGGTCAAAGGCCCAGTCCACTGACTCCTGAGGAAGTGGACCGGATAGTGCACAAGGTCGAGGTGGCAGCAGAGCATCCCAAGCCCAAGCTGAAGTTTGACAAGGGCGAGAACGTCAAGATTACGGAGGGGCCGTTCAAGGACTTCAACGGTGTGGTAGATGAGATCAACGACGATCGCTCTACCCTGCGTGTCATGGTAACCATCTTTGGACGCTCGACGCCGGTTGAATTGGATTTTTACCAAGTGGAGAAAATCTGAAGGCAAAACTAAAACTGGAAATTCGAAACTTGTGTGGCTTCAAATTGCCAGTTTCTAGTTTCGAATTGAGATAAGGCTATGGCAAAAAAAATTACAGCAATGGTGAAACTCCAGATTCCGGCGGGAAAAGCGACCCCAGCCCCGCCCGTCGGGCCTGCGCTGGGCCAGCACGGCGTGAATATCATGGATTTCTGCAAGGCGTTTAACGCCAAGACGTCCGCCAAAGACCAGGAAGGGCTAATTATTCCGGTGGTCATCACGGTGTATAACGACCGGAGTTTCACGTTTGTAACCAAGACGCCCCCGGCTTCCGTACTCCTGAAGCGGGCCGCAGGGATTGCCAAGGGTTCAGGCGAGCCCAACCGGAACAAGGTGGGCAAGGTTACCGAGAAGCAGGTCCAAGAGATTGCCAAGCTGAAGCTGCCGGATTTGAATGCCCGTGACCTTGCGGCTGCCGTCTCCACCGTCGAGGGAACGGCCCGCAGCATGGGCATTGAAGTGATCCCCTGACGGCCGGTGCGTCGGGCACGCGCCCGGGGGACACGGTTTGTTGTAGTCGGTATTGGAGCGGGCGGGATGTCAAAAGCAGGAAAGAAATATCGGGAATCCACGAAGCTGGTTGACAAGCCGACGTACACGCTGGCGGACGCCATGCCGCTGGTCAAGAAGGCGGCTTATGCCAAGTTTGATGAGACCGTGGAAGTCGCTATGCGTTTGGGCGTCGACCCCAAGCATGCGGACCAGATGGTACGCGGCACGGTAGTTCTTCCCCACGGCCTGGGGAAGTCGAAGCGCGTGATTGCGATCGCCTCTGGCGACAAGGTACGCGAGGCTCGCGAAGCCGGAGCTGATGAGGTCGGAGGTGACGACCTCGTGCAGAAGATCCAGGGCGGCTGGATGGAATTTGACGCCGTGGTTGCCACCCCTGACATGATGAAGTCGGTCGGCAGGTTGGGCAAGGTATTGGGGCCGCGCGGCCTGATGCCCAATCCGAAGACCGGCACGGTCACTCTGGACGTCGCGCGGGCAGTCAGAGAAGTGAAGGCCGGCAAAGTGGAGTTCCGTGTGGACAAGACCGGAATCATTCATTGCGCGGTGGGTAAGGTTTCCTTTGAAGCCCAGAAGCTGACTGAGAACGCTCACGCCCTCATTTCGAGCGTCCTCAAAGCGAAGCCCGCGTCGGCTAAGGGGCGATACGTGCGCAGCATCGTCGTTTCCTCCACCATGGGGCCCGGGGTCTCCATCGACCTGGCCTCCGTGGAAGCCGCTTAGTGCCGGTCGCAAGGAGATTTGATGGATAGGGACGAGAAGAAGAAACAAGCCGAAGCGCTTCACGAGCAATTGCAGAAGGCCCGAAGCGTCATCCTTTCGAGTTTCCAAGGAATCACCGTTGCGCAGGATTTCGAGCTTCGCCGCAAGATTCAGCAGGCTGGCGCGAAATACAAAGTGGTGAAGAATAGGCTGATCGAGCGAGCCGCACAGGGCACCGCACTCGAGCCGGCCGCCCGCAGGCTGAGCGGAACGACTTCTCTGGCCTACACCGAGACCGACCCTGTGGCGCTGGCGAAAGCGATGACCGCTTACGCCAAGGAAAACCCCGTACTCACCTTCAAGTCGGGCGTGGTGGAAGGAAGGGTCGTCTCCCTGGCCGAGCTGAACTCGGTCGCCACTTTGCCGTCGAAAGAGGGACTGTTTGCGAAGGTTCTTTTCATGATCAACTCGCCCGCGCAGCGGGTGGCCTTCACATTGTCCGGGCTGGCCCGGAATCTCGCCTTCGTAATCCAACAGGCTGTTAAGGAGAACAAGTTCAAGGAAACGGCAGGTAGTTAGCCGCGCTATCGAAAGGTTGCGTGTTGCCGGCTCAAGGCTGAGCTGGACTTTTCAGGAGGAAAACTAAGCAATGTCGGAACGAGTAGAAAAAATCGTTGAAGAAATCAAGGGACTGTCTCTGCTGGAAGCCGCCGAGTTGGTGAAGAAGCTGGAAGAGGTCCTCGGCGTGTCGGCGGCAGCCGCAGCTCCGGTCGTCGCAGCCGGCGCGGGCGCTGGCCCCGGCGCAGCAGGCGCAGCTCCGGCGGAAGAGCAAACGGAGTTTACGGTCGTGCTCACCGCCGTGGGCGCCAACAAGATCAACGTCATCAAGGCCGTCCGCGAATTCACGAACCTGGGACTGAAGGAGGCCAAGGATTTAGTCGATGGCGCGCCCAAGCCGATCAAAGAGGGCGTGTCCAAAGAAGAAGCCGAAGCCATCAAAAAGAAGTTCACCGAAGCCGGCGCGACGGTAGAAGTGAAGTAATTACCTTGCGGCTGGATCGTCCGGCGAGATCGAGCTGGCTATCCTTCCGCTCCGGAGGACGCCCCCGGAGCGAAGGCTCTCTCGTACAAGAGGCACGAACCATCCTGTGGAGTGCTGGGCCTTTTGCGATTGACAATTGCATCCTGAGGCGTGAAGTGTGCATCCATATCTGTAAGGGTTCTGTGTCGTCATTGTCGGGCAAGCTTTTGAAATCTCAAGCAGGGAGCAATTGGCATGCCTAACGGCGGGAACGGCGCTGTGCGTCAGCGCATTAATTTCTCCAAGATACCGACCGTCATCAAGATTCCCAACCTCATCGAAGTCCAGCGGCGATCCTACGAACGATTCCTGCAGATGAACCTTCTCCCCTCGGAGCGGGAGGACGCAGGTCTGCAGGCGGTGTTCAATTCCGTGTTCCCCATCACGGACTTCCGCGGCATCGCGCAATTGGACTTCGTGGATTATTCCATTGGGAACTGGGAGTGCAAGTGCGGCAGCCTGAAGGGTCTCCACCACCTACGCAGCACCTGCAAGAATTGCGGGCACACCGTTATCACTGACCCCTTTAAGGCGGGCGATGTCCTCTGCGCCAAGTGCGGCACCTTCAACAAGAACGTGGTGACGTTCTGCAATAAGTGCGGGGACCCCGTGGCCTTGCAGTTGAAGTACGACGTGACGGAATGCCAGGAACGGGGCATGACCTTCGCTGCCCCGCTTAAGGTCACCATCCGCCTGACGCTGTACGACAAGGACAGCGACACCGGTCACAAGAGCATCCGCGACATCAAGGAGCAAGAGGTCTACTTTGGCGAGATTCCTTTGATGACGGAGAATGGCACCTTCATCATCAATGGTACCGAGCGCGTAATTGTGAGCCAGCTCCACCGCTCGCCTGGCGTCTTCTTTGAGTCTAACACTCAGAAGACTTACTTCCTCGGGAAGATTATCCCTTACCGCGGTTCCTGGGTGGAATTCGAGTTCGACACCAAGAACACCCTTTACGTCCGCATCGACCGGAAGCGGAAATTCCTGGCCACCATCTTTCTCCGCGCGTTGGGCCTCAAGAACGATTCGGAAATCCTCAAGTCCTTCTACCAGGTAGAGAAGATCGCGATACGGGACCGGAAACTTCTCTGGGAAGTCTCCGAGGGCATGGTCGGGAACAAGCTCTCCAAGACCATTGATCACCCGCGCACACACGAAACCCTGGTTCACGCCGGAAAGAAAATCACCAGCGCACTCCTCAAGGAGATCCAGAAGGCTCGCATCACACATGTGGAGATTGCACCGCACGACCTCGAGGGAGCTTATTCCGCCATTGATATTGTGGATTCCTCGACCGGCGAGGTTTTGCTGGAAGCCAACAACGAGCTCACCCCCAGTGTCCTTAACTCCATTCTGGACGCAGGCCTCCCCCAGGTGGAGGTGTTCTTCCCGGAGCGCGACGACACTGGCATGGTCATCAGCCAGACGTTGAAGCGCGATACCTTGAAGACTCCGCAGGAAGCGCTCATTGAGATGTACCGGAAGATGCGGCCCGGCGACCCGCCCACGCTGGAGACTGCCACGTCGTTGTTCAACGGCATGTTCTTCGACCCGCGCAAGTACGATTTCTCACGTGTGGGGCGGCTGAAGTTCAATATCAAGCTTGGCTACTACGCCAAGCTCAAGACGCGGATTGACGACAAAGCCACCGAATTCGAGTTGGAGGACTCCAGGAACCTTCCGCACGCCAACTTCTACGTGGTGGTCGACCAGGAGAAGATGTTCGTGGGGAAGGGCGAAGGCAACCTCTGCTCGGAAGTTGTGCGAGCCTGCGAAGGCACGCTGGCCACGGACCATTCCGAGCACTCCCCCGTCCAGTTGCCGCTCGATAAGCGCACACTCGAGCCCGAGGATTTCTACGCCGCCATCCGTTATCTCCTGAAACTCCGCAAGAACCCAGGCGGCGAATTCTTCATCGATGACATCGACCACTTGGGAAACCGCCGAGTTCGTGCGGTCGGCGAGTTGCTGGAGAACCAGTTCCGGCTGGGGCTGGTCCGCATGGAGCGGGCGATCAAGGAGAAGATGTCCGTCTACCAGGAGATGTCCACGGCCATGCCCCATGACCTGATCAACGCCAAGCCGGTCATGGCGGCCATCCGTGAGTTCTTTGGCTCCTCGCAGCTCTCCCAATTCATGGACCAGACGAATCCACTCTCCGAGATTACCCACAAGCGGCGCCTATCAGCTCTCGGGCCGGGCGGCCTTTCGCGTGAGCGGGCGGGGTTTGAGGTCCGCGACGTCCATCCCACCCACTATGGCCGCATCTGCCCTATTGAGACGCCGGAAGGTCCCAACATCGGCCTGATCTCCTCACTCTCTTGCTATGCACGGATTAACGAGTACGGCTTCATTGAGAGCCCCTACCGCAAGGTCCGCACCGGCAGGATCGTGGATTACGTCACCATCACTCACGGCGGGGACGGCCCCTGGAAAGTAGGCGAGCACGTGGAGCTGAGCGAAGTTCAGAAGACCACCGAGGAGCTACGCGAGAAGAAACGCAAGCTGGTGGAATTCGAGCCCTATTCGTTCTACCTCTCTGCCTGGGAGGAGGACCAGCACGTCATCGCACAAGCCAACGTGGAGATTGACGAAAAGGGCCGCATCGTCCACGAGCTGGTCAATGCGCGGCAGGCCGGCAACTTCGTGCTCAAGCAGCGCGAAGAGGTCGATTACATCGACGTCAGCCCGAAGCAACTGGTCAGTGTGGCGGCATCCCTCATCCCCTTCCTGGAAAACGACGACGCCAACCGCGCGCTGATGGGTTCCAACATGCAGCGCCAGTCCGTCCCGCTGCTGCGGGCCGAAGCGCCTCTAGTAGGTACCGGGATGGAGGAGGTCACCGCCCGCGATTCGGGCGCGGTGGTGATTTGCAAGCGCAATGGTGTGGTGGATAGTGTCGACAGCGAGCGCATCATCGTGCGTGTCGAAGGCGACGGCCACAGCGGCCAACTTTCCCGCGAAGTCGGCGCAGACATCTACCAGCTAACCAAGTTCCGTCGCTCCAATCAGAACACTTGCATCAACCAAAAACCAGCGGTGCGCAAAGGCCAACGCGTTTACGCGGGGCAGCTTCTCGCCGATGGGCCTTGCACCGACCGCGGGGAATTGGCCCTGGGCCGCAATGTGCTCGTGGCCTTCATGCCCTGGCGTGGTTACAACTTCGAAGACGCGATTCTGGTCAGTGAGAAGCTGGTGAAAGAGGACTCTTACACCTCGATCCACATCGAGGAGTTCGAAATCGAGTCCCGCGATACCAAGCTCGGACCGGAAGACATCACGCGCGACATTCCCAACGTCTCCGAATCCTTGCTCAAGGACCTCGACGGAAGCGGCATCATCCGCATCGGCGCTTACGTCAAGCCGGGCGATATCCTGGTAGGGAAGGTCACCCCCAAGGGCGAGACGCAACTGACACCCGAGGAAAAGCTCTTACGGGCCATCTTCGGTGAAAAGGCCGGGGACGTCCGCGACGCCTCTCTGACCTGCCCTCCGGGCATCGAGGGGATCGTGGTGGACGTGAAGATCTTCTCGCGCAAGGGGACGGAAAAGGACGAGCGCGCTAAGGCCATCGAAGCCGCCCAGGTGGCGCGCCTGGAGAAGAACCTGAACGACGAGATCCGCATTCTGCAGGATGAGCGGTTGAAGCGCTTGTGCTTGCTGCTCGAGGGCGAGGAGCTGTTGGCCGACCTGCACGATGAGAAGACCAACAAGCGGCTAGTCACCAAGGGGACCAAACTCACGCGCGACGTGCTGGCGCGCATTTCCACGCGTAACCTCAAGCGCATGAAGCTGGGGAAGAAGGACCCGACGCTCATTGAGAAGATCGATGAAATTGAGGAAATGACCTCGCGGCAGATCGACATCCTGCGCAAGATCACTGACGAGAAGATCCAAAAGCTGAAGAAGGGCGATGAGCTGGCACCGGGAGTCATCAAGTTGGTGAAGGTGTACATCGCCATGAAACGCAAGCTGTCGGTGGGCGATAAAATGGCAGGACGGCATGGGAACAAGGGGGTGATCGCACGCATCCTGCCTGAAGAGGATATGCCGTATCTGCCGGACGGCATCCCCGCGGAGATTGTTCTGAACCCCCTCGGCGTTCCCTCCCGAATGAATGTGGGCCAGATTCTGGAAACTCACCTGGGGTGGGCCGCGAGGGAGCTGGGCAACAAGATCCGTCAACTGTTGTCCAGCGAAGCCCGGGCCGAGCTGATGCGCAAAGAGGTCAAGGGCTTGGTCCGCAGCTCCTCACTGGCGACCGCGGTGGACAGCATGGACGATGAGCAGGTGCTCGAGTACGCGCGCTCTCTCGCGGAGGGCCTTCCTTTTTCCAGCCCGGTGTTCGATGGGGCCAGCGAAAAGGAAATCAAAGGCTACCTAGAGAAAGCGGGTTTGCCCACCTCCGGGAAAATCACCATGTATGACGGAATGACGGGCGAGCCCTTCGAACAGCCCGTCACAGTCGGCTACATCTACATGCTGAAGTTGTCGCACCTCGTCGATGACAAGATTCACGCACGCTCCATCGGCCCGTACTCGCTGATCACTCAGCAACCCCTTGGCGGTAAAGCCCAATTTGGCGGCCAGCGTTTTGGGGAGATGGAGGTCTGGGCCCTGGAAGCTTACGGTGCGGCGTACATCCTGCAGGAACTGCTCACGGCGAAATCCGACGACGTATACGGCCGTGCCAAGATCTACGAAGCGATCGTCAAGGGAGAAGCGGCCATCGAGCCCGGTATTCCGGAATCGTTCAACGTGCTGGTGCGAGAACTGCAGAGCCTTTGCCTTGACGTCGAGTTGATCAAGAAGCCGAAGGAACAGCTCGCGCCGGTCAGTACCGAATAGCGCGGAGATTAGCGAGCCGACGGGGTTAATGTCCCTGTGGCGCCAACGGGTCTATTCATCAATGAAGCTCTTCTCTCCTTCAAAGGAGGAACACCTTGTTTCGTAGCAGCCCTTATGATCGAGTCAGTTTGATCGGCGAGTTTGATGCTATCCGCATCAGCCTGGCATCGCCCGAAAAGATCCGGTCCTGGTCGCACGGCGAGGTCGCCAAGCCGGAAACCATCAACTACCGGACCTTCAAGCCGGAACGCGATGGCCTTTTCTGCGCCAAGATTTTCGGCCCAGTGACCGACTGGGAGTGCTTGTGCGGCAAGTACAAGCGCATGAAGCACCGCGGCGTGATCTGCGACAAGTGCGGCGTCGAAGTCACCCTCTCCAAGGTCCGGCGCGAACGCATGGGCCACATTGAGCTGGCCTCTCCCTGCTCTCACGTTTGGTTCTTCAAAGGCCTGCCCAGCCGTATCGGTCACTTGCTCGACATCTCTCTCCGGGACCTGGAGCGCATCCTCTATTTCGAAAGCTACGTGGTGGTGGACGCCGGCGAGGCACCCGTCAAGGAGAAGGAACTGTTCACTGAAGAGCGCTATCGGCAGCTCCAGCAGGAGTGTCCGGGCAAGTTTCGCGCGGGCATGGGCGCGGAAGCCATCAAGGAACTCTTGAAGCGCGTGGACGTCGAAACGCTTTCGGAAGAGTTGCGCGAGAAGATGAAGAATGACCCCTCCCAGCAGAAACGGGTCAAGTATGCCAAGCGGCTGAAGGTGGTCGAGGCCTTCCGGAAATCCGGAAACAAACCCGAGTGGATGATTCTGGATGTCATCCCGGTAATTCCGCCTGAGCTGCGGCCCCTGGTGCCCCTGGATGGCGGGCGCTTTGCCACCTCCGATCTGAACGACCTCTACCGCCGCGTCATCAACCGGAACAACCGGCTGAAGAAGTTGATGGAGCTCCATGCTCCGGACGTGATCGTGCGAAACGAGAAGCGCATGCTCCAGGAAGCGGTGGATGCCCTGTTTGATAACGGCCGCCGCGGCCGCGTGCTGCGCGGGGCCAATAACCGGCCGCTCAAGTCCCTCTCCGACACCTTGAAAGGCAAGCAAGGACGCTTCCGTCAGAACCTCCTCGGCAAGCGCGTGGACTACTCCGGGCGTTCGGTGATTGTGGTAGGCCCCGAGCAGAAGCTCCACCAGTGCGGTCTGCCCAAGAAGATGGCTCTGGAGCTCTTCAAGCCGTTCATCTATCACCGGCTGGAACAGGCTGGCCACTGCACCACCATCAAGGCTGCCAAGGAAATGGTGGAGCGCCAAGAACCGGTGGTTTGGGACATCCTGGAAGAGGTGATCAAAGACCATCCGGTGCTGCTCAATCGTGCCCCGACGCTCCACCGGCTGGGCATCCAGGCGTTCGAACCTGTGCTCGTGGAAGGCAAGGCCATCAAGATCCACCCGCTGGTCTGCACGGCGTTCAACGCGGACTTCGACGGCGACCAGATGGCCGTGCACATCCCGCTCTCCCCCGAAGCTCAGATCGAGGCCTCGGTCTTGATGCTATCCTCGCACAACATCCTTTCGCCAGCCAACGGACAGCCTCTCGCCGTCCCCACTCAGGACATCGTACTGGGGGTGTACTACCTGACCAAAGAGAAGCGCGGCACCAAAGGAGAGGGCCGGGCCTTTGCTAACAGTGAGGAAGTCCTGTTGGCTCTGGAAGCGGGCGAGGTCGAGACGCTCACGCCTATCCGCCTGCGTTACACCGGCCGCGTCATCGATCTGACGACGGCATACGATGACCAGGACGTGCTCCACACCGAACCTATCACGGTAAAGAACCAGTTCATCAACACAACCGTAGGCCGTGTGATCTTCAACGACCACCTGCCCAACGGCATGCCCTTCATCAACGGTCTTCTCAGGAAGAAAGGGCTTGGCGCGCTCGTCAACTATTGCTACTTGCGCTTTGGCCTGGAGACCACGGTTCAGATGTTGGACGAAGTCAAGACCCTGGGATTCCTTTATGCCACCAAGGCCGGCATCTCCATCGGCATCGACGACCTCGTCGTCCCCCTGAACAAAGCGAGCTTGGTCGAGGCGGCTGAAAAGGAAGTCATCGAGGTGGAAAAGCAATACCAGGAAGGCGCTATCACCCACGGCGAGCGCTACAACAAGGTGATTGCCATCTGGTCGAATGTGACAGACCGCGTGGCCGACGAGATGTTCCAGGTGATGGAAGCGCAGGACACGGCCGGCAAGCTGAACCCCATTTACATCATGGCTGACTCCGGCGCCCGTGGGTCGAAACAGCAGATCCGGCAGCTTTCGGGCATGCGCGGCTTGATGGCCAAGCCTTCCGGCGAAATCATCGAGACCCCGATCACCGCCAACTTCCGTGAAGGCCTCAACGTGTTGCAGTACTTCATCTCCACACACGGCGCGCGAAAAGGACTGGCAGACACGGCGCTGAAGACCGCCGACTCGGGCTACCTCACGCGGCGTCTGGTCGACGTGGCGCAGGACGTGATCATCTCCGAGTTCGACTGCGGAACGCTGGACGGCATCTATGTGGAGCCGATCGTGGAAGCCGGGGAAGTGGTCGAGCCCCTGCGCGACCGCATCGTGGGCCGCGTCTCCCTCGAGCAAATCAAGGATTACGAGGGCAACGTCATCGTCGATGTCAACCAGGAAATCAACGAGGACCTGGCGGCCGCCATCCAGTCTGCCGGCATCGAGCACGTGAAGATTCGCTCCGTCTTGACCTGTGAGTCCCGGCGCGGAGTCTGTGTGCGATGCTACGGGCGCAACCTGGCCACCGGCCGGCTGGTCGAGATGGGCGAGGCGGTAGGCGTCATCGCCGCCCAGTCCATCGGTGAGCCCGGTACCCAGCTCACCATGCGTACCTTTCACATCGGCGGGACCGCCAGCCGGATCACCGAGCAATCCACCCTGGAGGCGAAGAACCACGGCTTCCTCAAGTTCCACAACCTTCAGACGGTCACCAATCCTGACGGCCACTTTGTAGTCATGAACCGCAACGGGTCCGTGGTCATCGTGGACGACAAGGGCCGCGAGCGCGAACGATACTCCGTGGTTTACGGGGCCAAGATCCGATTCGCTGACGGTGCCCCTGTCAAAATCGGCGATGTTATCGTCGAGTGGGATCCTTACACCTTTTCGATCCTGACGGAGGTCGGTGGCACGGTCCAATTCAAGGATTTAGAGGTCGGCGTCACCCTTCAGGAACAGGTCGATGAAGTCACGGGCCTCTCGCAATGGGTGGTGAAGGAAGCTCCGGACGAGAAATGCCAGCCCCAGATCATCTTCCGTAGCGAGAAGAAAGGCACGAAGAAATACCTCATGCCCTCGCGCGCGCATCTGATGGTGCAGGATGGCCACGAGGTGAATGCCGGCGACGTGCTGGCAAAGATCCCCCGCGAAACCACCAAGACCAAGGACATCACCGGCGGCCTGCCGCGCGTGGTCGAACTCTTTGAGGCCCGTAAGCCTCATGAACCCGCGGTCATCACGGAAATTGACGGCCTTGTGAAATACGGCGACGTCACCAAAGGTCAGCGCAAGATCATTGTGGTGCCCGACCGCGGAGAGCCTAAAGAGTATCTGCTGCCTCGTGGCGTCCACGTGTCCGTGCAGGAAGGTGAACGAGTGCGCGCCGGTGAGCCTCTCATGGATGGCCCGCGCAATCCGCACGATATCCTGGCGGTCCTGGGCGAAAAGGAACTCCAGAAGTACTTGGTCGATGAAATCCAGGAGGTCTACCGTCTCCAGGGCGTCAACATTAACGATAAGCACATTGAGGTCATCGTGCGGCAGATGATGCGCTGGGTGAAGGTAGAGGACGTCGGCGACACGGAGTTCCTCCTTGAGGAGCAGGTGGACAAGTTCAAGTTCCGCGAGGAGAACGAAAACGTGAAGGTGAGGGGCGGAAAAGCCGCCACCGGCAGGCCGCTGCTCCTCGGCATTACCAAAGCTTCTCTGGCCACCGATTCGTTCATCTCCGCGGCTTCGTTCCAGGAAACCACCCGCGTCCTTACAGAAGCCTCCATTCGCGGTGCGGTGGATCACCTGCGCGGGCTGAAGGAAAACGTCATCATGGGCCGCCTGATTCCGGCGGGCACGGGCCTGGAGTTCTACCGGAACTTCAAGCTGCTCACCGAAGTCGAGGCTCCTCCGCCCGAGGTTCCGGCACCCGCTGAGGCAGCCATCCCAGGCGCTCCTGCCCCTGGCGTAGCAGCCGAGCTCGCCGACGAGGACGAGGCGCGGACGCAATAGTGGTCAGTGACGAGTGACAAGTGAGGAGTCTTAGTTCCTGCTTATCACTTGTCACCAATTACTCGTCACTCTCTTTCTATGCAGCTCAACTGCTGGAAATGCGGGGGCACCATCCAGGTTTCGCCGGGTACTCCACTCGGCAAGCGGGAAACCTGCCCTAAGTGCGACGCGGATGTGCATTCGTGCCGCAATTGCCAGTTCTATGACCCAGGCAAACATAACCAATGCGCCGAGCCACAGGCCGAATGGGTCGGCGACAAAGAAGCCGCTAATTATTGCGACTATTTTCAACCCAACCCCACTCTTCTAGCCCGTGGTGAGCGCTCTTCCACCAAAACACAAGACGTCAAGAAGAAGTTCGACTCGCTATTTAAGATTTAGAAGGCGGCGGGATCCCCGAAGGCTTACGCCATCCGCCAAAGCCCGGCCCGAAGGGTGCAATAACGCTTTCCTCCCATCAGACTGACCTCAACATCGTCATAAATCCTATCAAAGAGGGGATCGGGTTTGTCGAGATATCGGAACCCTTTAGCAGCCTGCCGGGCGTGCTTGAAAAATTCTTCCTTTTCCCGTCCACCGTTCGACTCCGTACTCGGGACAGCGGAAACGTAGGAGGCGATTACCAACCCGTAGATTTGTTTGCTGCGCGCCTGCAGCTTTACAGGAAAGCCATAGTGGCGATTCGAATTGAACTTGCCTAGCTGACGCCTTAGCCCCTCCAGCGAAGCTCTTGTCTCGTCATTGGCATTGAACTCCCAGGCCCTGTGCCTCCGCTGAAGATATTTAGCCTCTATAAGCGCGCAAACCTCGCAGTTAGAGTCACCTTTTGTTCCACGGAGTCGACCTCGAAGAACAACTATGTCGAATTTCTGCTCTCCCCTATTTGCAGCATTTGTCACGGGGAACCGACTCCCTCGCGACTCCAACCAGATGCGGTATGCAAACTCTTTGACGAGCATATCCCCCATCCGTCCCGCGAGCTGAAGGAAGGCGAATTTCTCCTGCTCTTTCTTCAGGTGTTTTAGCAGGCTATAGTAATTGCTGATTATCCCGCTCGTCATACTGGCCTCCGAATATTTGACCTCACCTTTCAGGCCTGCCCTGGCCGCTCAGTCTAGCACGAACCCACCGGCTTTTTCGAAGGCGTGGGCGACGCGGAGGAGTCGCGCTTCGTCGAAGTGCTTGGCGAGGATTTGCATGCCGACGGGCAGATGCGGTTCGCCCTTGGTCTTGCCGCAGGGCACCGAGATGCCGGGGATACCTGCCAGGCTGGCGGTCACCGTGTAGATATCGGCGAGGTACATTTGCAGAGGATCGTCCACTCGTTCACCGAGCTTGAAGGCGGGAATGGGAGAGGTCGGTGTCACTATTACATCGACATCGTCAAATGCTTCCAGGAAGTCGCGGGTGATCAGTGTGCGAACTCTCTGCGCCTTCAGATAGTACGCATCGTAATAGCCGGAGCTCAGGACGTACGTGCCCAGCATGATGCGCCGTTTCACTTCGGCGCCGAAGCCCCGGTCGCGCGTCTTCTTGTACATGTCGCGCAGATCGTCGTGTTCGGGTGAGCGGAATCCGTAGCGCACGCCGTCGTACCGCGCGAGATTCGAGCTCGCCTCAGCGGTGCAAATGATGTAATAGCAGGCGATGGCGTAATCGGTGTGCGGCAGGCTGATGGGCGTGATGGTACAGCCCAGCTTTCCCAGCACATCAATCCCCTTCTGAATGTTGTCCCCAATTATCGGATTAAGACCTTTGAAATACTCGCTGGGCACACCCACTCTGCGCCTGCGCACGTCGCTATCAAGTGTGTTCTCGTAATCTTCAACGGGAACAGCTGCCGAAGTCGAATCCCGTGCATCGCGTCCGGCGATGGTCTGAAGGATCAAGGCGACGTCGCGCACGCTCCGGCCAAAGGGGCCGATGTGGTCGAGCGAGGAAGCGAACGCCACCAGCCCGAAGCGCGACACCCTTCCATAAGTACCCATCATGCCGACAATGCCGCACAGCGCGGCGGGCTGACGGATAGAGCCTCCGGTATCCGAACCGAGGGAAACGGGCGCCAAGTTCGCAGCCACGGCCGCCGCGGATCCCCCACTCGATCCGCCCGGCACCCTGGTCAAGTCTTGAGGGTTACGCGTGGGGAAGAAACCAGAGTTTTCCGTAGAGGAACCCATCGCAAATTCGTCGCAATTCGTCTTCCCTAGAATGACGGCGCCTGCCCTCTCGAGTCTCTCCACGGCGGTAGCGTCGTAAGGCGCGACGTAGTCTTCGAGAATCCGCGAGGCGCAAGTCGTTCGCACACCTCGGGTCAGGATTACGTCCTTCACGGCCACCGGGACGCCGGCGAGCGGACCTAACGGTTCACCCGCAGCGATCTGGTGGTCGATCTTCCTGGCCTGCTCGAGCGCCCGTTCGGGACAGACGGCGAGGTAGGCACGCACCTCCTTGTCCTTCCGCTCAATGCGGTCGAGGTGTGCTTGCGCCACCTCCACCGCAGTCGTCTGGCGGCTGATCAGGAGGTCTCGAATCCGCTCGATTGTTAAGGCGGTAAGATCCATATCCAACGGCGCGCCTGCCAGCGGCGCAAAAACCTCAGCCCCACCGACCTACACAGAAGCAGTATTGGCAGGGAAAGAAGCCTGGAGGCCGATCCTGGTCATTCCTCCTTTTCGATGACACGCGGCACTCGAAAGCAGCCTGCGCCCTGGTCAGGAGCGTTCGCCAGGGCTTCGTCTTGCTCGAACGTTTTCCGCGGCTGATCTGATCGCAACGAGGGGTTTTCCGCGGCCGGGTAAGTGACCTGAGCCATCGGCTCCACTTCGACCGTATCCAGCTCATTCAATTTCTGAACGTACTGCAAGATAGCATCGAGTTGCGGCAGGAACTTCTCCACTTCTTCCCCGGTCAACTCCAGGTGGGCAAGCTCAGCGACGTATCGGACATCTTTCTCCGTCAAGGCCATCAGTGCACCCCTTTTTGACGACGCCCGAAATACTTGGCGTAGGAGCGTCCGATGGTGCGGGCCATGTCAGGATCGAAACTCGCCTCGTTGGCCGGCCAGTCTGTCTGACTGACTTCGGGAGCGGGAGAAATCGCTTGCTGAGGCTCGGGCAGCCAAGCCGGATCGAGTTGGTCAACACAGCGGACTCGGAGTTTCTTTACCACCGGTCCGCCCAGGAAGCTGTTGACTTCCGCCCGGATTTCCTCCGCCATCTGCTGGAGCTGCGCGCCCCAGCAAGAACAGTCGGCGGCAAGCGTCAGCGTCCCCGCGCTAAAAGCCACCGGCTGACAACGCCGTGCCATGGCCTTCCCAGCCACGCGGGGCCAAAGAGGAGCGAGAATCTCAACCACCCGCGGAGCCGCGTGGCGCATGTGCCTCTTAAAAACGCTGGGAAGGATTTTCCCAACTTCTTCCATGTGGGGCGCTCCGAAGTTCTGACTTCACACTGTAACGAAGATTGGAAGTCTAGCACAGCGCGCCCCGCGGGGAAAATCACTTGTGACGCGGGGCACCGGCTCCTATAATGCCCTAACCATGCGCTTGATACTTGCGTCCGCTTCGCCGCGCCGTCAGGAACTGCTGCGCAACGCAGGTTTTGATTTCGAGGTGTGTCCCAGCCAGATCCCAGAAGAGGGACCGAGTCGGAGTGAGCCGCCGGTTGAGTTCGTGCGCCGGGTCGCTCGCGAGAAGGTCCTGAGGGTTGCCGCCTCCCGTGAACCAGGCAGCTTGGTTCTGGGCGCGGATACGGTGGTTGTCATCAATGGTCTGGTCCTCGGTAAGCCCACCGGCCCTCATGACGCCACGCACATGCTTCGCCTGCTCTCCGGCCAAACCCACCAGGTGATTACGGGGGTCTGCCTGGTGCGCGTCCCGGACGAGATCAAGGCCCTTACGCATGAAACCACTTTCGTCACCTTCCGCGAACTGGATGAGTCGGAGATCCGCAGTTACATTGAAAGCCGCGAGCCCTTCGACAAAGCGGGAGCGTACGCTGTCCAAGGCCTGGCGTCAAAATTCGTGACCCGCATTTCAGGTTGCTACTTTAATGTGGTGGGGCTACCCGTTCCCCTTGTGTACGAGATCCTGAAACCCTTTTTGCAGCCAGAGGTCAGTGGTCCGTAGTCCATCGTTTGTCGCAACTGACCACGGACCATGGACAACGGACTGTTACAGAATGATTCGCTCGTCGCCCTCCCGGCGAGTGACGCGTTCCCGATCGAGGTATTCGAGCAACGGGATGGCATATTTCCGACTGAGTCCGGTGAGCTCCTTAAAAACCGCAACGCTCAGCCGATTGCTCTGCGCCCTTCGCCGCGCCAGGAGTTCCCGAAGCTCGTCCAATGCCGCGCGGTGAAAGATCAAGTCCTCACTCACTTTCAGCAGCACGCTCTCCTTCAGCAAGATCCGGAGGAGCTTCTCGGCTCGTGCTCGGTCAATCCGCAGGCCGGTTAAGACCTCGTGAGCACTCGGGACCGCCAGCCCAGCTTTCTTAAAGGCCTCGCTGATCTGTTCCTTCGCGGCCAGCTCTTCAGATGTCAATTGGATTTGGCGCCCGCCGAGCCGTACTGTCTCGCCTTGCACATCCACCTTGCCGTGCGTCCCCAGCACTTGCAGAAGCGCGTTGAAAAGCAAGGTCGAAGGCAAGGACCGCGAGGGTCCGCCGGCTGCGATCTTGGAGCACAATTCTTCTTTGGGGAGCCCCGCTACCAGGGGATTAGCTGCATGGAACTTTTCGAGCTGTCCGACCACGCGTTTCGCCAGCGCGCCGAAATGCTCCCGGTGAATCAGCAGGCTTGGCGGCTGCCCCAGAAGCATCAGTCGAGTCGTGGCTTCCAACGCCTTGCCCACGCGGAGAATCTCCGAAGGTTGCCAACCGGTGCGAGCAACCAGTGAGGAGAGCAACGCCTCGCCGGACTGCCGCACCAGCAATTCCAGGCGAGCCTGCGAATCACCCTGTTCCATCGTGGTGAGAAATTCGTGCACGAGAGGGTCGCCGGGCCGGTGCTTAGGAGGCTGGTTGTCGAGCACTGTTCCGCCCCCGATAGTCGTGACCGGCGAGAACTGCCGGATGATGAAGCGGTCCCCAGGCGCAAAGAGACCCGGTTCCGCCAGCCGCAATTGCGCCAAGGTATTCTCGCCCGGCTTCAGCTCCTTGCCTTCTAACAGAACCACCTCCGCCAACATCTCGGCTGTTCCGCAATGGAAGTGCACCCTGGCACGGTTCTTCAAAGACCGAGCGGTAGACAAGAGATGAAGCCTGCAATCGAGACGGTTGGTCGCTTCAAAAAGACCCGGCGCGGCAAGGACCATGCCTCGTGTAATCTCCTTGGCCTCGACACCGACCAGGTTCAGGGCGGTACGCTGCCCCGCCACCGCGATGTCAGCCGGCGCGTTATGCACTTCAATCCCGCGGACGCGCGCGCGGCGTCCCAAGGGGAAGATCTCCACATCCGCTTCTTTCTCTATTTTTCCGGCGAGGAGCGTCCCAGTGACTACCACGCCAAATCCCTTCATCACGAAGGCGCGGTCAATCGGCAGGCGAAAGGGGAGGTCAGCAGGTCGGAGAGGGACTTCGAGGCTTAAGCGGCGCAGCTCGGCTTTCAGCGTTTCCAGACCTTCACCTGTCTGCGCGCTCACTGGAAGCACTGGTGCCCCCTCCAGGAAAGACCCGCCCACGAACTCCTGGACCTCCAGCCGCACCAAGTCGAGGATATCCCGATCCACGAGGTCCGCTTTCGTAATCGCCATCAGGCCCTTGCGGATCCCGAGGAGCCGGCAAATGTCGAAGTGCTCCCGCGTCTGTGGTTTGATGGATTCGTCCGCCGCCACGACGAGAAGGACCAAGTCAATCCCGCCGACGCCCGCCAGCATGTTTTTCACAAAGCGCTCGTGGCCCGGGACGTCGATGAAGCCAAGCCGCAGATCTTCGCCGAGGTCCAGGTGAGCAAATCCCAGATCGATGGTGATTCCCCGTCGCTTCTCTTCTTCGAGGCGATCGGGATCGATGCCCGTCAGCGCCCGGACCAATGCTGACTTCCCGTGATCAATGTGACCCGCTGTGCCCACAATGACGTGTTTCATCGAGCTTCGATTATGCTGGAAGCCAGGCGTGGTGACAATCGCGCCTGCGAAGTTCCAGAGGCCGGGCCGGGAAGGCTAGTTCTTGCGAGCAGGCGGCTGCGGTGGTTTTGCCTCTGGCTTCTCGTATTCGGCTCCCAGCCACACGCTGGCTATTGTCCAATTCCCGTAACGCTTCTGCAGGACGATGTCGTACTCTGCGACTGCCGTAGGATCTTCAAAGGTCACTCGCGCCAGTGCGCGGGTCTTATCCGGCGACAAGGTGACATTACGAATCTCAACCGTCACCGGCGGCTTGGCAGGCGCTTGAGAGGTGGGCGTTGATTTCGCCGGCAGCTTCACGCCGGTTGCTGGGGTGGGCGGTTCGGCTGGCGGAGGAAGTTCGAGCGCCGGGATAAAGTAAGTCTGGACAGCGGCATCGACCGATCCGCCCGCTTTCTTCCCCTCCGGCGAGGCCAGATATTTGGCGCGGCTTTCGATGACGGTGAGGGCGTTTTCCAGGTCGTCGCGAATGACCACGTCCCGCATTTTATCTTCCGCCTCGCGCATTCGCGCCGCCAACTTGGGGTCGGAGCGAATGGTCAGGGCGAGAATGGCTGCCTCGGTCACGGTTCGGTCGGGTTCCGAGTTCGACCGGTTGATGACATCGAAAAGCACGTCGGTGGCTTGCGGCGAATCAAACTCACCCAACGCTCCGTAATAGAAGCGCCGCAGATTAAGGTCACGTGGATCCGAGACAAGCTTCCAGAGGATCTCAAGCGCTTTCTCGCCGCCGATGAAAGCCAGCGACTGTGCCGCGAATTCGGCCGTCCGATCGTCCTTCAAGGCCGCAGCCAGTTGGGGGACAATGCTCGGCCCGGCAGCAAACGCGGCGCGATAGAGCGCATCGCTTGCCTCTGTGTTCGGTGAGCTCAGAATGCCAAACAGGAGTTCCGGAGCCCAATCACCGGGTGGAGGAGCTTCCTCCTGCCCCGATTGAATATCCGACGAGGTCGGGATCTCGGGCGGTTCCGGTTGCGATGGTGGTGTGGGTTGCTGGGCCAGACACAAAGCAGAAAGCAGTAGGCAGTAAGCAGAAAGCAGCAATAGATATCTGCTCCCGGCTATCCGCCGCCTGCCTTCCGCCGTCTGCATACTGTCCTCTGACGTCTTTTGGATGCCGAGCGACGATGCAGAGTTGGAGACGTCTTTCGAGGAGCCATCAGGCCGCACATGGCAGAGAGGCGAGCTCACGCGTAAGTTCCTTGCTGCATTCTGAGTGCCAAGGCTGATCGCCAGCCGATTCAAGCTTGCACCTTTTCACGCTTCCCCGCACAAGGGCGGAGGCTACGCAGACTTTCGACTATCCAGGAGCAGGGGGAGCTCGCGAAGATCGGCGATCAGCAAGTCGGGTGGAACGTCCTCGAGTGTGTGCGCCCCGAAACCGTAAGTCACCCCGCACGTCCACACACGAGCGTTGCGGCCGGTGAGCACGTCGGTATCGGAGTCGCCCACGATCATCGTCTGCTGGGGAGAGGCCATTAGATCGCTCATCAGCCTTTCGACACCCATCGGGTCAGGCTTCTTTCGGGGAAAGCTATTGCCCCCGTAAATATACGAGAAGCAGGGGGCGAGTTCCAACCGGGCAAGCATCTCACGAGTAAAATTGGCTGGCTTGTTGGTTAGCACCGCCAGCTTGCGGTCGCCAAGTTCCTGCAACGCTTCTCGAACCCCAGGGTAGGGCGTGGTGTTGTCGAGCATGTGCAGCCGGTAATACTCCAGGAAGAAGGCCAGCCCCTTCTCCATGTTCTCCTCCGAGGCCTGATCGCCAAGCGCTCGCTGCACCAGCGTGGTTACGCCGTGGCCCACGTAAGAGGCGATGAGGTCGAGAGGGAGAGGACCCAAGCCCATCTGCTGGCGCATGGCATTGACGCTTAGGGCCAAGTCCTGCTTGCTGTCCACCAAGGTGCCATCCAGGTCAAAGACCAGCAAGCGAATCTCAGTCAGAGCGTCCCGAGGTATCGTCATCAGTACACCACTACCTCACTCCGAAGGTGGAGGGGGTTCAACGCCCGGTTCCAGAGCGCGGAGGACAAGCGCGGCTTCTTCTGCCGGGATGGGGTTGAAGTAGAAGCCTTCGCTGCCCAGGTATCGGCGCTGGCCCTCGACGTCCGGGTGAATTTCGATGTGCCAGTGGAAATCCTCCGGCAGCGTTTTCCACCAATCTTTGGTCGGCCGGTGCGCCTCCAGGTTGGGCTCGGTATGAAGCACCATGTGGAGCGTGTCCGAAATCTTCTCAATCCGCTGGAGACAAGACTTCAAGAAGGAAGCCAACGACAGGACGCGCTCGGGGTCCGTGTGGTCCTTCTCAAATGAAGACGAGTGCCGCAGCGGAAGCACCCATAGTTCGTAAGGTGACCGCGAGGCAAACGGGCAAAGAGCAAGGAAATCCGCGTTCTGATCCACGACGCGTTTCTCCTGGTGCATTTCCTGCTGCAGGATGTCGCAGTAGAGGCAGCGCTCCTTCCGATGGAAATGCGCGCGGCTCCAGCGAAACTCAATCTCCAGCACTTGCGGCAAAACCGGTGAGGCAAGGATCTGAGAGTAGCTGTGGCCCTGGAGCGCGGGAGTGGGCGGGTGCTGGTCCTTGAAGAGAGAAACGTAGCGAAAGCGATGGTCGCGTTTCAGATCGATGATGCGGTCGCGACAAAGTTCGATGACTTTGGCGATGTGTTGCGGCGGAAGCTGCGCCAGCGTCACCGCGTGTTGCGGCGTCTCCACCACAATCTCGTGTGCCCCGACGGGGTTCATGCGGTCCAGAATGCCCTCGCCGCGCCGGTCCGCCGCCCCTTCGACCAGGAAAATGGGCGCGCGATCGTGAAAGATCCGGGCGCCCCACGCGCTGCTCGCATCGCGCCAGTCCTGAATCGCTTTAGGGGTCAACTGCTCATTCCCCTGGCAAAAAGGGCAGAGTACTCCCGAGTCGCGCACATCGGCCATCACCGGGCGTTTCCCTGTAACTACCCATCGGCGGGTTACAGGGTCTAATCGAAGTTCTGCCATGTCCTCGGCCTTTCCTAGCGATTTGGAGACCGGGCTCGAGAGCGGCAGCCCGGCTTGGAATCGTCCGCTTTAGCGACGGTCGGGATTACCAGATTTGTCATTCTAGCCTGAAACGGTCTGCACGTCATGGTAGACGAATGGTCAGAGCAGTCTATTGCCTCGGCGGATCGTCCCGTGTCCCTTGGAGAGACGCCTGGCCTCACCCCTGCAAGCTCTGGCGCTCCGGGTTTTTGCACCCGAGACCGCGAGGGAACAGACAGTCCTCGACGGCTCGCATACGGTGTGGTAGTTTTGCGTCTTGGGCCAAGTTTCAAACGGACTCGAGGCTCATGGCGGAAATCCATCCCTTCCGAGCACTCCACTACAACCCGGCGAAGATCCCCGATCTCGGGAAAGTCGTCACGCAGCCCTACGACAAGATCACCGCGGAGATGCAGGCGCGTTACTACGAGCTGAGCCCGTACAATCTGGTGCGCATTATTCGCGGTCGCCAGGAGCCGGCGGACAATCCCCAGGACAACGTCTATCTGCGCGCCGTCCGCGATTTTCGGCAATGGACCAAGCAAGGCATTCTGGTCTCCGCACCCGAACCCGCGCTTTATCCCTACTACCAGGAATACGACGTGCCCGGGCAACAGGGAATCCGCAAGCAACGCCGGGGCTTCGTCGCCCTGTGCCGGATTGAGGATTACTCTGCGCGCGTCGTCCACCGGCATGAAGAAACACTCTCCGGTCCCAAGGCAGACCGACTGGAGTTGCTGAAAGCCGCGCGCGCACACTTCGGCCAAATCTTCATGCTTTACAGCGACCCCCCAGGTGCAGTCGAGACCATGCTGGCCTCGTACGCACAGCAGAAACCCTGGGAGCAACTCATCGATGAGTATGGCGCCCTGCATTCTGTCTGGCAGGTCACCGACCACTCGGCCATCGCGCAGGTCGCGACGGCATTCCGCGACAAGCAACTCGTGATCGCGGACGGGCATCATCGCTACGAGACCGCGCTCGCCTACCGGGATTACTGCCGGGAGCAGCGAAAACCCGACGACCACGCAGAATGCGTGATGATGACTTTCATCCGCATGGAGACCGACGGGCTCACCATCCTGCCTACCCATCGCCTGGTTCACAGCCTGCCTGGTTTCGATTGGGCCAAGTTTGCTACTGCGGCGCGCGCCATTTTCGACTGGGAGGAGATCCCAGCACACGGTTCTGCCGGCGATTGGGCAAGCCAACTCCTGCGCAACGTGGCCCAAGCCGGTCGTGAGCGACCAACTTTCGGAGCATATGCAGGGTGTGGGAAGGTGGCGCTCCTTCGCCTGCGCCACGACTTTGATCTGGATAGCGCGCTTCAGGATCTTCCTACAACCTTGCGCCGCCTCGACGTGGTTATCCTGCACCGGCTACTTCTCGAGAAGATACTGGGCATCGACCGCGAAGCCGTACGCGAAGAGAAGAACCTGCACTATTGCCGCGAATTCGAAGTTGCCGCGGAGCAAGTGGAGAAGGACAAGGCGCAGGTCTGTTTCCTGCTGAACCCAACGCCGGTGGAAGCGGTGCGCGATAACGCCTTGGCCGGACACGCGCTCCCGCAGAAATCCACGGACTTCTACCCCAAGCTGCTTTCAGGACTCACGATTTACTGGTTGGACAATCCTGCTGGTCTGTAACGTGTGGCGCAGAGTCGCTCTTGAACTTTGCGGCTCTTCCAACCGGGTGGCGAGCCGTCCCGGCGGCCCAACGTGGCAACCGCGTTCTCCGCGGCATACGATCATGCGAGGCTCGTCACGGAAGAGCCGCAGATTCGCCATGGCGAGTCTGCGCGAGCTGACGAGTCGCGGTTGCTCAGGAGGCAGGGCCAAAAGACTTGATGGCGTCCTCGACGCTGTCGTACACCTCAAACACGGTGACCAGCTTGGTAATGTGGAGCTGCTCGCGGAATTTCTTGGTCAGATTCGCCAGCTTCATGCTGGCGCCCTGGCTCTGCGCGGATGTGTAGCCCGCCACGAGCGTGCCCAGGCCCGCGCTATCGATGTAGCTGGTATCGGCCAGGTCCAAAATCAAGCGCCGCTTGCCTTTGGCGAGAACCTCCTTAATCTTGGTCCGGAGCTGATTGCTCTCCTCCCCGAGCGTCACGCGGCCTGCCAGATCCAGTATCGTAATCCCGCCTGATTCCTTCTCCACAATGTTCAATGCCATGTTTGGCCTCCTTCGATGGCGTCCTACTGTAATTGGGTTCTCTCCGCCGGTTCCGACCTCCGCCTCTCCGCATGCGCCACGCAGTCGCCGCGGTTTCTTTTAGCCCGCTCGGCGTGCGCGCTTTGTGGGCTGCGTGCCGGGTGTCACGCCCTCCCTTGGCCTCTCCTCCCCACCACAGGCTCACCGTCGGGCCTCAGCGGAACGGGCATTTTACAAGGCTCAATCAGGAAAGTAAATCCACGTAGCAGTTTTCCGGCCCCTGAACCCGCACTGAGGCAAAGGGCTTATTCCAACTCTGAACAGGACATGAAGAAGCCCCAGCGGAAATATATCATCTTGCAGCGTCATGACACGACATAACGAGAGCATACCGGCCAGGACTTCTGGGGAAACTCACCGTGTGCCGCAGTGTTCGCAGCCCCCAAAGCTTCTTCGCGCACGACGACCCGCCCCTAGTTGAGGAGCGCCTGGATTAAACCCACGTCCCAGGCCAGGAAGATGCCAAAGCCCAGGCTGAAGAGCCCCGCGGTGAGGCGCACCACACGCTCCAGCAGGACCACGCGACGTGCCGCCAAGACCAGCGGTACGCTCATCAACAGGCTCATTACCGTCATCCCCCCGATCGAACCCAAGCCAAAGATCAGGATATAGCAGACCGCCAGCAGCAGCGAGGGAATGGCTCCTACGACCAACAGCATTACCGCGGCTGATCCCGCCAGACCGTGCACGACGCCCACCACAAAAGGTCTGCCACCTAAACGTAGCATCCGGTGATGATGGGCGTGCTGGGCTTCCCTGGAATGAAAATGCAAGTGCGTGTGGCCGACGCCCTCGTGCTCGTGCACGTGGACGTGGACCGTCTGGCCCTTGGCCAAGCGCAACAGAACATTCGCGCCCAGGAACACCAGCATGCACCCAACAAGGAACTCCAGCACCTGCGACATGCAGGGGCTCACCGCGAGCCGGAAAGCCGCGATCACTACCCCAAAAACGAGCAAGGCCAGCGTATGCCCCCCCCAGAAGACTCCAATGAGGGACGAGCGCCAGGGACGCCGCTCCTCGCTGACGAAGGTGGAGACCGCGGCCAGGTGGTCGGCGTCCAGGGCGTGCCTCATCCCCAGGACAAAACCCAGCGCGAGCGTTGTCCAAACAGGGAAACCGCCGGAATGCGCAAGGAATGCCAATGTCAATTTGGAACCTCAGGGATAACGCGCGGCAATGAAGGCCGAAATATTCTCGTACGCGCGCGCGAGGGTCGCCTCGTCTGGCAGGAAGACGATGCGGAAGTGGCGAGTCCCCGGCTGCTGCCCGAAGCCGCCGCCGTGCACCACCAGGACGTGCTTCTCCAGCAGCAGTTGCCGGACGAAATCCTCGTCGCTATCCGGAATGTCGAGACGCGGGAATGCATAGAATGCCCCACGCGGCTTCACGCAGCTCACGTGCGGCGTGGCGTTGCACCAATTCACCGTGAGATCGCGGCGCGACCGCAACTTCTGCAGCACCTCCTCCAGGTGATCCTGAGGGCCTTCCAGAGCCGGGCGCACCGCATACTGCACCGGATAATTCGCGCACAGCCGGGCGCGGAGCAGTTTGTAAATTCCCTCCAGGTAGGGTTTAACCGCTGCGGCGTCACCGCTGACCACCGCCCAACCCAGGCGCCAACCGGGCACCAGATATCCCTTGGAGAGCCCGCCAAAAGTCACCACGGGAAGGTCCGGCGCCAGAGCCGCGATGGGCAGGTGAGGTTGGTCGTCCAAGATAAGCTCGTCATAGATTTCGTCAGCCAGAATCACCAGGTTATGCTGGCGGGCCATTTCTGCGATGCTTTCGAGGGTCTGACGGGAATAAACGGCGCCGGTGGGATTGTTCGGATTGATCACCACGATGGCACGCGTCCCGGCAAAAATCCTGCTGGCCAGGTGTTCAAGGTCGGGTTCCCATCTCGAGTCCTCGTCAAGCGCGTAGGTATTCGGCTGGGCCCCGAGCTTGGCCAGAACCGCGGAGTAAAGCGGGTACTCAGGGCAGGGCGTCAAAACGTTCTCGCCGGGGTTCAACAGCGCCGTCAGGCAGATATCCACCGCTTCGCTCACGCCCGCCGTGATGAAAACGCTCTGAATGTTGTGGATGCCCTTGCGCGCCGCCTCCGTGCGGATAGCCTCCAAAGCCTCCTCAACGCCCAAGGAAGGTCCGTAGCCGTTCTTGCCATCCCGCATCGCTTTGGCCACCGCCTCGATCAAGTGCGGCGGCACCTGAAAGTCGAAGGCCAACGGGTCGCCGATGTTGAGGGGGAGAATCTCCTTCCCCTGGCGTGCGAGTTCCTCGGCAGTCACGGCGATATCGCGGATGGCGTACCGGATCTGCTCCATCCGCTGCGCAGCGGGAATCTCTCGGATATGTTCAGTTTTTCGAGACATGGGTAAAAGCACATTTGTAACAAAAACGCGCGATGCGGTCAAACTGACGCCGAGCCGGGGGGCGACCAAAACTCCAAAGGATTTGCACGTCTCACGTCGAAAGGCAGAATCTGACAATGCGAATGCAGATTCGCAGGCTCACGCGCCTTACCAATGCCTTTTCAAAGAAGTGGGAGAACCTAAAAGCACCTCTAGTCTTGCATTTCGCATGGTACAATTTCTGCCGCCTCCATCAAACCTTGCGTGTGACTCCCGCGATGGAAGCGGGGATTACCGACCGGGTTTAGAGTATGGACGACCTTTTGGTTGCTTAGGCGGCAGATTTGGCGGCTTCTTCTTCCAGCAGTCGAGCGTCAATGACCTTTGAGGTTGTCTCTGTTACCGCCTTGCTGACTGTGGACTTTAGAGACTTCAATCCTGCGTGGCATAAGCCCAAGACAATCGCCAAGAAAACCAAGGCGAGGAGGATCGGAGATCCGGTAAGAAGACGCTGTAAAGCTAGGGCGCACACCCTATTATGAAATTCAGTCAGATCCTTACGAACTTCCTCGTCCTTAATGTCTTTGACCGCTTTGTTCCACTTTTCAGACCATTCTAACCGAGGCTTGTCCTCTAGAGTCATCCACATCAAGCTCATCATGCAAACCCGAAAGAACGTTAGCTGATGGGCGTAGCGTATAAAGCCATTCATCAGTTGTCGCAGCAAGCGATAGGCAGGGTCGTTAAATCTAATCTTACCAGAGGCGCCGTAGTCGAATAATTCGTCACGTATTGCAAACATTTCTTGCCTGAACCGATCCAGTCGAGCGGTGGCCCATAACCACAGTAGGAGAACGAAAATCGCAATCAAGGCGGTGGCAGATTGAAAAACGATTGCCAGTACCTGCGCATTCATTTTACTCGTCCTCCCTTCTTGTCAATCCCCGAGAGGTTAGATGGCTTGAGGTTCTGCCTGGATCAACCATCAGTTCTAGCTTGCTAATGCGGGCTGCAAGCCTCTCCCTCGTTTTCCGATGTAAGCGTCTCTCGTTCAAGTATAGCATCACAGATATTCCAGAAACGGCAAGGCTCAGAGTATACACCATAGTGATGTTAGCGAAAAATCCCAATTTCAAATCTGCCAAGGAGGTTTTCCCCGCGAACGCCTGAACAGCAATCGCAACTTGGTGAGAGCAGTAGGCAACAGTTATACAAAGGACCGTCACGTTACCAAACCTGCGAACTACATTGAAAATGTGTCCAAAGAACCACCTGAGGAACGATGGCTCCTTAGTAGATCGTGATTGCTCTTCACTTTTGGTTTTTCGGCCTTTACCGGACATGCTTTCATCATCATACTCAATAATTACGACTTATCAACACAAAATTAGGACACTACCCCGAGCCGCTGCGCGCTGCCTGCGCTCCTAGCCCAGCAACTCATCGAGGTCGCGGTACGGCAGGCCCTGCGACTCCGCGACGGGCTGGCAAGTGATGTGTCCCGCGCAGGTATTCACGCCGCCCTTGAGCAGAGGGTTTTCCGCAATGGCGCCTTTCAGCCCCAGCGCCGCAATTTTCCGCACGTAAGGAAGCGTGGCATTGGTCAAGGCGATGGTGGAGGTCCTGGGCATGGCTCCCGGCATGTTGGTGACGCAGTAGTGGACCACGCCGTCGACGGTATAAACCGGATCGCTATGGGACGTGGGTCGGCTGGTTTCGACGCACCCACCTTGATCGACGGAGACATCGACGATGACCGAACCCGGCTGCATGGTGGATATCATCTGGCGCGTCACGAGCTTGGGCGCCGAGGCTCCGGGCACCAAGACGGCCCCAATCAACAAATCCGCCTTCTTCACCGCATCGGCGATGTAATAAGGACTGGAGAGATGCGTCTCCACCCTGCCGAAGAAAAGGTCATCCAGGTGGCGCAGGCGGTCGAGATCGACATCCAGGATGAGAACTTGCGCACCCATGCCCATGGCCATCTTGGCGGCGTTGATGCCGACCACGCCGGCTCCAATAATCACCACCAGAGCCGGCCGGACGCCCGGAACGCCTCCCAACAACACCCCTCGCCCGCCGTGCGGCTTCTGGAGAAAATAGCTTCCCACCACGATCGACATGCGGCCCGCAATCTCGCTCATGGGGGTCAATAGCGGCAACGCCCCGTGCTTGTCGCGGATGGTCTCATAGGCTACACCAGCCACCTTCGTCTCGAGCAACACGCGCGTCAACTCCGGCAGGGGCGCAAGATGCAGGTAACTAAACACGATTTGGCCCTTGCGCAGCCGGGGATACTCCAACTGAATCGGCTCCTTCACCTTGACGATCATTTCACTGCGCTCGTAGACCTCAGCCGCGGTGTTCAGCAGCTTGGCATCTGCCGCGCCGTACTCCTCGTCGGAGAAACCGGACCCCTCGCCAGCTCCCTTTTGCACCCACACGGTGTTCCCGTCTTGAACCAGCTCGTGCACGCCCGCCGGCACCAGACCCACTCGATACTCGTTGTCCTTTATCTCCTTCGGAAGACCAATATGCATTTTGCCCCCAGTAGCGGTACAGCCTGACTTGCTTCGCCCCCGTCAAGCCGCCCGCCTTCCTTCATATCGTAAACCGGCTTCCGGAGAAATGGTCAACTTGTTTAGTAAGAACGACTGCTTCCCGAGCTCGTCGCTTTTCAAAGGGGGTAGCGGGGAGTCGCGCTTTGACTCCGCGGCTCTTTCGAGAGGCGGTCTCGGGCTGCGTACAAGGGCAGACCTAAAAAGGTCTTCCCAACTCCGTTGGGACAGGCCGCCAGCCCCGAATATCGAGTTTCGCATCTCGAGTTTCGGGCTTTCTAGATGGCTTCGTTCGGGCGAAAAATGGGTTCGTTATGGGTTCATTTTGGGTTCGTTTTTTCGAGCCTCACCGTTTGTTTTCAATAACTTGGCGGCTTCGTCTTCTGATTTTCAACGTCTCTTTTTTCTGCTCGCTGGGCTAGAAGCGCCTGCTACGTTCTTTCTCCTCGCGGAAGTCTGCCTTCCTCGCGCTGGCTTTTCGAGAGGCCGGCATCTACCAGGCTTACCACGGCTGCCGCCCTCCCGATTCCATCGCGACAGGTTCCGCGCGGCTCTCGACGGAGCAGCTCGCAAGCTCTGCACCTTCAGAAGCGTGTTCAACTTGCGCTCAATCTGCCGATCCAGCGAGTTGTCCATGCGCAGCATCCAGGTCCAGCGCGAGTCCCGCGTAGCCGGGGAAATCTCCACGTGCTCGCGGAGGTAGAGTTTGTGCTCGGCGGTGAGATCCCAGACCTCGGCCAGAAGCAACTGCAACAGGTAGGCGTGCACGGAGAATCCTGGCGACTCAGGCGGCGCCTCGACAGGCCATTCTCCCGGTATCGATCCTACCACGGGCGTGGTCTGCTCGGCCTCTCGCAGCTCCTGAAACAGGCTTTGAACGGTTCCGCCTCGCCATGTGGGGTTTTTGCCGTACAGCGCCCAGAGGGCCGTCTCCACATCCTCATCCCTGCATCCGTTGCGCCGCTCCACCCGGGCGATCAAGAGTTCCAGCAAATCTCTTGCTTCTTCGAACTTCTCCTCGCAGTTCTTCGCCCGCAACAGCCCTACTTCCCGCACTTCGTTTTCTTCCAACGCTTGGCGGTTCACCTCGTGCAGCTCTCGCAGGCGCTCGAATTGCAGCCGCTCAACATCGCGGAGTTGCACGCCCGTCTGCGCCCGTTCGCCGCGAGCCTTTTTCCACCACAGCCTCGCCAGGTCTTCCACGAGCTTCGCTTCCAGACGATTGGCGGGTTGGAGCGAATCGATCAGGTCACGATGCATCCGCTCATATTCGCGGGGATCTTCGCCCAGGCCGGGCATCGCTTTGCGGAAGGATTGCGCATTCAGGCCGTGCTTCAGAGCGTTCAGCCGCGAGCGCTGCTTGCCGGCAACCGTCCGTGGACCGGTGGACTTCAGAGCATTCCGCCGGTTGGCGGCGATTTGCTGAGTGGAAAGCTGCCTTGTCTCGAGAGTTCCCATAGTCCCTCCTCGGGTGGTAGTGCGCTTGTCGGCCCATCGGACAGATCAGACCGACACACAATTCCCTTGCCATTCTATTGCCCCGCACTGGGACAGTGGGGAGCAGCAAGAATTGCGAGAACCTACTTTTTATCTGGTTAAGAGGGAATGAATTGGAGTTGAACACTCGGTTGACAAGAAGTCAACAGCTCACATTCTTGTGCTTTCTTGCGACTGTTGTTCAGCCCGGGTTGAACCCGTTCCAATCTATTCAGAACCTAACACCCACGCGTGGCCCGCAAAAGTCCTACGCCAACGCGCGCACGTCGAGCGGGATGCCTTTCTTCTCATCGCGGACCAGCGACATTGCCTGGGTGGGGCATTTCTCAACGCAGACCCCGCAGCCCATGCACAACTCCCAGCTTCTTGCCACATTCGAATCGGTCGTAGATAGGGCGTGGAAGGGACACGCGTCCACGCAGGCCTCGCAGAGATTGCAGAGTTCTTGATTGACATCGGCAACGTAGCCCGAAGAGGCCATAAAGCGGACGCCGTACTTCGCCATGGCTTCAATACCGGCGCAGCAGCACTTGCAGCAGTTGCAGATGGCGTAGAAGCGATTCAGCATCACATCTTTGAACCAGGCGGAGTGCAGGTGCCCGCGTTCATGCTCTTCCTGGAGGGTTTTCAGGGCCTCGGCTTGGGTGAGCCGGCGGCTGCTGTGCGGATTGTGTTCCAGAATGAAATCAACAAATGGCTGGCCGATCACCATGCAGACCTGGGTTGGCTGGCAGGGCTTAGCGCGGGCGTGGCGGCAGCAGCATTCGTAAACGGCCACATCAGGCGGTCCCTTCAGCACCAAATTCCGTGCCATGGGGTAAGGAATAATCTGCTCCAGGTCGCGCAGGGGAATGCCCTTTTTCGAGTTGATGATTGCCTCGGCCTGCTCCTGGGTGAGCACCTTGGCGTGATAGTGGTCGGAAAACCACCTCGCCCCGCGTGCCCCGGGGCGAGAGCGAAGGAAGGGGAACATACTGACAAGTAGCTTGGCGTACTGGTTGGTCCATCGGGTATAGACATACGCATGCAACGCATTGAGCCCAACACCGCCCTCGCGCATCATGCGCCAGGTAGAGGGGCGCAGCAGCCGCCAGCGCTCGCCGAAAACCCATAGAGCCAGTGTCAGAAACACCAGAACGCCGATGGCAACCAGAATGATCGTGCCGAGCATATGTGGACCTCCCCTTCAAGTGGAGTCCGGGTTTCGCGCGATTGTATTCCCGTGGCTCTCCCGGCACAATTCGAAATGGGAAGGCAATCCGAGGAAGCCAGCGCCCGGGCCACGCACCAAGCCCGCGTTTCGAGTCCTTACGAGATCGCTCTAGCAATCACGAAGGCCGCCGCAGCGGCAAGCCCACCAATAAGCGCGGTTTGAATCCCGCTGCGTACAGGCTTCGTGTCCGTGAAGTGTCCTTTGACGTAGCCAAAGACCATCAAGGCCAGCAAGGTAACAACTATGGAGAACAGCAACGCGATCCGCGTTTGCGAGGAAAGAATGTAAGGTCCCAGCGGGATCAGCCCCCCGGCGATGTAGGCTCCGGCAATCGTCAAGGCGCTGGTGGTGGCGCGCTTTGGATCGGGCCTCTCGAGGCCCAACTCAAAGCGCATCATGAAATCTACCCACGCCTCGGGGCGCAGACTCAAGTTTGCAGTGACCGTGGCGCTTTCCTCCTCCGTAAGACCATATGACTGGAGGAGCTGTTTGACCTCGGCGACCTCGTCTGCGGGCTGGGTGCGGACTTCCTCGTGCTCGCGGGCCAGCTCGCTAGCGTAGTGCTCTGCATCGCTTCGGGCGGCCAGGTATCCGCCCAGGCCCATGGCAATCGAGCCCGCGGCAATCTCGGCCAGGCCCGCGGTGGCGATGACGCCCGTGGAGATCACCGCGCCCGTTAGACCGGCGGCCAGGGCAAAGGGCACCGTCAGTCCGTCCGACATCCCAATCACAATATCTCTGACCGTCTCGCTCGCGGTAAAGTGCCGTTCGATGTGCGGCGTCTGGGGCATTGAAGCTCTCCTCGATCTGTCGGGTTGACAGGTTCCTGCCGTTGATTTTGGAAGCGACCAGTTTTCGAGCTTCCCTCTCGAACACACTGGGCAGCAGCACCTGCTCGCGTGGCTGAAGACCACGCGTCACCGCTGCGCGCTTAGTTATTAACATCCATGCGCACTTTTGAAAAGGCCGCGACATTACCACTGGAATCGGTGGCCTTGGCTGTGAGCGTGTGGGGGCCGTTGGCGCATAAAGTGGTGTCGAGCTGGAATTGAAAACCGCAATTCACCGCTGCGCTGTGCCAGACGGTCTGGACGTCCGGTCGGGGCGTGCCGTAGGTGGCGGTGCCGGCAAGGAAGTCATCCACCAGGATCTCCACTTTGGAGACCGCAACATTGTCGAAGGCCCAACCGGCCACCTCGATAGTTCCACGAACTTGGCTGTTAGCCTGCGGGGCATCCACACTTCCAAAGGGGGCGAAGATATCTGGACTGGAAATGGTATTCCTCAGGTCATAGATCGCCTCCCGGGCATCCTTATAAGCTGCCGCGACCAGGTAAATGTCCGATTCAAAGATGCTTGCCGGGCCCAAGGCAAACGCCGCAAAGGGCGCAAAATAGTTCGTGCCGAAGCCCGTCGGTCCGGCGGCTCCTGCAAAGCTCACCAGACCGCCGTAATAGGGATAATGTCCAGGTAAAAAAGCGTCAGCCCGATGTCCTGACTGTCCACCAATGCCGCCCATTGTTCGGACGTGTAGAAGAGCTGGTTTCCCGGTCGGTCTGGAGGCGGCGTGGCGGAGCTGACCGCGCCATTCGTCCAGGGAGCGCTCCCGCCGCAATACACGAAGCGATCGAACCCCGGGTTGATATACACAGCCGGAAGTTCTTGACTGCTGTACGCGTGCTCATGCGCGCCAAAATGGGTGATCCTATAGTGCAGCTTGAATGCCCGTGGATGGTTCGGCACCGGCGATATCCACTGTTCAAAGTAGGTATCCGTCAAGACGGGCTGGCTTGGTCCTCCGCCCTTGTCGTCGGGACTCCACTCGTACGGCGGCGTTTTGATGTAGATCGCGTCGCTGCCGAGAGTCTGGTCTACCAGAGGGCTCCCATGAACGTACTTGTCTCCTCCTTGGACCGGATCCCAACCATAAACCGCCGGGGTAACCCAGTAGGCTTCATATTTCTGGTTGCCGTCATAGAGAGCTACCTGAATTTCCCGCCCCGTGTCATATCGGTTGACGAAGTTCGTCCCGTTCCAGCTCACTTCGACGACCGTCCCGCCCCACTGCGTCTCCAAACCGACGCACGACGTTTCGTTACCCACCACGCTTTCGAGGTAAAGCATCGAACCTTCTTGGTACGTCCGGGTAACGATTGGCGTCTCCGTCACCGTCAAGGTGAACTGGGCATCGCGCGAGGCGCCCCCGCCTGTTCCGCTAAACGTAATAGTGTAGGAACCCGGAGCCACCACCGCGGACGCTGAGAAGGTCACCTCCTGCTTCACGCCGGCGCCCACAGAGAAGGGCAGGGCTGGCGTCAAGGTTACCCCCGACGGAAGTCCCGTGATTTTGACATTCACCGGGCCGGTGAAATCACTTCCTCAAGTCACGCCGACAATAACAACGGAACCTGTTGTCCCCTGCCCAACTGAAATCGCGGCGCGGGAAATGGTCAAGCTGAAACGCGGCTCTGATGAGGGCGGCGAGGAAGGCGAGCCGCTACCACTACCGCCACCGCAGGCGCTGAGAAAAAGAGCCAGAAGGAGCATCAGGCCGGCAACGGGGACTTGGGATCTTGCGCGCATGGCCTGCCTTCCAAGAAATGAGAAGTATGCGCTCAACCGCCTGGCCGTGACCCTGCGGTGTAGGGTCGAAGTGGCCGGCTACTTCGCCTGCGGTTGTGCAGGCTGCTCCGGTGCCGGCGGCGGCTGCTGAGCCGGCTTCTTTTTCTTGAAGAGTCCCGCGATTCCCTGCACAAGGTCCGCGGGCTGCTGAGCCTGGCCGGGTTGTGCTCCTTGCATCTGACCGCCAGCCAAAGCTCCTTGGATCGCAGCGAGCTTGCCCGCGCCTCCAGCGGATTTCAGGTTGAACTTGGGGTTCTGCAAGGTTCCGCCGAGATTGAACGGGAACGTCAGCTTGCCGTCAGCGAAGGTGGCGCCGGAAATACTCGCCAGAACATTAGTGAGCGCAGTCTGTCCTGCGACGATCTTAGCCACACCTTCGTACTCCAGGCTGCCCTCCCCCGCCAGCGTCACGCTGCCGGAGCCGTCCACATCAACTCCGTTGCCAACAACGCTGACTTTGCTGTTGGTGATTCTCTGGTTGGCAATGGTGAAATCCGTGGAGATGGAGGAGAAAGAAGAAGGGTCACCCATAGCCGGGCCCAGGCTCGCCAGACGCGCCAGAGTCGTCAGGTTCTTGTTGAGCTGGAGGCTGGGCAGCTGGCCGTTTCGGATGCTCATTTGGCCTTCGCCTCGCATCCCCGCCAAGGGATCGGGCGAATGGGTCACTTCACCGGCCAGCTTCACGTTTCCTTCCAGTGTTCCGGTCATCTTGCCGCGAGCTTCGGGAAACGCCTCGAGCAGTTTGGCCACGTTCACGCCGCGTAGCCGCGCTTGGGTACTGTATCGGGGATTCTGACCGGCAAAGTTGAACGAAAGGCTGCCCGTCGCCCGGCCGTCGTAGCAATCGAAGCTGAGGTCGTCAAAGAAAACCTGCTTCGGGAGGAGGCGTATCTTGGACTTCACCGCCGTCACGGCGAGTGTTCCGAAGCGCAAGGAGCTTGCCTTAAGTGTTCCCTGGGCCACGAGCGGAGGCTTTGGCGCCGCCGCGTAAGTGGTTGTGACCAGCCAACCGCCCTGAGCAGCCGCAAGATCCCGGGACCATTCCGGTGCGAGCCGTGTGGACGCGGATTCTGTGAACGCGTTGAGGTCAACCTGCTCTAACTCGCTCGCTACGCCGCGGGCTGCGAAAAAGGTAGGGCCCGGCCGTCCTGAGGGCAGAAGGTTCGCAGCAGCCAATTGCCCACCGGCGACGCTGACCCTGGAAATCACCCCCAAGGAAAACAGGGGCTTTTCTCCCGCCGCTAGGTCTGCCGCGGTCTTGACCGGAGGGGCATTCTCAAAATTCCACTTGCCTCGAACGTCGGAAAGCAGGTTGATGGACAGGTCGTTGAGTTCCAGCGAATTGATGAGGACTTGACGGTTCCACAGCGCACGGGCATCAACCACCGCATAAATCCGGCGAGCCTTTACGAAATCACCCTTAGGGAAACCGACCGGATTGCCCAGCGCGAAATCATCAACACGAATCGAAACCTTGGGGAACACAGTGAGCGCGAGGTGTCCGATCGCCACAGGCTTTCCCGTTCGCTCCTGGATAAGCGCGGTGACCCGGGGCCGGTAGCGGTCAACATCAATGAGCATGGGGACCGCCACCGCCAGCACGACCAGAATTACGACTAGGACGAGGAGAAGACCAAAGACGATCTTCTTACGTGTGGACATGGGTGCCCCTCCTACTGAAATATGCGGAGTAGCGCCAGCCAGGTCTCCTCAGGACTGCATCAGAACCCAGAATCGCGCCCACAGGGCTGGCCGAGAGTCTGTGCGCAACACGGCAGAATTTTACCTCATTCGCCTTCCGCTTGTCGGGCTACGGAGCAGCGCTAGGCGTATCCTGCGGAGCCACGCGGCTGAGCTTGGCGGTGTAGTAGTCGAAGAAGGGTCTAGCCGGCGGCGCAACCTGAACCGTCTCGGTGAACTCCCCGGGGCCCGTACGTTGAATGGCTCTGCGAAAAAGCCAGCCCGGAGGTGGCTGCTCGCCGCCCTCCGGGTTGAACCGGATTTCCGGCCCGTCCACCGCCACACGATAGCGGGCGATGAAACCGGTGCTCGAGAATGTTCGCAGGAAGAACCCAGGTTCCCCTGGCATCGCGCTCAGAATACCCATCCAGGACTCTCTCGTGGCCGGAGCTGTCTTGCTCGCCGCGAAGGAGACCTCCCCACGCAGAACCAAGAACTGCTTCTCAAGATCGAAAGCAGCCGACAAGCGGACTTCGCCCGCCGCGCTGCGGCCGGTGGTCTTGCCGCTCCACTCGCCTACCAGCCAATCCAGGGCCGAGAAATCCGGCTTGGGCGGAAGGGGAATCACATACTGAATGGGCGGCTTCTCCTTGGCCGCGATCGCAACGCTGCCAAGAAGGCAAAGAAGCACCGGGAACACGGCTCTCATAGCGTTAGACCTGCCAAGCCTCTCATGCGGACCTCGGCCCCGTCACCTGTCCAATCCCTCGCCCGTCCCGGAGGAAGCCCAGATGCGTGCGTTGGTGGAGGAACACTTGAGCGTCCGCCAACCGAGACGCGCGAAGCAAGTCAGCAAGCTCCTCCGCTGTGTATGAGGCGCGGACCGAGTCCACATAGAGCTTGTACATCAGCCCGAAATAATACCGCCCGTACCAGCGCACGTGAAATGGGAAAGCCAGTCGCGCGGGCCGGCGAAGATCACGCAGAAGGATCAACCCCTCCGGCTTGGCGACCCGCGCCATCTCCTGGAAAGCTGTTACCGGATGTTCTAGGTGGTGCAGCAGGGAGTTGGAAAGGACGACATCAAAACACCCGTCGGGGAAACAGAGCCCGTTGGCGTCGCCGAGAAAGAAGGAGGCTCGTCCCGCAAGGCCCTGCTCCGCCGCAGCTTGGCGCGCCGTCTGGATCATACTGGCGGACCGGTCTACACCCACCACTCGCAGGTCCGGACATCGGCGCGCGATCTTAAGCGGGATACTGCCGGGTCCCGTGCCGATGTCAAGGAGCAGTCCGCGGTGAGGACCCAGGGAGACTACCTGCTCAACCAGCGTGTTGTCGATAGCATCCAGATACGCCTGGGCGGCCGCCGAGGCATAGGCTTCCACCTCGTCGCCATCATCCATCACTTCAGGTTCCGACCTGCGGGGTAAACTAAGCCAGCTCATGGGGTCGAGAAGATTATACCGGAAGCTGGTTCGAGCAGTGCCGTGCCGGTGCGCACCGGCCCTCGCATGCGGCACACTTCACCTACGCCCAGTGTCTCATACTCTACGACGTAGGATTTGGAAGACTGGCTCAGGATGCGGCAGGGCCTGCCCCGGCGGCAGCCTCCTGAATCTCCAGCAAGCGGATCAAGAGTCTCAGCATATCCGTCGTAGTGATGATTCCTTTCAGCTCGCTGTCTTCGACCACCGGCAGGCAACCGATGCGCCTGGCGGAAAGAATTTTCGCGGCCTCAAAGATTGACTGGTCCGGCCTCACCGTCAGGGGATCCCGCGTCATCACTCTGGAGATCGGAGTCGTTTCCATCAACCGGTTGTATTCATCCGGGCTGATTCCAGACAAAATGGAAGGCGCGTATTGCTTGACGTCACGCTCGGTGATGACACCCACCAAGATCCTGTCGCGAAGCACCGGCAGGTGTCGCAGGGTCGAGCGCACGAAGATCATGGTCGCGTCTAGTAAGGTGTCAGTCTCCTGCAAAGAGGTCACTTCCTTCGTCATGAATTCGCGGACCAGCATGTCCTCTCCTCCCTGCTCAGGCGCTAACGCCGATTTCCCCCTCAACGAGCGCGTGCTTGGCGAGCCGTGGCCTCGGACCAGCGGTCAGGAGGGAAGTTAATTTCCCAGAAACCGGGTGGTTCCAGGATTTCAAAGCCCAGTTCAAACCCCTTTCCGTTGGCTTCCATGGCTGTCCAGACTACCCGGCCCCTAGTTGTCCGCTCCTTGTGGCGCATGCGAATGTCGAGCGTGGTGCCCACAGGAAACTTCTGGCGTGTGCGAATCAGCCCGCCGTGCAGACTGATCACCACCGTCTCCACCGGCTCCCACTCCGCAGGAATGGAAGAATCCGCCGAGTTGACCAGCAGCGGTAGCCGCATAACGATGCGCAGGCTGCGCCGCCGAAGCACCGGTTGTCTTGATGCGCTTTCCATCAGCGTGGCCGTAAACAGAACTCTGCGTGCACTTTTCGAGTTTGTTCACCCCAGATGATACCACAAGGCTTTCGCTATTGAAACAAAACCTGCGGGGACGCCGTGGTGCGCGGACGTTGCTTATCTTCCAGCGCGCTGCGGTGGCGCCAGCTCTCCCTCCTGTTGATCCTGGCACTGGGGGCGCGATGTAATTGTCCAGTTCCAACGGCCTGCTGAGGTTGACGGGATTGGGCCGAAACGGTAGAATTTTAGCTTCCGGCTCCTGTAGGATGGGATTCTGTATGTCTCCTCCCTGCTCTAAGCCCCCATCCCAACTGCATTGAGGGATTTTTCATGAACGCCAATGATCTCCGGCCAGGAATGGTCATCAAGCACAACAACGACCTGTATTCCATCCACAAGGCTGAGCATCGCACGCCGGGCAACCTGCGGGCCTTCGTTCAGGCACGCATGCGCAACCTGCGCTCCGGCGCCATGATCGACCACCGGTTTCGCTCCGAGGACACGGTGGAGCGCGCCATCCTTGACGAAACCGAGATGCAATACCTTTACTCCGACGGCGACTCCTACTACTTCATGAACACCCAGAACTACGAGCAGATTCGTCTGCACAAGGACGTGATCTTAGACCGCGCTCAGTACCTGGTCCCGGATGTCCTCATCAAGGTGGAATTCTTCGAGGGCCGACCGGTGGATATCCAACTGCCTCCCACCGTCGATTTGAAGGTGATACAAACCGAGCCGGGCATTAAAGGCGGCTCGGCTACGAACGTCATGAAACCTGCCAAGCTGGAGACCGGCCTCGTGGTGCAGGTCCCGCCATTCATCGAGGAAGGCGAGTCGGTCCGCGTGGACACGACCGACGGAACTTACCTGGAGCGGGCAAGCTAGCGCCGCCGGGCCGTGGGCCGTCCCACGTGTCGGTTCTTGCCTGGACCAGCCAACCAGCACTTCAAAAAGGAATCTCGTGGTCGGTCTGGAGTTCGAGGCCGTCCGGCGTGATCGTGTAGATGGCTTCGTGACGAGGAGGTTTGCGATCGTGCGCTACCTCGCGGATGTACTCGTCTTCCCTGAGATAGCGAATCACCACTTTGCCTGGACCCACCTCCATCTTGCCATCGTACACGTCGCGCGTCTCCCACAAAGGCTTCAAGGATTGGCCGTCGAAGGAATAAAGTACGGCGGAGAGCCGAAGCTGGCTCTTACCGAGCCTGAATCCGTAGATGAAGAACCGGAAGTCGTCGGCTCCCGCCGCAGGCGCGAATTCATAATGGAGGTCCGTACGGGGAACGAAGTTGGTGACAGCACTGAGACGGCTCGTGCCTTCGCGACTCTCAAACAGTGCCACCACATTTATCCGGTCATAGTCCGTCCACCCGAGCGTATAGCCGGCCCCGATCAGCACGCCGCCTTTCCACGGCTGCTCGAAAACCGCGGGTTGGCCGAAGAGCGGGTAATGAAGCTTGGAGAAGGCGCTCTCCAACTCGCGGCGCACCTCGACGCCAGTCGAAGTGCGATTGGCCATCCACTCCTGGAGGTGATCGAGTACCAGCTTCTGGATTTCAGCGGCGGTTGGGCCCGCCTCGTCGAGGTGCAAACCGTGAAGCCGCCGGGCCAGGTAGTCAACGTGCCCAGGAAGGTCTGCGGGAGGGGGTGGTGGCGTCTTGGGCTTCTTCTTTTTGCCCTGCGCCACGCCGACCATGCCCACCAGTACCAGGAGAGCCAGCACAATTCGAGCCCCGCGGATGGCCAAGGCTCCCAGAGTCCGCTTACAGAGTGTCCTGTCGGGAACCATCGCTCTCACGAGAAATCCCAGCCTCCCATAACTAAGATGCGGCATGGCTGCCCAGCAGCAGCTTCATGCGCCTCTCGAGTGACCAGCGCAGAATCCAGATGATAGCGGATATTCTTCCTTCGAACCATATTCTGCTGAGTTCGCTCTGGGGGAGCCCGGGCCGAGTGAAAGGTGAAGGGGCTCAATTAGCGCCAGTGATGATGAGGTCATACACATAATCCGGGCGGGCGTTACCACTCCAGTCGAAAACACGCACGTAGAACGTCACCGGCGTGCCCGGCGTGCCGGGTACCTGGAACTCCAGCTTCGAATCCTGGACCACTCCAACATCGATGTCATCATTCACACACACGTCGTCGTACCCGGTGGGGGTGGGGTCATAAGTATCCGGGTCGAGCCCGTCCGTATAGCCCTCGTTGCGGCAGGTTGTGAACCGTGTTCCACTAAAATCCACAATCTCAATTGCCGAGTCGAGCGGGCTGGGTGGCGTGAGGCGTTTCGCCAGGGTCTCTACGGTGACCGTGGCCCCAGGTGTTGCAGTAAGCACATAGTAGTCGGTGTCCGGATTGGCGGGTCCCGAAGCCGGGTCTGCGTAAGGGCTAATGGAAACGCGGAAAGTGCCGTTGGAAATGGGTGTCGCCGTGGCGATGGTATCGTTCCGTCCCACGGAGTCGCTGATCGTCAGACTCAGGTCTCGCGTTGTTGTCTGCAACGGTGGCCCGGTATCTTTCACCTGCACAGTGAAGGCCCGCGTCTCTTCCGTGGTCGGCGTGCCTGTAATCTCACCGGTCGAAGGATTAAGGCTGAGGCCAGTCGGCAGCGCACCCGAGGTGATGCTCCAGGTGTACGGCGCAGTCCCACCAAAGAGGCCCAGAGTAACCCGGTACGGAACGTTCGGCCTCGCCGCATGTAGTCTGGAGGTCGTAATGCCTAACCGTCCGACAATCCTTAAGGTTGGGTGGATGTACGCATACTGGGGGAGATATGCCGAGTCACGAATCTCAATACTGAGTATACCGTCAAACACCTCTGCGGGAGTGCCACTGATTTGTCCAGTCGAAGAGTCAAGGGTAAGGCCTGCGGGGAGCGGCGTGGATCCATAGAGACCCCACGTATAAGGGGGAACTCCGCCGCTAACAGTGAGAGTCACGGTATAGGGGTCCGCGACCATCCCTACTGGCAGACTCGTCGGATTTATCACCAGCGGCTCGTTTACGCGTATGCTAAAGGAACCCGCCGCCACATAAGGTGGGCTGTCGGAGTCGGTCGCTTCCAGTGCAAACTGGGATTGCCCGAGTTCGGTCGGAGTGCCGGAGATTATGAAGTATTCCTCAGCGGAGGTCGTTACGAGTTGCACTCCGGGTGGCAGTGCTCCCGAGCTAATTCGAAGATGAAAAGGCGGAATCCCTCCCCCAACCTGCAGATGGTGCACGTATGGCTGGCCCCGAACCGCATCGTACATTCTAGGAGTGAGAATCGCGAGGGGCGGTCGAACAGTCAAATCAACGTTACCGGTTGCACTTTGAGTAGGTGAGGAGGAATCCGTAACCTGCACTGTGATGCAGTAGGCGCCTTCCTGCGACGGTGTGCCGCTGACTTCACCCTTAGAGGGATCAAAACTCGTCCCAGCGGGCAGGTTCCCAGAAGTAATAGTCCACGTGTAAGGAGGCGTTCCGCCATAAGCCACGATGTTCCGACGGTAGGGCCGCCCCACAACCGCCAGAGGCAGCGACGTGGTGGAGACGACCAGGCGATTGTCGATGAATAGACTCAACCGACGCGTTGCAGTCTGGCCCGGGTTTCCCGAATCCTTCAACTGAACGGTAAAGCCAAACGTTCCCGGCTTTGTAGGCGTCCCCTTGATCAAGCCCTCCCATACAATATCAGCTGAGAACTCCACGCCAGGTGGTAGGG
>Ga0315280_10001337_pt1 | contig 42654 bp, 36 predicted proteins | sample YL17G06_40_MG_FD_203697 | JGI IMG/M metagenome (GOLD analysis project Ga0315280, IMG submission 203697) | Sediment microbial communities from Yellowstone Lake, YNP, Wyoming, USA - YL17G06_40 | ecosystem: Environmental > Aquatic > Freshwater > Lake > Sediment | place: USA: Wyoming | collected...
CAGATATTGGTTTCGTGCTCGCATGTCCATCCCCTCATTGTAACCCGTCTCCTTTTGAGCTTCGGTTACCTTTTTCGTGATTCAATCGATCCTCGCTCGGTTACATATTAGATGATTCAATGCGCACCCTATCATTATTTATATAGGAATAGTATAATTTAAGCCTAGGAGTAACGCATGAGTTATCATCCAATGATCGCCGGGCTCGTCGGCTTGGGCTTGATGATTGGCCTTATCGCCGCAGGAAGTCCGGCCGTTTTCTCCGGCACGGGCGGGCGGAATCCGCAATCCGTCCAGGCCGGAACGGGCAAGGAAGAAATCGTCTATAAGCCGCTGCCGGGGCCCGGGAAAAAATGCTGGATCCATGAGGAGATGTACTTCATCTATAAATTCAGCGAGAAACCCAAAATGGGGACAGTCATCCTGATTGTCCAGGTCTTCAACAAAAAGGGAGCCCAGCTGACTCCTTTCACGATCAAGGGCCGGTCCGACATGCCCTCGATGAGGGGCGCCCACGACTCGGGCGACCAGGAGTTCAAGCTGAACAAGAAGGGCGATTATCTTCTGCCGGTCAATATCGTCATGCCGGGCGACTGGGAAGTGCGGCTGACTTTTCTCAAGGACGGGAAGCCGGTCTTCTACGGCAGCCTGACCTTCAATGTTTAAAAAAACCCTCGCCTGGACTCTTTGCATCCTGGCTGTGCTGCCCTGCCTCTCCTTCTCGTCCAGTTATCTATTTTTTCTCGAAGCGCAGGGGATCGCCGGCTATTCCACGGCAGCGAAAAAAGCCATCTATTTTTCTATGAGCCGGATGGAGGCCATGCAAAAGCCAAGCCTTGGATTTGACTACGTGCAGAGGTTTTCCGGGGCATCCGGCGATTTTGCCGTCCTGGCCGTCCAGGCCCGTCTGGCCGTCAATGCCGAGGGAGATAAAACCCTTGAACCCCAGCTCTATAACGCCTATCTCAAGATCAAGACGCGGTCGGTCGATATCTGGATTGGGCACAACCGGCCGAAATTCGGCTTGGCGTCTTCATTCGACACCCATGCTCAACTGTTGCAGTCTTTGTCTATGAACGGCTTGGGCTTCGACCGCGACTGGGGGGTCGGTGTCGAGGGCGATTACGCCGAGGGAAATGCAGGGATATCCCTCACGACCGGTTCGGGCATGCCTCTCTATTTTAAAGGGAATTTTTTCCTATCAGGGAGATATTCGAGAGGAATCATCAACCAGGACAACTATAATGTCGGAATATCTATCGGCTACGGAAAGATCCTGGATGTCATGGGGTATCATCTGATGTCCGAAACGCTCATGGAATTCGCCGGGGCCGGCCTCGATTTCACCTGGCTCAGGAACAACCTTGAACACCGCGTCGAATTTATGGCCGGAAGTTTGGACGATCAAGGCGTGTTCGCTATTTTTTGGAGGACGGGAATGGGCTTGCTCGAGGAGGGCCGGCTGAAGCTCGAAGCCCAGCCGGTCATCGTGTTCGCTCGCAAAAAGACTCAAATTCAGCTGTCCGTGGGGGCAAGCTATCTGGCAACCGCAGATTGGACCCTGCGGGCCATGGTCCAGTATGACCAGGACATGAAAGATTTTCGCTTTGTCATCCAGGCTTATTTTTATAACGGAATCAGGTTCTAGGTGATTCAACGAAAAGGACAGTGCGGGTCCTGTCACCGACCAGCCCATCCGCCCTCCGACCTTTTAATCCCCCTTAATTGGCTAAGGGGGTAGGGGAATTAATATGGATAAAATGAAATCTTATGACCTGCTTTCAATCCCCTTTAATTGTTCAAAACGGCAGGGGGGATTCATGCATATTGACCTAAATTCTTTTATTGCGGTTACTCAGAAATTCTGTACCCATCTCGATATTCGGATTAACAAGGTTTTCACGTGAAAAATTTAATCGTCCTTTTGCTCATGATCTCTTTGGCCGTTTCCCCGCTGTTCCCGGCCGTCGGCTGCGACCTCAATGACCCGGACCGCGACGTGAAGCGCCTCTTTCCCGAATCGACGGGGTACAAAACTATCTATGTCTCGGTGGCCCAGAAAGGCGGCCAAGAGCTTCTGCGCAAGATCGAGGAACAGCTCGGGGACAAGTTCAAGGGCCTTTATGAAACCGCGGATGTCCCCTACACCATGTACCAGATCTTCAAAGGCCAAGAGCTCATCGGCTACATCCACGGCGTCAACCAGAAAGGTCAATTCGGGGGCATCCAGGTCTTTCTGGCGCTGGACCTCCGAGGAAACATCCGGGCTTTTTATTTTCAGAAGCTGACCAATCAGTACGCCAAGCTGCTCCGCGACCCGTCCTTCGGCCGGCAGTTCGTCGGGCTCAACCTGAAGGATTTTTCGAATTACGACGTGGTCACGGGACAGGTGAAAGGCGAAAGCCGCGTCGCCGCCGTCAAGAACCCGGCGCCTGAGGCCGAGTCCGATTTTCGGGCCGCCCTGCGCGCCACCAAGAAAAACCTGATTCTGTGTGATGAATTCCTAATCCAAAGGAGTCGCTATGGCGAAAAAAATTAGTATCTATCAGGTTGCCTATAAAAACCTGCTCCGCAAAAAAACACGGAGTGCGCTGACCATCCTGGGCATCGGGCTTTCGGCCTGGGTGCTGGTCAGCCTGCTTGGTTTTAACAAAGGCTACGAATCGGCCCTGAACAAGGACATCGACAATATGGGCTTCCAGGTCCTGGTGACTGCCAAAGGCTGCCCTTACGAGGCCGCAACGTTGATGCTCAAGGGCGGCACGGGGCTCCGCTATATGAAAGAGGCGGTTCTCGCGGATATCCTCAAGCATCCCGAGGTGGAGCGGGTCACGCCCCAGCTCATGGCCGCGGTCTTTGACCCGAACAGGGGTGAAAGCGGCGGCATCAATGCCTACCTCGGCGTCGACCCGGCCACCTTTCCCGCGATGAAGTCCTACATAAAATTCAAGCAGGGCGCCTGGTTCACCGACCCCAGCGCCATGGAGGCCGTCGTCGGTTTTGAGGCGGCCGAGCTTGAGCAGCGCGAGGTCGGCGACAAGCTCCTTATTCCGGAAAAGAATGTCGAGCTCAAGGTCGTCGGCATCCTGTCCCGGTCCGGGACCGCGGATGACGGCACGATCTTCGTCCCCCTCCGGGCCGTCCAGAAGATCTTCGGGAAGGAGGGCTTGATCACGGCGGCGGGCATCAAAGTGAACAAAAACGCCAACATGACCGAGCTCGAAAACAAGCTCTATGACCTGCCCGACGTTCAGGTGGTGTCCATGGCCCAGGTCAAGACAACGATCATGAGTTTGGTCTCCACGGCCAAGGTCATGGTCTTCTCGATCGCCCTGATCGCCATCCTCATCGCCATGCTGGGCGTCATCAACACCATCCTCATGTCCGTCTTCGAGCGGTTTCAGGAGATCGGCATTATCAAAAGCATGGGCGCCATGCCCTGGGATGTCTTCCGCATGATCTGGACCGAGACGGTCATCCTCTGCTTGCTCGGGGGAGCCATTGGAATCGCGTTTTCTTTTGCCCTCTCCAAGATCACCGACATCCTCATCCGCCGGCTTCTCCCCTACACGCCGACCGGGAGCCTGGTCATCATCAACTCGCAGTTAGGCCTGCTGACGCTGGGCGTTGTGGTTGCCATCGGCCTGGTCAGCGGAGTGTACCCGGCCTGGAGGGCCGCGCGAGTCAGACCGCTCGAATCGATCCGCAGCGAAGGAGACTGACATGGCAGGCAATGAGATCGCTCTTGAAGCCCATCACCTGAAAAAAATTTACAAGCGAGGCAGCGAAGACATCGTGGCCATCGATGACGTCTCCCTGAATATCAACAAGGGGGAATTTGTTTCTTTTATCGGCCCCTCGGGATCTGGGAAGACGACCTTGATCAATATCCTGGGCTGCCTCGATAACGCAACAGCCGGAAGTCTAAAGATCGGCGGAGAAACGGTATTTGCGGAAAACTGCAACCTTTCAGAAAGCGATTTGACCAAGATCCGTCGCCGCGTATTCGGCTACATTTTTCAAAAATTTTACCTGGTCCCCACTCTGACGGTCTACGAAAATGTGCTCCTGCCGTTCGCCTTTTTCCGGAAGCCGGAGGCGAATGCCGACCCTATGGAGATTTTGACGTTTCTCGGGCTGGACAAGAGGATTCATCACCGGCCGTCAGAGCTTTCGGGCGGAGAAATGCAGAGAGTGGCCATCGCCCGAGCGCTGGTCAATAAGCCGGAAATACTGCTGGCCGACGAGCCGACGGGAAACTTGGATACCAAGCGGAGCGGGGAGATCGGGGAGGTCCTGAAGACACTCAACCAGAAAGAGGGCCTGACCGTCCTGCTCGTCACGCACAACCCGGTTCTGGCCAAGGTCGCCGACCGGACGATCGCTCTCCGCGATGGCCGGATTGACGGCTGAACTCTCGGGGTCAAACCTACTCGTTACGCACAATTCTCCAGGGAAGACTGCGTAACGAGTAGGTTTGACCCCGGTCTATATTAAAATTTGGATTTTAGCGAAAGGCCCAGATTTCGGCCTGCCGCGGGAAAACCGAAGCGCTCCTGGTAGGAAACATCGAAGAGGTTTCTGACGAAGACACCCGCGTCGAGCCACGGGGTAAAAGGATACTTGCCTTCGAAATCGAACCTCACATACGCAGCTTGCGTCCGCAGCCGCAGGTCGGTGTTGTAAAGGATGTTATTGTTGTAGATGACCTTCTGGCTCGCGACCATCTGGGCGAATAGCGCCGCCGAAAAGGCGGATCTCGTCCATGACGTAGAATTCCAGGTTTTTTGTGGAGACATAGGACCCGTTGCGGAACGGCGCCCGGGAATCATCTGAAAGGTTCTCATCGCCGTCATCGTTGAGATGGCTGAAATCCAGGCCGAGGGCCACTGTCCGGCCGGGCCAGAAAAGTTTGTAGGAAGCCGAAAATCCCAGCGACCGATCATCGAAGAACTTTTTGTGAAGCCCGGTTGGAAACCGCGAATTCTTTTTTGATGGACGTGTATCCGATATCGGCTGTCAGCCGTCCCCTAAACGGGAAATCATATCCGAGATGGAGATCGAAGTTGCCCAGGCTCATTGTTCCGTTCTTCAGGTATCCGTCGCTCCGTGTGCCGCCGGCGGCCAAAGAATATTCAAAGGCGCCAGGCTTAAATCCGTGGAACAGGTTGAACGTTGCCGTGCCGAAACTGGCGGCCCCCGTCTGGATCTCCGTGTCCGGGGACTCGGTCCGCAGCCGCTTCGGGACGAGATTGATGACGCCGCCGAGGACGTTGCCGTAGCGGGGATCTCCCACGCCCTTCACGACCTCCACCCGGTCGGCGGCGGCGAGCGGGATCATCGTCCAGTCAATGAAATAGCCCCCCGCCACGCCCGAAGAGTTGAGCGGCCGGCGGAATAGGGTCTCAGCCGACCTTTATTCTTGTTCCCCTAGTTTTACTCCATGCCCTCGATTTCTTTTTGTTTCTTCGCCAGGCGCTGGGCCGAGACGGGATAGGCCGTCCGCAGCTCGGGCGCGAACAGCGAAACCTTGAACTCTTCGATCATCCACCGGAATTCCTCGATCGCTTTTATCTTTTCCGGCGATGCTTTGGAAGAAACGGCCTGCTGCATTTTCAAGAGAGTCCCAGAAAAGCCCTCCGCCTGGGCCTCCTTGTTCCTGTCTTTCTGGGGATCATTTTTGGCTCTCGTCGCCCGCCACTGCATGGCTTCGATATACCGCGGCAAAGGGGCCAGCTTCTCGAGCGGATAGACCTCCAAAAAGTTTTTTGGGATGAGCCTATCCAGATCGAGCCGGATGTGCCCGTAGATTGGCCCAAGGGCCTTGTTCGCCGGATCGGTTTTCTCGCCGGCATAGAGCTCGGCGCGAAGCTTCTGATAGGCATCGAGCACCTTGACCGCTTTTTCAAGAATTTTGTGCCCTTTTTCAAACAGTGCCTTCATCACTGTCTCGGAAAAGGCTTTGAATTCTTCGGGCGAGCGCAGGTTTTTCTGAAAGACCTCGATTTTAAGGTTTTCGATGAGCATTTTTTCCACGGTTTCTTTGCTGCCGAAATAGAGAGTGGCTGTCTGGAGTTCCGACGGCAGGACGAGATACCGTTCCATGAATTTCAGGTCTTTTGAAAACTTGAGCAACAGGAGTGTTTGCACTCCCAATTTATGGCAGGCCAACGCTTCTTCCGCGCTGCGGAAAAGGCGGAGATTCACGCTATTCTCAGCCGGTTCAAGCCCGGGATATACGACAACGGACGGCCTGACGGAGACAAGCTCGGGTAGATCGCCAAAATCCCAGGTCGTGATTCCGGTCCGTTCATATTTCTCCTTCGCTTTTGTCCACACCTCCGGATCCTGGGCTGCCGTTGCCGCTGCATCCTTGCGCATCCGCGCCAGAGCTTCCAGGTCCCTGCCGGCCGCCAATTCTTTTCCCTGATGATCGGTAACAACCACGCGGACCTTCAAATATTTCGGGATTTCCACTTTGGCCCACTCGTCCTCCGGGATTTCCGCCCGAAACCTCCGCTTGACAAATCGGGCCAAGGCGGAAAAAAGGGAACTGTCGGCATCCGCCGGGGGCATTTCCTTCACGACGATATCCACGCTGTCGGAAACCGGCACCAACAGTTTCCGGTAACGCTTGGGAAGCCCCTTGATAAGGGCGGCAATCTTTTCCCTGAAAAATCCGGGCACGCCCCAATCCAAAGGCTCCGCCGGAACGGCGGAAATGACCCTGGCCGGAATCTTCAAAGTCACGCCGTCTTCATCCTCTGCCGGCGCGAACTTGTAAGAAGCCTTAAATTGCATGTCATCCACGGCCATTACATCCGGGAAGAGCGCCAGCTCTTCGGTATCGGGAAGAGACCGGAGGAGGTCCCGTTCGCGCATCTTAAGAAATTCTTCGCTCCCACGCTTGCCGATTCTCTCTTTCAGCCCGCGAATGTCATAAATACCCGGCAGTCGTCTTGAATAGAATTCCGCGACGGCATCTTCGCCGATCAAGATGTCCCGACGCCTTAGTTTTTCTTCCATCGTTGACAGCCGTTTGTGCAAATCCAGGTTGTGTTTAAGGAAATCGAAATGCTCTTTGACGGATCCGGCGACGAGCGCGGAGCGGATAAATATGTTATGGGCTTCCTCGGGTTTAATCTGGCCGAATGGGACCCATCTTCCCGCGACGATCTCGAGGCCGAAAAGTGTGACCCGCTCTTCGGCGCAGACCTCTCCCCGGCTTTTATCCCAACGGGGATTGGAATAGGAATAGCGGCAGAGGTCGCCGCCCAACGGCTCCAGCCATTCGGCGCTGATCCTGGCGGCGGTCCTGGCAAAAAGCCTGGAGGTTTTGACCATGTCGGCGGCGACAATCCAGGAGGCGGATTTGTTGAAAAGCGTGGAGCCGGGAAAGGCCATCACTTCCCGGCCCTTGGCCGCATGATAGATATTCTTTTCTTTGTGGACGGCGATATTCGAAAGGTACCCGCTCAGGATGGACTTGTGGACGGCGGCATAGAGGGATTTGGACATCTCGGTTTTGTGCGTGCGTGCCGGCGGAATCTTTAGCTCTTTCAGAATATCCACGATCTGATCGTGGATGTAAACCCACTCCCTCATCCGGGGGAATGACAGAAAATGCTCCTGGCAGAATTTGCGCTTCCGGTTCTGGGTTGTCAGCTCTTCCCATTCACCGTGATATTTATTCCAAATGTTGAGGAGCGTCAGGAAATCGGAGTCCGGGTCGCGAAAAGGCAGATGCATGGAATCGGCCTGCGCCGCCTTCTCAGGAGGCCTCTCGCGAGGATCGCGGATGCTCAGGGCCGAAGCGATGATCGAAACCTCTCTGAGGCAGGCTTCCTTTTGCGCCTCCAGCAGCATGCGCGAAATTCGCGGGTCGAGCGGCATCCGGGCCATCTGCCACCCTCTTTCCGTCAGGGCAAAATCCCGACCTTTTTCCCGAATCGCATCGAGCTCGATCAGGGTCTGATAGCCATCCTCGATGTTCCTGGCGAACGGCCTATCGACGAAGGGAAATTGGGACGGATGTCCGAGCCTGAGGTCCATCATGCGCAGGATCACTTCGGCCAGGTTCGACCGCAGGATCTCGGGCAGCGTGAATTGCGGCCGGGACTCAAAATCGTCCTCGGAATACAACCGGACGCAAAGGCCTTTCTGAACGCGGCCGCACCGGCCCTTTCTTTGGTCGGCACTGCTTTTGGAGATGGGACGAATAGGGAGGCTGTTGATGCGGGCGCCCGGCAGATACCGGGACATTCGCGCCAGCCCCGTATCGACGACATATTTGATCCCCGGAATGGTGAGAGACGTTTCCGCCACGTTCGTGGCCACCACGATTTTCGGGCCGGTGACGGAATAGACCCGGCCCTGCCGGCTGCCCGGCAGCCTTGCATAGAGCGGCAGGACGGTGATACCGGAATCCTTCCTTCCTTCCAAGAGCGTACAGGTTTCCAGGATATCCTGCTCTGTGGGCATGAAAATGAGAATATCGCCGGGGGGTTTTTCGGCTTTGAGGTATTTCACGGCTTCCACGGCCATATCCACATAGTCGTCCTCATTCACGCCGGCAGTCTTGGGACCGGCCGGCCTGTATTCGACCTCCACCGGAAAGAGACGGCCGCTCACTTGCAAGAGCGGAGGCTGATCGAACGCGTCTGAAAATTTTTCAATGTCGAGGGTGGCCGAGGTGATGATGAGCTTGAGGTCCGGCCGGACCGGGAGCAGTGTCTTGACGATGCCCAATAAAAAATCGATATTCAGGCTGCGCTCATGGGCTTCGTCGATAATCAGCGTGTCATATTCGTAGAGCTTGGGATCGGACTGCGTTTCGGCCAAGAGCATGCCGTCTGTCAGGATCTTGATGAACGCATCCGGCGACGTCTTGTCATCAAAGCGGATTTTGTAGCCGACGGAGCGGCCGATCGTTTCGCCCAATTCTTCCGCGATCCGGTGGGCGATGGTGATGGCGGCAATCCTTCGAGGCTGGGTGCAGCCGACCTTGCCGCGGATCCCGCGGCCGGCCTCCAAGCACATCTTCGGGATCTGGGTGCTTTTGCCACAGCCCGTTTCGCCGGAAATAATAACGACCTGGTGTTTTTGGATGGCGCGAACGATCGCGCCGCGCTTGGCCGTGATCGGGAGCTCGGGGGGATACCCGAGGGCAAGCCGGCGCCTGAGCTGCAACCTTTGTTCAGGCGAAGGAAATGCCGGACCCATAAACAAATTCTAAATGACTTCCGGGATGGGTGCAAATTATTTGAACGGCGAGCAGGCTCGGGCCTTGAATTCTTCAAAAAATGCGCTATACTGTCTTAGAAAATAAGATTTGTCTCATTTTCAGGACAAGTCGTCATGACGCAAAGCAAAGGGCCGGCCCAAAATCAGGGTTTATTATTATTGGCATGAATTTTGCTAAATTTATTATCGGAAGGAGAAGGAAGATGAAAAAATGCCTTTTGATGGTCTCCGCCATAATCATTCTCTCGGTGAGCTGCATGCTCTATGTCCCCGCCGATGACGTCCGCTACCCCAGCCGGGGCGGCGGTTATTACAACGAGCCCGCGCAGAATTATTCGGATGTAGACACTTCTTATTTTTATAATTATCTCTCTCCCTACGGATCGTGGGTTTCTATGCGGCCGTACGGATATGTCTGGATCCCCCGCCATATGGGATACCGCTGGCGCCCCTATACATACGGCCGCTGGGGCTGGACCGATTACGGCTGGACCTGGATTTCCGAGTATGAGTGGGGATGGATTCCCTTCCACTACGGCCGCTGGGGCTGGGACAATGACTTCGGCTGGTTCTGGGTGCCCGGAACGGTCTGGGGACCGGCCTGGGTCATCTGGCGATCCAGCGACCTCTATATGGGATGGGCTCCCCTTCCACCGGACGCCGAATTCGGGATGGGCGTGGGTCTTTCAGGATATTTCGACGTTCCTGACCATTACTGGATTTTCATCGAAGGCCGATATTTCCTCGAGCCACACCTTTACACGCATGCGCTTCCCTACGAGCGGAATCTAACGATCGTCCGATACACAACGGTTCACAAGAACATCCTTGTCCGCGACAACCGGATCATCAATGAGGGGATTGACCTGAATCTCATCCGGAATGTTACAAGAAGGAACATCAGCAGAGAGGTGATTAGGGATGAACAGCGGCCCGGCCTGACCAGGGAGGGCGCCGGAGAGGTCCGGATCTACCGGCCGGCCATCAAGCAGGATGAACGCGCCAAGCCGAAAGAATATTTGGAGCCGGAAGAGGCCCGGGTCAAGCTGTCCAGGGCGAAGATCTTTGAGGCCGGCCCTCGAAGCACGGGAGCCGAAGAAGAGACCGTCCTGAAGAAACGCCATGTCGAGGAAGAACGGCTCCTGGAAAAAACGCAGTCGGATGAGATCAGGGAGATGAGACGCAAAATGCAGACGCAGCAGCAGAAGGTCAGGCAGCCCGCCGAAAAAGAGAAGATAAGAAAAGATATGGAATCCACGATTTCGGACCTGAAAAAGAAACACGCGGACGAAAAGAGAGAACTCTCGGAACGCCAGAAGAAGGACGTGGAAGAGGTCGTCAAGCGGAAAATCAAAAAGGATTGACCGGCGCGAATAGCGGCTACCGATAAACGAAGAATCCCAGCAGTGCGGCGCCGAAGATGATCAGGACCGGATGAATCCTGGTCAGCGTGAGAAGGCCGAACGCCACCAGCACAATCAGGATTCTATCCCAGCCGCCGATGAGTGCAGCGCTCCATCCCAGCTTTTTCGCCGAAAAAACGCCATGAGCCATATCATAGGCTGTCCACAGCAAAAGCCCGACAACGACAGGCCGAACGGCCTGGAGCATGGATTTCACCGCGGCGCTGTCCTTGATGCCGAAGAAAAAGATCACCATCAGCAACATCAAAATCGTTGTGGGAAGCACGGTGCCGGCCACGGCGGCGACAGCGCCTGGAACGCCGGCCAGTTTATACCCGATGAATGCCGAAACCTGAGGCGCAATCGGGCCGGGCAGGGCATTGCCGACGGCAACCGCATCGGCGAATTGCTCGGATGTGACCCAGCCGACCGTCGTGACCTCTCTCTGCATTAGGGCCAGGGAAGCCGGCCCCCCGCCCCAGGAAAACAGGGCCACTCGGCTGAAAAGGACGAATATTTTCAATAACAGCATGGGCTCTCCTTATTCGAAAATATTCTACACTGACCAAAGGGGGGCGGACAAGGCTATTGACGGAAGCGAACCGCCCATTCCCCGCTTGCCAGCTCCTGGAGCTTGACGATTCCTCGACGCGTCTTGCAGGTAAAGGCCTCGAGTCCCTTCTCGGAGCAAGCATGAAAAGTCCGTTTTCTGAAGAGAATTTCTTCGACGGCAATCTCTTCGTTATCGACGATGATCGACCGGGGCGTTTCTTCACCCTTGTATCCGGAATAAAAAAGGACCTTGGCCTTAACGGTTGGCTTGCTCTTCACGGGTTTCCTTTCGAATATTACTCCTTGCGCATTTTTCCCAAAGGCAGGGATCGCTAGCCCCCATGAGCGCAAATGGCTCGAAAAGAAGATGTCCCTTTCATGCGGGCGGCCTTTATCACAGCCTTGAACGAATCCACATTTTCAACAGGCGGCCCGGTTTGAGCTTGCCCCTGGCGCGGGCCAGCCTCATATAGGTTTTGGTCATCGTCTCGGGCACATCCGGCTGTTCAGAGGGAGGTTTGCGCGTTAAAATCAAAGATTTTGTCGGGCAGGTGGAAGAGCAGAGGCCGCAGCCGATGCAGCGGTTCATATCCACAATTATGCTGCCTTCATTAAGGCTCAGGGCTTCCATCTGGCATCGATTTATGCAGACCCCGCATCCCTGGCATGTCTCTTCGCGATAAGACACCCTGAATGGGGAAGAGACAATGCTGGCCGGTTGGGGATGCTGCTTGATCGTGCGGAGGACTCCACAACAACAGCCGCAGCAACAGCAGATGCTCCCCACTTTTTGAGAATTGCTCGGCTGTAAGACCAGCCCGTTTCTATCGGCCTCCTTGAGGATCCAAAGAGCTTCCTCCTGATCGATCATCCGCCCGAGACCGTTTTTCAGGTAATAATCGGTTCCGGATCCAAAAACGAGACAGGACTCTACGGGCCTTTCGCAGCCTTGCCCGGCAATTCTCCTTTCCCTGCGGCAGATGCAGGGCGCGACCAGGATCCTTCGATGGGAACGGACGATCTCTTCGGCCGTCTCGTGGGGCAGGATCTTGTGCTCGACCGGGATGGTTTGCCCGATCGGAATCGTGCGCAGCTGGGGGACTTTCTTCCAGGTTTCAAAATTGAGCAGGCGAGGGATATATTCCTCCATATCCCGGACAAGGTCCTGATCGAGAGCGTTGACATGAAACTCCCAGATGCCGATGACGAACTGCCAGGCCATGTATCTCGGCGGCCCATCTTTCGGCTGGGACCGGTAGATCAGCCCCTTTTTAGCCATGTCCTCGAGCTTGCGGGCGGTTTCCTCGAGGGAAAGATGGAGGCTTTTGGCGATCCTGGCGGGTTCTTGGGGCAAGAGCGTAAGGCGCAAAGCCAAGCGCGCTTCTTCGGGCGTAAATAAACGGCGGAGGATGCGCAGTTCGACGCCGCTCTCCGTAGTGGGGAATCCTCCCGGCATATCGTCGAGATATTTGGCCAGCTGATTATAGATGTCTTTTGTCAACGTTTCTCGGATAGACTAGCCGCGCCTGTCCGTCTATTCTATCAGCGGTCGAGGCTGATTTCTTCTCTGTAGTCCACCGAAATCTTGGCCCCCTTTCTGGGCCGGAGGAGCTCCACGGCCCGGAGAAACGTCTTGTTGCGTTTCTGCCAGGTCCGGTTCAACTTGCGGGCGTAGTGGGCGATAGCCAGGTCGATCCACTTGCCCTTAAAGAATTTTCTGACCGTCTGTTTCAGCGAATAGAACTTCTTGTGGCTGAAGATCTGGGCTCTTTGAAGATCAAAGATGGAAAATCGGGCCGGCCGGAAAACGGCATGGTGGCCATCATAGAGCGTCCAGTCGCGAAACTGGATTCGGTTCTCTGAAGCGACCTTTTCGTAGAATTCCGAGCCGGGCGCGGGCGTTAAAATCAGAAACTGGGTGGAGTTGAGCCTGGCTTTTTTGGCAAAGCGGACGGTCTTCTTGACGGTCTTCCAGTCGTCTTGGTCAAAACCGTAGACGAACATGCCGTGGATATGGATGCGGTTCTTCCGAAGGACCTTGACGGCTTGGGTGATTTCTTCCACCGTCTGTTTCTTTTTCATCTCCTCCAGGCTGTCCGGGTTCACGGTTTCAAATCCGATATAGAGCGTATGGCAGCCTGCCCGCTTCATAAGTTTGACCAGCTCCACGTCTTTGGCGACATCCGCCCGCACCTGGGTCGTCCATTTGAATTTGAACTGTTCCCGGATCATGCCTTCCAGAAGTTCCTTGGTCCGCTTCCGGTTGGCCGTGAAATTGTCGTCATAGAAGAAGATCACGTTTTTCCGGCTGTCGTACTGCCGGAGCTCGGCCAGGATATTCTCCGTCGAGCGGAACCGGTACTTTTTGCCGAACATTCCGGTCACCGAGCAGAAGGAACAGTCGAACGGGCAGCCGCGCGATGTCAGCACGGGAACAGTGCTTCGCCCGCCTTTTTTCGGGTGATCCCGCTTCAAAAGCGAGAGGTCGGGAAAAGGAAGGGAATCGAGGTTGTCCGCCGGCGGCTGTTTGGGATTATGGACGATCTCCCGATCTTTCCTATAGGATAAATTGGATACTTCGGAATAGTCGCCTCCGGCTTGCCAAGCATCGATCAATTCCGTGAGGGCCCGCTCCCCTTCCCCGCGGATGACAAAGTCGGCGTGCCCCAGGGCTTCCTCGGCCAGATACGTTACGTGAGGCCCGCCCATGATCACCGGGATCCCCATTTCCCGGATCCGGTCGGCGATGGCATAAGCGCGGGGCGCTGTTGGCGTGATGGTGGAAATGCCCACTAAATCGGCACTTTTGATAATTTCGTAATCGATCTTCCGCATCTCCTCGACAAAGATCTCCACGTCCCAGCCTCTCTTCTTCATGATCGTGCCCAAAAGAATCGTCCCCAGCCGGGGCAGAGGGAATTGGGAAAAGATATGAAGGTTTGCGGCCTTCGGCTCGATAAACACGATTTTTTTCATCTTACGCTCCGCTGGATTTCCCCGGTCTCTTCTGGTTTTTTACCTTCAGATTGAGGATCTCCTTTTTCTTTTTTTTCATCAGCCTCTCCCAGCGCTCCATGCCCTCCCGGAAAAGCTTCATTTTGTCGAAGAGGGCCTGGATACCTTCAAGCATGGCCTCGAGCTTCGGCGTCACGGCGGCCTTGTCAAACGATTCCAACCGTTCTTGAAAGGCCAGGAAGTCCCGGAAATAGTCCGAAATCACTTTGATCTCTTCCAGGGTGTAGCCGAAGAGCTGCAGGTCCTGGATCAGTTTGCAGAGATAGACATAAATTTTCGAATACAGCCTGAACCCGCCCTCGCTCCGCATGTCGGGCTCGATGATGCCCTTGTCCTCCCAATGTTTGATCGTCCGGGGGCTGACGCCGGCTTTCTCAGCCAGGTTGCCCACGGTCAGGTATCGATCGAGGCCGTTGTTATTGGCGCGATTTGTCCTGGCCCTGGGCAGTCCGATCTTTTTGATGATCTTCTGGATTTCCTCGAGCCCATAGCCTAATTCCTTGAGCTTGAGGATGTTCTCCAGCCTGGCCAGGGTTTCCTCCGAAAAAAGGGGGGTTTTGTCGTCGGTGAAGCCCGCCGGCTTGACCAGTTTCTCTTTCGTCCATCGGACAAGGACTTCCTCGGAAACGCCGGTCCTCCGGAGGAGATCGTCCCTCGTGAAAACATTCTTGTTTATATTGTACATTTACGTATATGTTTATTTTTAAATATCATTAAAGTATACGTATAGGAATATTAATTTTGTCGAGAGGGTTTGTCAAGCAGAACTTTTCAAAGTGCCGGAACGGCTTCTATTTTTTCGCTCCCGATTTCGCAGCCGGTTTCTTCTTGGCGGGCCGCAGGTCGACCCGGTTTTCCATAAAACGCCGGCTCCCGGCTGTCCCGCTCTCCGACAGCAGCGATTCAAAAATAGCCTTGAGCTGGGCATCTTGTTTAGCCGTGTAAAATTGATGGAAACCGCAGGCGCCGGCGAGCAGAATGGCCGCATAGACAACCAGGTGTTTGATCGATGGGGCAAGAAAAGCACGCACGGTCCTCAGGGCGCCGCCGGCCTGGTCCGTCGCTTTGTCGAAGAAGAGCTCAACCTGCCCTATCTGAAAATAGAGACTGATTATTCCCCCTCCGACTCGGCGCGCAGAGCCGCGCATCTTGCCTGCGAACAATTACTTCCCTATTGACAGGAAAGGGATTCCCGCTCTATATTCGGAGGATGAAAGGGAGAACAACATGCTCAAAAAAATGACACCTGTCTTGATTCTTCTTTCTTTGTGCCTAGCGCCATTTCTTCAGGCCCAGGAAAGACATCTCGACGTTCCGTATGTCCCCACCAAGTATCCGGTCGTCGATGAAATGCTGAAACTGGCCAACGTCCAGAAGAGCGACCTTCTCATTGATCTCGGCTGCGGGGACGGCAGGATTGTCGTTTCTGCCGCCCAGAAATGCGGCGCCAGAGCGATCGGTGTCGACATCGATCCCGACCGGATCCAGGAAAGCCAGGAAAATGCGGCAAAGGCCGGTGTGAAAGACCACGTGAAGTTCATCCAGGGTGACCTTTTTCAGGCCGATGTCCATGAGGCCAGCGTCGTCTCCCTCTACCTGCTCACATCCGTCAACCTCAAGCTGCGGCCCAGGTTGATCCGGGAACTTGCGCCGGGCACGCGCGTCGTCTCCCACAACTTCGGAATGGATGCCTGGAAGCCCGACAAGTCCTCGTCCGTAACGGTCGACGAGATCAGCCATGACGTTTTTCTATGGATCATCCCGGCCAATGCCAGCGGGACGTGGAAATGGACCATGACGGAGCCGAAAGCCAACTGGGAGCTGAACCTCGAACAGCTTTTCCAGCAGATCTCCGGAAGCATCTCCGTCAACGGGCCTTCAGCCGCTATTAAGGACGCGGTGCTCTCTGGTGACAAGATCAAGTTCACCGCCGAAAGGCAACTCAATGGAAAAACCGTCTCATTCGTTTTTGAGGGAGTCGTCCGCGGACACACGATCGCCGGAAAAACGATGCAGGACGGAAAAGAATTGGGGGAGTGGAAAGCCAGCCGCAACCCCTCAACACAAAAGGATATCGACGTGGAGAGCGGCAGGGAAATCCGGTATTAGATCGTGTAAAAGCGTTACATGATTCCGGCTTAAAGAGTTTTTTAAAATCAGCCTGATCCAAGATATACGTCTGGCGCGGATACCCGTCGGTTTTGACAAATTCCTGCCGATCGCGTAAAAATAAATCATGACCCGAAGAGAATTCCGCAAGAAGCTCCCCTGCGCCGCAGACCGGAAATCCAAACGCGGCGAAATCTCGTATTGATCCTTGTCCAAGTCGATGATGACCTTCGTTCCGTCGGCATAGGTGAATTCCTGTCTTCGATGATCGCGTCCCAAAAACGCATGATTGACGAGTTCTAGAAGACCGACCCGCTCATGCAGGGCGCACATCGTCCGCACCCGGGCCAATTCTTCTTCCGACGGGCTCAATGAAAGAGAGGGAATGCCGGCATTGGCCAGCCCATGGAGAAAACCGAGGTCTTTTTCCGGAATGCCCCACGCTCCTCGCCCCGGTGACCAGGGCAGGACGAGCGCATCGTGATAGACCAGGTTGAAGAGCGGCACGGGGATTCCCATCGCCGGCCCCTGGCCCGGGTTATAAGATTTTGCGTCCAGATAATAGTCGCGGTACCGGTCGTGGATGGCGAAGACATAGCCCAGTTCATCGCAGGCCTGGGCAAAGCGCCTCATTCCCTCCCAGCCGCCTGCCTCCGGGCAGGGCGGCAGGATGTCTGGATGAAGGTTGTCATAGCCGCGAAACCCCCAGCCGTCCAGATGGACGCAAGCGCGCTGAATCCCTGTTTTGGCAAGCTCGCGGAGCTCAGCCGCTCTTTTGTCTAAAGTGACCAGCTGATGGTTTTTCGCGGGATTCTCTTTGTCATAATAACTCGACCCGGGCTGGATATGGTAAAGGATGCTGGTGTGAACGACGGGAGCGCCGATGAGCTTGGCTACGAGCGGATTCCGGCTGATTTTTTCTTTAAGAGAGACAGAAAGTCCCGTTTCAATCATGTAACGCCGGTAACGCTTGGCCGGGTCCACATAATTGCCTTTCTCCAAGAATCAGAAACGAACCCGGCGTGGGTAGGCCCATCGGCCCAGCAAATGGACCCAGCGGACTTCTATGCGCGTGGGACCGCCGGCGGGATGCTCGAACCGGCAGCCGGCATAAAAGACGGCCATCAACCCGCCGTCTTTCAAGCGGCAGACATCGGGAAATGCTTCGTATCCTCCCGCTCCGGCATCCCTGCAGATATAAACAAAGTCATTGCCCTCCTGCTCACCGGACGCGGGCTGCTTAAGATATCCGGTCCCCATGGACAAGAGCAGGAAAAGGACTGTGACAAAGAGCGGATAGAGTAGACGGCCTCTCATGCTTCCCTCCTCCATGCCACCCTGATAACACAAGACCCCTTTCCTTTCAAAATACTTTAGGGCTTACACGGAAAGAGAGATGCTTGGGCGAGGAAGTCGCTTTAGGCTTTGAACCCCGCGGTGGAAAATTTGGCTTTTTCTTTCAATTTGGCCAGGTGCGACTCGAACGCGGCCGTCTTTTTTTGCTGTTTGATCTGCTCCTCGAGCTGCGTCTTGACCTGGTCCAGGGGCAAGGTCTCCTTGCTCCGTCCTTCCACTTTGAGAATATGGTAGCCGAATGTCGTTTCTACGATACCGCTGATCTGACCAACAGAAACAGAAAAAGCGGCGTCCTCGAAAGGCTTGGCCGTCTGTCCCCGGCTGATATTCGCATAAAGCCCGCCGTTCTCCTTCGAGCCGGGGTCTTCGGAATACTGTTTGGCGAGCCCGGCAAAGTCCTCGCCATTCTTAGCCTTGGCCAGGATGTCCTCAGTCTTTTTCCGGATCTCCGCTTTCTCCTGATCGCTCTTTCCTTGGGTGAGCAGCAGGATATGCCTGACCGAAGCCGTCTTGTCTTCTGCATAGGCTTTTTGAATCTCCGCGTCCGTCGCTTTGATCGTATTGAAAAGATCCGTCTCGAGGTATTTTTGGATGAGGAGGCCTTCCTCGACGCCCTTCTTGAAGTTTTCGATGGCAATGCCGTTTGTTTTCAGGATTCCGAGAAACTGCGTCTCGCCGCCGGCCTGAGTGTACCGGTCGTTAACGGCTTTTTCGAGCTCGTCCGGAGTGACCGATCTTTTAGCCTTGGCGGCTGCGGCCAGCAATAACTTTCTTTCTCCCAAGCGGACGGCGTCCTGCTCTATGGCGTTTTTCAAGTTCTGGGCATCGAGAGTCTTGAGCTGGGCTGCCCGGCTCCCCATTATATCCTGGAATGACTGGATGACATCTCCCGCCGTGACCGTAAACTCTTTGGTCGAGACCATGACTTCATTTTTGTCCGGGTCGAGCATGGGCAAGATGGCGGTGAGGTCCTTCGCCAACTGATACGCCGGTGTTCCCTGCTGAAGTTTGGCGCTTTCCTTTTTGGAAGAGCAGCCGGTGACGACGACGGCCATAACTATAAAAGTAACGAATATCTTCTTCATCGGCATCTCCTTAAGATTGAGAAACAGCCTGATAGTAAACCACATCCGGTGACGAATTACAAAGGAAATTTCTCGCCTGCGGATCTCAACAATGAACAGATGAGCCTTTTCAACCGCGACTTGAAGCTCGGCGACTCGAGGTTTCTAATTTGAGAACGAGAACTTAATACTCCAGGACAATGTCGTCCTGCGTATCGAACGCTTTGTCTTTCCCGGCGGAGACCAGGCGGAACGAAGAATCCGAGAGCCTCTCGTACCGGATCGCTTTCCCCCAGCCATCGGCCAAACCAGCGACGAGGAGGTTAGCTGTCCTAAGGTCTTGGATGCTTTTGGGCGCCTGGCCTTCGCTGGCAATATAGGATAGGACGATTTTCTGCAAAGATTGCATATTCACCCTCGTCAAGTCTTCTTTGGCCTGTTCAAATCGGTCGACCTGCTGCTCCAAATGAGTCTTTTCTCCCGATTTGGAAAACCAGATCAGGTAGACGATCGCCACCGCCAATATCAGGACAACCAAAAGCCCTCGGGCCTTCATGCTTGCTTTCCTCTCAGCTTAACCCAAAGACGATAATATTGTCAAAATCGCCCTCGGCGAGAACTGGGTCAAAGGTCGACTTTGAATTCCAGGATTTCCCCGAAGCCTTTGATCCTCTCGCCGAATTTCTGCTCTTTTTTAGATGGAGACTGGAAGTGGAAGCTGACTTGGCAAGACTCCTTCTCTTTTCTCAAACTGAGGTCTTCTAATTTTATCCCGAGCTCGGAGGTCAGTTGTTTGAGATCCGTCAGGATCGTGGGACTGTCCTTGACTCTGAGTTGATAAAAAAATTGGGATTTTTTCGGGAACAATTCCTCGATCTTCCGGAACAGGACCAGGGTTAGGATGACCAGACCCGAGAAAATCAGACTGATGAGGTAATATCCGGCGCCGATGACAAGTCCCAGGCCGGTCACGGCCCACAGGGTGGACGCCGTCGTCAGCCCATGGACGATCCCGCGCGACTGGATGATCGTGCCGGCCCCGATGAAGCCCATGCCGGTGATCACGCCGGCCGCGATGCGCAGCGAATCTCCGGTGTTGGCGCCTCTTCCGGCAAGCATAACTTCGGACAGGATCATCATCATCGCCGAGCCGACGCAGATCATGATGTTCGTCCTCAGGCCAGCCGGCTTATGGCTGAATTCCCTCTCCAACCCGATCAGACCTCCCAGGACGATAGCCAGGATCAGTTTCAATACGATTTCACCCATGTTTCTCAATCCCTTAAGGATCTTATTATACCATGGTTATCATGGAGGCGCATCCCAAATTCCACGAAAGGTTCGATGGGTCCTGTCACGGACGTGCCACCCATCATATACTTTATCGTGGATTTGAAATGCTTGGTTATGGGAGAACCTCAAGAAAAATTGGCATAACCTATGATAAAATTATAGAAAGGAAAATGTGTGGACTTCCTCCTGATCAACGGCCAGCTGGCCCTCGACAAGGGGACCTGGAACGGGGCCCTGCCGGGACAGGTGCTGAAGCTTAAGAAGTCGTGAGGTTGTAGTCCTTTACATCAGCCATCGGACTCTCCGCTGTTGACAATGGATCAAGCGCCAATGAAACCAATCGTTTTATTCTCGCTTGCCGAAATGTCAATCAACGGAACGCTCTTTTAGATCGCTTGATAGGTGAGGAGGAAATCTTGGATAACATTCGGTCGCGGCGTGTATCGAGAATCGTCAAGAGCGAATTTCGGCCATCGGTTTTAGGCAGACGCTTCGTCCTTTGTCTGACCGTCGCCCTGACTTTAGCCGCGGGAGGGGCGCTCCCTCAGACAAAAAATGCCGAGGTCACGGCCGCCAACGGCATGGTGGCTTCCGCCCATCCTCTGGCCTCGCAGGCCGGCGTGGACATCTTGAAGGCGGGGGGGAACGCAGTCGACGCGGCGGTGGCGGCGGCGTTCGCCATCGGCGTGGTCGAGCCGAACTCCAACGGGCTCGGCGGCGAGGGGATGATGGTCATTTATCTCGCCGAAACCGGGTCGATGACCGCCATCGACTATCGCTCTTCCGCCCCGGCTGCGGCGTCCTATCCCCAGGGCATTCCTTCAACCGGCCTTGCCGCGGCGGCGGTCCCGGGGACAGTGGCGGGATTATGCCTCGCCCTCGAGAAGTACGGCACGATGACGCTGCCCCGGGTACTGGCGCCCGCGATCAAACTCGCCGCCGACGGGTTCATCATCAGCCCGTTGCTGGCCGGCATCATAGTCGACAGTTATGAAGCGATCATGAAAAACGAAGCCCTGGCCGCGATCCTGTGTCCCGATGTCCTGCCGCTTGGAGCGGGGGAGACGCTCCGGAACCCAGACCTCGCCGAAAGCCTCCGCAAGATTGCGGCTGGAGGCCGGGACGCGTTCTACCGCGGCGAACTGGCGGAGAAGATCGCCGCCGAAATGCGCGATGGCGGCGGATTCATCACGAAGGACGACCTGGCCGGATATAAGGCGATCGAGCGCCCGCCGGTGCGCGGCTCGTACCGTGGGTTTGACCTCATCTCGGCGCCGCCTCCCTCCGGCGGGCTGGCCGTCATCGAGATCATGCACATCGTGGAGAATTTCAATGTAGCCCGCCACGCCCCGCTGTCGCCGGAGCGCATCCACCTGTTCGCCGAGGCTATGCGGCGCGGCATCGCCGATTGGAGCGCTTTTGTCGCCGACCCGGATTTCGTCTCCGTTCCGGCCGCCGGCCTGCTGGCTAAAACCTACACGAAGAGCCGCGCCGCCGAGATCGACCCGGCGCGGATCAGCGAGAAGATCGTCGCCGGCATCCCGGCCAAGGGGGAGAGCCCCAGCACGACGTCGCTGTCCGCGGCCGACAAGACGGGGAATATGGTCGCCCTGACCCAGACGATCTCGGACTTCTTCGGGGCCAAGGTCGCCGTCGCCGGCACGGGGATTATCCTCAACAACGAGATGAAGAATTTCTCGGCTCGCGGCGTCAACACCCTGGCCCCCGGCAAGAGGATGCGGACGACGATCTCGCCGACGATCGTCGTCAAGGACGGCCGGGCGTTCGCGACCCTTGGCACGCCGGGGGCGGGGCGCATCCTGACGACGATGTCGCTTCTTCTCTCGAACCTGATCGATTACAAGATGGGCATCCAAGAAGCCATCGAGGCGCCCCGGTTCTACCCATCCGACAAAGCGCTCTCGATCGAGCCCCGACTTCCGGACCAGACCCTGGCGGCCTTGGCGAAGCTGGGCTACGAGTTGAAACGGCTGGGACCGTTCGACCTATACTTCGGGGGCGCCCAGGGCATCCTCGTCGATCCCAAGACGAACAGGAAGATCGGCGGCGCCGACCCTCGACGCGACGCGGCGGTTCTGGGGTATTGAAATGGGAAGAGAGTCCATAAAGGTGGCCCTGATCGGCGTCCTGGCCGTTGCGATCGGCGCGGTCGCGGCGTCGCAGATCTCGATTCCCTCGATCCCGCCGGGCGATCCGGTCAACGATCCCGCGTGGCCGCTGTCGAAAAGGGTGGGCGTCCATATCGAAGCGCTGCGGGCCGTTATTGAAGCCTATAACGCCGGAGTGCCGACGGCGCGGCGGGTGGAGTTGGCCGGCCTGCCGGACATGGCCGAACTCATGAAACCCGGCCTCGGAGCCTTCCTTCGATGACGTCCGAACCGAAAGGCCGCCGGGCGGTCCAAAGGATCCCGGCCGCCGAGACGCGGGCGCTTGTACGAGCGGCGCTGCAAAAGGCCGATGGACCGTCTTCACTCGACCCCGGATCGCTGAGGAGCGGATCGGTTCGCCGAGTCCGAAGGCTTCCCTCCTGGGTCGGACGGTTCGGATTCCTGGCGGGACCTGACCAGTTCTGGTTGTGGTGCGAACCGCAGCCTTGCCCGGGAGAGACGTTCGCGAGTCAGTTCGTCCTCGATGTCCCTCCGGGCCGCTACTTCATCGAGATCTTCGACGCCGCGGCCTCGACCTGGATATCGCGCGAGTCCGCGGAAGGCGGCCCGCTCGTCGCCAGCCTGCCATTCACGGGAAACCTTCTCCTGGTCATGGTTCGGTCCGTTCCCGGCCGCTGACCGCAGTGCTTCTTGGCGGTGGAACGGATCGTCAGCGCGTTGAACTATTTAAAAAAAGTTCTTGCATCCCACGCACAAAATAATATATAAAAAAACTTAAAGGGGATTCTTTCTTTGAAGGAGGTTTTCTGATGAACAAAAAGATCTTCAACGTCGTCCTGGTCCTCGTTCTGGCGCTGGCCTTGACGCCCCTCGGCTATGCCCAGCGGCAGACCGGCTCGATCCACGGCCAGGTCCTCGACAAAGACAAACTCCCGCTTCCCGGCGCTACGGTCTCCATCTTCGGTCCGGCGCTGATGGGAAAGCAGAACTATGTGACGCTGGAGAACGGCGCCTTCCGTTTCCCGACCCTCCTTCCCGGAGAATACGACGTCCGAGCGGAGATGCCCAACTTCAAGACCAAAGTCGTCAAGGGCATCCTGGTCAGCGTCGGAAAAACGTCCGAAGTGACCATCGAAATGGAGATCGCCACGATCGCGGAGGAAGTGACGGTCATCGGCCAAGCGCCCGTCGTAGACGTCCAGGCGTCCAAAATGAGCGTCAACTTCAGCGCCCAGTTCCTGGCCAGCATCCCCATGAACCGCGATCTGTACGACATCCAGAACTCGGTCCCCGGCTCCATCGCGGAAGGCATCGATTACCGCCGGATGTCATCCATCCTCGGGGGCACGCTCCGCAGCCAGCTCTACGCCCTGGACGGCGTGCCGATGAACGATCCGGCCGTGAACTACTCCATGGCCAACATCAACGTCGACGTCTATGAAGAGATCGAGTTCGAGATGGGCGCCCATCCCGCCGAGGTCGGGCAGACCGACTCGACCTACATCAATATCGTCACCAAGAGCGGCAGCAACAGGCTTTCGGGCGGAGGGGTCTTCTATTACACCCAGAAAAGCCTGGGCGAGAACCTTATCACGCCCGAACAGATCAAGTCTCTGAACGTCAACCCGCCCGAAAAATTCATAGACTACAAGGACTTCTCCCTCAATCTCGGGGGCCCGATCGTGAAGGACCGCCTCTGGTTCTTCCTCAACGGCCGTCGGCAGGTTTGGCAGCAGGCCAATTCGAACACGCCGGAGATGAGGATGACGAAACTGGGGTTCACTGACCCCATCAAGATCAAACACTACGATGTCGAACACCAGGAATGGCTGGGTTTCGGCAAGCTGACCTTCCAGATCACCAAGAACATCCGATACATGGGCATGCTCCACTACAACCACATCTACGAGCCGGTCTACCAGAATTCCCTCGGCGTGGACGCCTCCTACGAATACGTCAGGATCTGGGACCACGAGAACACCTACACCACGACCCACCAGTTCAACATCGTCCTCGATCAGAACACGTTTATCGACATCCGAGGGACCTACGTCCGCCGTTTCTTTCCGCTCCACGCGATGACCCAGGACCAATACACGTTCTATGATTACACCGCGAAGGTGTATTGGGGCGCAGCGGGCTACAATGACGAATACGTCCGCAAAAAGATGCTCGGCTCGGCTTCCATCACCAGGTTCCAGGACGATTTCCTCGGCGTCGATCACGAGTTCAAGGCCGGCTTCGAATTCGAGCAGGGCGAATACCACCGCGACTGGTACCGCTCCAACCCCTACTATTTCTATTGGTACGATATGACGACCAACAACCCGTATTATTATTCCGGGACCTCCGCCACGAACCCCCAGGGACGTTTGAGGATCCGGAACTGCACGCCGGAACGGGGCATGTGGGACGTCCAGGACCATTCCCGGCGGTTCTCCGGCTTCCTCCAGGACAGCATCGCCACCGGCCGCATCACTTTGAATCTGGGCCTGCGCCTGGACTATAGCTATCAATATGAGCCGGAACAGTCGCGGCCAAAATTGAGGTATGACGCGCCGCCGCCGTTCGCCAATCCCGCTTTGGCGGCCGCCAATCCCAACTATCTCATCGATGCCCTTACCCAACAGGCCTATGCCGAAGGCTACGCCGTCGCCCCGTGGGACGCGCTGACGACGCCTTATAAGAAGCCCGTTTCATTCACGACGTTCTCACCGCGGATCGGCTTCGTCTACGACATCTTCGGCACCGGCAAGACCGCCCTCAAACTATCGTATTCCCGTTACTTCGAGCCCGTCTGGACAGCGAAATACAACGGCGCGCAGATCTTCGGCGCCGGGACGGTCGATTACCAGTGGAACGACCTGAACAAGAACAAGCTCATGGACCTCCCCGGCGTGGACAGCTACGTCGTAACATCCTATCCGAATCAGGACCCCAATTATTCCTACTATGATCCCAACCTCAAGTGTCCCTACACGGACGAGATCATGGCCGGCATCGAGCAGGAGGTCATCAAGGACTTCAAGCTCGGCTTTGACTTCGTCTGGAAGGTCAACAAGAACATCGTCGAAGACTGGGACATCGTCAACGGCTACGACGTCAGCGCCGTGGACAGCGTCGGGCTCATCTGGCTGCCCTTTACCTTCGTCGATCCCGGGTGGGACGCCGTCTTCGGCACGGCCGACGACCAGAACATGACCATTTACGGCCTGAGAAAGGACCGGCCCGCAGCGAACATGAAAGGCGGCAACCCGCCCGAGGCCAAGCGCGAATACTGGGCGGCGATCTTGACCTTCGACAAACGGATGTCGAACAAATGGCAGCTCAAGGGCTCGATCCTCTACAGCTCGTTCAAGGGGAATTGCGACCCCGGTTACAGCGCGACCGAAGGCGAGTCCACTATGTTCGACAACCCGAATACGCTCATCAATGCCTATGGCCGATCGGGCTACGACCGTCCGCTTCAGATCAAGATCATGGGGACCTACATCCTCCCCATGGATTTCATTCTCAGCGCCTACTTCCAATACCGTTCCGGTAGCCCCTGGGGCCGGACGCTCGCCCGCGTCTATTTCCCGACGAACTACATGGGTTACGGGACCTATGCCTCCTATTACGCCGTCAACGCCGAAACGCCGGGCGCGAGACGCGGCCCCACGTATACAAACCTGGATGTCCGCATTGAAAAGGAATTCCGGCTGAGCAGCGCGGCGAAGTTGAACTTCTACGTGGACATCTTCAACCTGGGCGGCCGCAGCGGCGTCAACGTCAACCAGGATCCCGCGGGGCAGCTGCGCTACGACAAGACCCCGGTGACATACGCGCTGTCCACGACCTACGCCCAGATCACCAGCATCTACGGCGTCCGCTCCGTCCGGTTCGGCGCCCGTTTCAGCTTCTAGTCCCGGAGGATGATTCCGAGAGGCGGCCCTGGAGGGCCGCCTCTTTTTTTAATGCCCACTTTTTCTTCGGGAAGGGCGGATCTTCGTCCGGTCAATCCCTTTTACATTTGGCGATATAGCTTTCCAGGCGGGTTTTCTCCGTGTCGCTGAGAAGAGCGAACGAGGGGCTGCTTTTGTAGGTCATGAAAGACTGATAGGCCGCGGCCGTATCTCCGCGCATTAAATACGCCACTCCCAGGAAATAGTGCGTCTCGTCGAGACCGACTTCGAGATCCAGGGCCTTCTTCAGGCCGGCGATGGCTTTCTCGTAATCTTTCGCCTGGAAATGGGCCACGCCCAGGCCGTGGTAGGCCGCGGCATAGGATGGATCCAGGGCGATCGCCCGCTCGTAGGATTCGACGGCCTTCCGGTACGTCGCCGGATCATTCGTCGCTTTGAACTGAAAGGTCAAAAGGCTTCCGAGGTTGTTATAAGGGACGGCGAATTTCTTGTCGACGGCCATTGATTTTTCATAAGCCTTCCGGGCTTTGTCGGCGTTCTTCATATTCCAGTAGGCCAGGCCGACATAATTCCATATGACCGGATCGGACGCCGTCTGAGAGTAAGCCGCCCCTTCGAAGGCGGCTATGGCCTCGCCGAACCGCCCCGCCTCGTAGAGGCAGGCGATATATTGAACGAAGAGGTCGTAGACATCGGGAAGTTTCTCCAGGCCCATTTTCAAAACGGAGATCGCATCCAGCCATCGTCCCTGTTTCTTGTAAATTTCGGCCAGGTTCAGGTAGGCCGCGCTGACGCGCTTTCCTCCCGTGATGATCTCCTTCAGCGCGTCCGTGCCTTCTCTGGCCCGCCCCGAATTGTAGAGTTCCAGTGCTTCCATGGATTTTTTCTGGAGCGGAAGGAGCGTTTTCACGTCGTCCTCCGCGCTGAAGGCCGCTCGGCCGGCCCCCGGGCGGCCGGCCAGATAGCCCAGGCTCATCAATTTCTCTCGCGTCTGCTGATCCATGGTCTGCCGGGCCTTGTCGCTCGCTCCCGAGGACTGGCGGCGGACGATCTGGGCGAGCCGCTTTCGAAAATCCTCCAGGTTCTTATCGGCGGCCAGGTTTTGACGCTCGTCGAGGTCCTTGCCGAGGTCGTAGAGTTCGGGGATCGGCGAATCGATGAATTTATCGGTTTTGAAAATGAACCCGGTGATGGGAGCCCAGCCCATGTTGAAAAACGGAGAGAGAGATTCGAAGTAGATCGGTCGATCCTCCCCACCTTTGCCCCGCAGCAAAGGCAGGAGCGACGTCCCCTGGAGGACGGCGGGCGTTTGGAGACCGAGGATGTCGCAAACGGTCGGGAAGATGTCCACGTGGGAGACATTCCGGGAAACGACGCGGTGCTCTTCCCCGGGAAGCCGGATGATCAAGGGGATCCGGAGAGAGGCGTTGTAGGCCAGATAGCCGTGCGTTTTTTCTCCGTGCTCCCCGAGCGACTCGCCATGATCGCCGGTCAGGACGATGAGGGTTGCAGAAAGGAGCCCGGTCTCTTCGAGATGGCGGAACAGAGCGCCCAGCACGGCATCGGTATAGGCTACCTCGCCGTCATAGGGATTCTGCGCGTGCCGCGATCGATACGGCTCGGGAGGCACGTACGGGTCATGGGGATCGAAGCAGTGGATCCAGAGGAACCAGGGCGACGTCCGCCCCTTCAGCCAGTTCAAGGCGACGTCCAGGACGGCCTGGGCACGTCTCTCGCGGCCCGGATCGATTCCGGGGTCTCTGTCCTTTTGGCTGAAATTGTCGTCATAGACGTCGAAGCCCCGGCCGAGTCCGAACCTGGAATCAAGAGGAAAACCTCCCACGAAAGCGCCCGTCGAATAGCCCGAGGCCTTGAGATGTCCGGCCAAGGTCGGCAGCCCCGCGGGGACGAGGAAGTTGGCGTTATCGTGAACGCCGTGATAGGAAGGGGTTGTTCCCAAAAGGATGTTCGCGTGCGACGGCAAGGTCGTCGAGGTGTGGGCGAAGGCCCGGGTGAAAACGACGCCGCTCGAAGCGAAGCGATCGATGTTCGGGGTCAACGGATGGTTTGGATCATAAACGCCCAGCCTGTCGGCGCGAAGCGTATCGATGGTGATGAGAAGCACGTTCAGCCCGGGCTTGCCCTTCTGGGGCCGGGCGGCGAAGCCGATCGCACCGGCGCTCAAAGAAAAAAGGATGAAAAGAAAGCCCGCGATCCAAAAAGTTAACGCTGTCCGCTTGGGTCGATCAGGCATCCTAGTGATAGTAATTTCCTTTTCCATGTTGTCTGCGATCATGTCCCGTTGAGCTTGACAACGACGCTTCCCCTCACGAAAAAATGATATTCCCGACCGCGGATCGATGTCAAGAACAGGAAATGGCCGCGAAGAAGGCCGGTGGCGATCGTTTTGAAGCTGCACGGCCGCGTGCCTCCAGATAGAAAATATTTGACGGGACTTGTGATAAAATGACAAAAAAGGAAAATGGCATGAGAAAAAGAAAATTCGGTCGTTTATTGTCCTTGGCGTTGGGGTTCGCCGCCGTCCTCTTTTTGTCCGCCTCATCCCTTCGAGCGCAGCTGACGGAAGACGAGCGGAACACGATCGATATTGTCAAAAAGACAAAAAATTCCGTCGTGTTCATCACCAATATCCAGCTCGTCCGCGATTTCTTCTTCAACCAGGAGCAGGTTCCCAGGGGGAGCGGGTCCGGCTTCATCTGGGATGCCCTGGGCCACATCGTGACCAACTATCACGTCATCGAGGAAGGGGACATTTTCAGCGTCACCCTGCCCAACAAGGAACAGCGGCAGGCCCGGATTGTCGGCAAGGAGCCGAGCAAAGATATTGCCGTCCTTCTCATCCAGGGCGACCTGAAAAGCCTGTCCCCCTTGAAGGCCGGATCCTCGAACAACCTCGAGGTGGGCCAAAAAGTGATTGCCATCGGGAATCCGTTCGGCTTTGACTATACCGTGACCAAGGGCATTGTCAGCGCCCTGGGAAGAAGAATATTGGGAGTCGGCGGAGTCACCATCCGCGATATGATCCAGACAGATGCCTCCATTAATCCCGGCAACTCGGGCGGCCCGCTGTTGAATTCGAACGGGGAGCTGATCGGGATGAACACACTGATCGTCTCTCCATCGGGCGCCTCAAGCGGCGTCGGATTCGCCGTGCCTGTCGATACGATCAACAAAATCGTCCCCCAGCTCATCCGCTTTGGAAAAGTGACCAAGCCCGGGCTTCCCTTTTCGGTGTTCACCGATGAGCAAGCTCAGCGATTCGGAGTCGACATCAATGGCGTGGCCATTTTCCAAGCCCCTGGCGGAAGCGGCCTGAACGGCTTCAGCAGGGACCGCCGCGGCTATTTCTATATCGGCGACATCATCACGGCCATCGACCAGACCAAGGTCAAGTCGTATGACGATCTCTACAGCGCGCTGGAAAATTACAAGATCGGGGACTCGGTCACCCTGACGGTCGAGAGCGAGGGCAAGGCGCGCAGGGTCCAAATCAAGTTGGTCAGCGATTAAAATCACACGAATCATCGCGGTTTTCCAATCATCCGGCCCAAACGACGACCAAACTAGGGAGATACATATCCATTGAATCGGACGAGAGCATGAACACGTCGAGAAAATTCCTGGCGGCGGCCCTGCTTGCGCTCATCGCCGTATCCCCGGCCTTGGCGGAAGGGAACAGGTATTCCAAGGATGGATTTTTTATCGGGCTTTCCGGATACAACCTGTCCCCCGGGGGCGATTTGGACAAAGGCCTGGTGCTGTGGCATTTCGAGAAGGCGTTTTTTATCCCGAGAATGCAGAAAGCGACGGGATTCGCCCTGGGCTTCGGCTATAAAAAATCGTCCGCCCTTTGGGACCTTGTTTTTCTTCGCTCATCCCATAAAACCAATTTGCAGGGGGCGGAAAGCGAATCGACGTTTAATTCGATCGAGGTCAGCGGCAGAGTATTTCTTCTAAAATACGCGCCCATCCAACCCTATGTTCTCTTCGGCCTCAGCATTCCCTGGATTCAAGTCCGGAACGGCGCTCAGTTGTATGAAACGACCAGCAACGCCACTTATTACGGGATGGGGCTCAATCTGGGCGGCGGGATCACGATCCATCTGCTCCCCCGGCTGTTTATTAGCGGCGGGGTCGTTTACCGATATATCGGATTTCTCTATGTGTCCGGCGAAGGCAAAGGAAGAGATATCAATGACCTGCGGGTTGGATACGGCGGACCCGAGTGGGGCAAGCTGCTCCGGACCCAAAGCCTCGGCCTGGCCTTCGGTATGGGCTTCACTTTTTAAACTGGGGACAGTCCAGAAAAATCACGGAAAAAGAAGGCGCACCTTTTCTAACATTGACTATTTTCCCCGCAATGACTATGCTAATTTCGCCATGCAGAGCCGGGGAAAAGAGCTCGGTTTCCCGCCGCATTCCCTATTGACTTTTGTCCGGGAGCTAAAGTAAAGATGAGGAATGAGAAGGAGGAATATTATGTGGCATGCTCATTTTGACCGCACCTGGTTTTTACTCGTTTTGATCATGATTCCCTTCGTCATTGCTTTTGCGGCTGCGGCCCAAGAGACGAAGGCGGCCCTCAAAAGCGGCCAAGCCAAGGGGACATTTGACAGAAACGGGAAGGTCATCCCGCTGACTCACGCCTTCGTCTATGTCGATCAGAAGGACAGCCGGAAGCCTGTCCTTCTGCTCATCGCGGACCGCGCCGTGCCGGCGGAAAGCTGGACGAGTGAGTTCGATTTCATGAGATTCCACTCCGGACAGCCTTTGACCGGCGTTTGCTATTGGCTGAACAAGGACCGCGAAGTGTTCAGGACGGATTACTACTGGGAAGGACGCCAGGCAAGCGCCATGGGAATCTTCGAGCTGGAACTGGCGAAGAGCGAAGCCAAACGCTTTGTCGGCAAGGCCTGGTCTACGTCAGCCGGCCTCCTAGGAGATGATAAATTCAAGCTCGACGTATCATTCAACGCCGCCCTGAAGTAGGTCAATCTCTATCCTCCATGACGAAAAGGTCTGTGCCCCACGAGCTCTTCAAACATATCGAACGAGAAGCGAAAAGATATTTCCGGAGCGCCCGGGGAAGCCATGACTGGGACCACACCCAAAGAGTCCTCGGCTTGTGCCTGAGGATCGGGAAAAAAGAAGGGGGAAACCTGGAAATCCTGAGATTGGCCGTCCTGCTTCACGATATTGGGCGCGCCGCAGAAGACCGCTCGAACGGAAAAATATGCCATTCCCGAGCGGGAGCCTCGATGGCCGCCAAGATCCTGAAAGCGCACGGCATTGAGAAGGAAACGATGGAGGGCGTCATCCATTGCATTCAGACCCATCGGTTCAGGAAACAGGCCGTCCCGATTTCGAAGGAAGCCCGGATCCTGTTTGATGCCGACAAGCTGGATTCCATCGGCGCCGTCGGAATCGGCCGGGCGTTTTTGTTCGCCGGGGAAGTCGGCGCCCGCTTACATAACAAGGACACCGACCTTCGAAAAACGAAGCCCTATACCAAAGAAGACACGGCCTACAGGGAGTATCTGATCAAGCTGCGCAAGATCAAGGACCGCATCTTTACCAAAGAAGGAAAGCGGATCGCCTTGGAGCGACACAGGTTCATGGTCGAATTTTTTGAGCGCCTCAACAGGGAAACCGACGGCAGGCTGTGAATCTTCAAAAAAAATGGTCGTGATAGAAGGCGGGCTCGGGCTCTTTATTTTCTGTTAACCATCGTCGCCGAAGCTTGGGCCGTTGGATAGACCACCAATTCGCTGATATTGACGTGCTCCGGCCGCGTCGCGCAGAAAACGACGGCCTCGGCGATGTCGTCGGGCGCGAGCGGGGTCAAGCCCTGATAGACTTTTACAGCCCGTTCTCCATCCCCGCGAAAGCGAACGAGGCTGAACTCGGTCTCGACCATGCCTGGGTCAACGCAGCTCACGCGCAGGGGTGTGCCCAAAAGGTCCAGGCGAAGCCCTTTGGACAGTGCGTTCACGGCCGCTTTCGTTGCGCAATAGACGTTGCCGTTGGGATAAATATCGCGTCCGGCGATCGAGCCGATGTTGATGACATGTCCCCGGCCCCGGCGGACCATTCCCGGGATGACCGCCCGGCTGACATAGAGCAGCCCCTTGACGTTTGTGTCGATCATCTCTTCCCAGTCCGTGATCTTCCCTTCATAGAGCTTGTCCAGGCCCCGGCTCAGCCCGGCGTTGTTGACGAGGACGTCAACCGCCTCCCATTCCGGAGAAAGCGCGGAGACGGCGCGCTCAACGGCAGCTTGGTCGCGGACATCGAGCCCGAAGGAATGCAATTTTGCTCCGAACTCAGCCTTGAGGTCTGCAGCCAGCTTTTCCAGGCGGTCCAGTCTCCGGGCCGCCATAAGGACCCTGGCGCCCTGGCGGGCGAAGGCGCGAGCACAGGACCGGCCGATCCCCGAGCTCGCCCCGGTGATAAAGACGATCTTATCGCGAAGAGATACCATCGTTAGCCTCCAAAAACTCCATTTTACAGGAAGTTTTGCAAAAAACCAGGCATTTTTTATGGTAGAATTCCTTCAAAAATTATTTATTTATTTTCTTTAGGGAAAAATCAATGAATATGCAATCATTCAAAAAAGAGACGGCGATTTGCTTTGTTCTATCCGTCTTGATTCCGACGGAATTTCCTCGTGTCGCGATCGATACCCTAGCCTATCAATACACCCGGAAGCCGCCCCGGCTAACCCGGCCGCGCCCCAACGTCATCATCCGCCTCTGCAGCATCGAGTGTTCTTTCAGCAAGCCCCTGAATGACGAGCGCAACAAAGCCTTTTTTGAGGACTTGAAGGGCTGGTCGAACATCGCCGACCGTCTGTTCATCTGGGACTACACGACCAATTTCGCCCATTACATTCAGCCCCATCCGAATTATCAGGTCTTGGGGCCGAACATCCGCCTCTTTGTTGAGCATAAAGTCCGGGGGATTTTCGAGCAGGGCGCTTACCAGTCCACGGGGGCGGAAATGGCCGAATTCCGGGCCTGGCTGCTGGCCAAGCTCCTCTGGAACCCGGCCCTCGATCTGCAAAAGCTCCGCCGGGTATTCTTGAAGGGCTATTATGGCCCGGCGGCAAACCATATTGCCATTTACACGGCCTTGCTCGAGCGGGCAGCGCAGGCCGGCGGCGATCACCTCGGTTGTTATTCTCCGCCCGATGCAAAATTCCTTTCTCTGGATACTATTCTGCGCGCTTGGGATATTTTGAAAAAAGCCGAGAAGAGGGTCAAAGGCACGCTTGAATACGCCCGGCGTGTCCGCGCGGTCCAGATGCCCATGGCCTATGTCGTCCTGACCCGCTGGGACGCCTTCCAAAAAGAAGCCCGGGACAGGAACATCCCCTGGCCGTGGCCGAAGGAGCGGCAGGCATGGTTGGATTGGTTCCTCCAGGCGGCCAGATCGGAAAAGGTCGGGATGATCTCCGAAGGACAAACCCTTGAAGACTGGGCGGGCAAAGGGGGCCGGGTGCACTAATACCGAACATCTCCCCTTTCTTTTCATTGATAAATAGAAAAAAAAGACGACAAGAATATATCTAAAGATTTAAGGAGCGGGCATCTGCTTTCTTCCCTAGAAAGAGAGGTACTTCCTTTGGATAGCTATATCTTTTCCAGAAAAAAATTCTTGGAACTAAAGAGATAGGTGAATAATAAACATACAATTAATTCCCTTGAGGTTCAAGATGAGTTATGATATTTTCTACAGGAATAAGATATGAGAGTACATCATGAAAGAACACGAGGTTGAATTAATTAACCGCCTAGAATCGATCTGGAGAAGAAAGTGGTTTATCCTCGTTCCGACCTTCCTCCTTGCTGTCTTGGCCGGAGCTGTGAGTTTTCTTCTCCCCCCTAAGTGGGAGGTCGATACTGTTATTCTTCCAGGCAAATTTCTTGTTGAGACGCAGGCCGGCCAGTTCATCGAATTTTGGGTCTCAGATCCCAGGGAAATTGCAGGAGGGATCAATCAGAAATCCTATGACACCATGATCGCCACGGAACTGAAAATTGATATCAGAAAAATGCCAAAATTGAAAGCAGAGAACTTGAAAGACACAAAGCTCGTCAAGGTTTCCTTGACAGACAACGATGTGAAAAAGGCCAAGGCCATTCTTAATTTCCTCTTTGTCCAGTTGAAACGCAATCTAGACACGAAAATTGAAGTCGAAACCAACAACATCGATACAAAAATCAGCCAAAAAAAATTCCTTATCGATTTTTTGACCAAGGATATTGCGATTATCCAAAAGAAATTAATGATTCTCGAGAAAAGGGGAAATGAGATAGACGCTGAGATGAAAGAGGCGAAGGAAAGAAATCGAAACATCGAAAAGCAGCAGCTCGGTTCGCTGAAAAAAGGAGAAAAAAGCGAAAGTGAAACCTTGGGCTTGCTCCTTTACTCCAATGAGATTCAGAAGAATTTGCAATATTATAATACCTTGAATGAATTGCTTTCTGAGAAAAGTTTAGACAGAGCGAAATTAGATCAAGACATAAAAGAAAAAGAACAAGAAATCGAAAAGAGTAAAAGTGAAATTTCTAGCCTGGAGCAGAGTAAGGCAAGAATCGATTATACCCGGATGGTCAAGGAACCAACCTCTTCTCTTTTCCCTGTTACGCCAAAAAAGAAATTAAATATACTCATCACAGCTATCCTAAGCCTTATCCTATTCACGATGTTGGCCCTCTTCCTTGAATTCATCAGTCCCAAGGGAGCCGCGAAGACATAACCTCCGTGATCATGGGAACCGGTCAAATCTTGGACAGCGGTTGTCGATTATCCTGTTTATAAATAAAAGCTTAAGATGCTAGCGCCGGATTGGATGGGCGGTAGCTTTTTTATTTCTGGTTAAACAAAATCATCCCTACGTTGATCAATCAGGTAAAACGAATACAAATTCATTAATTGAAATTACATAAGCGCTTTATCGTATCTGGGGTCCAAGAATGAGCTGTTTCTTGAACAGTAGCCCAAACCTAATCCCGAGTCGCCTCGGGATGTGTTAAATTTAAAGTTGGATTCCTCATGCTCTAAGAACATCAAGAGAATTGTTTATATGTCGAATTATTTAATGCGTTTGTATTAGTATGTCTTCGGATCCAGGAAAGGCAAGGAAATAATGAAAAGCCGGCCATCCCATTTTTATTATTTTTTGAAGAATCACCATTTGAAGCTATTGGTTTTCATGATTTGCCTGACTGCTTTAATCATCAGATTGAACCGAACGAGTTGGGGGTTGCCTTATCTGCATCACTGGGATGAACCCCAAGTCGCCAGTGTGGCCCTGAACATGATGAGAACAGGTGATTTCAATCCCCATATATTCATCTATGGATCATTCTATATTTATCTCAACTTCGTCGTGGATACTCTTCATTATTATTACTTGATGGGCAAGCCAGAGACGGCGGAATCCTTTTTGAGAAACATAGGTGAGATCAGAACAAACAGGGACACAGGATGGGATTGGATTATTTCTCATCCAAGTTTTTATCAGTGGAACAGAGCCCTGACAGCCTTATTTGGCGTCGGCACTGTCCTTCTCGTCTTTTTTCTAGGGAAGGCTCTTCGGAACAGCACGACAGGGCTCGTTGCATCATCATTTCTTGCCGTACTTCCTATTCATGTCCAACATTCTGCCTTTGTCACCACAGATATTCCCGTGGCTTTTTTTGTGGTCGGTGTTATCCTCTTCGCCGTTCTCTTTGTTCAAAGAACCAGAAAGATCTATCTCATTCTGTCATTGGTGTCCTGCGGCCTGGCCACGGCGACGAAATATAATGGCGCCTTCAGCATCTTGATGCCAATTCTCTGTCTCGGATGGATGCAACTTAAAAAGAAAAGCAAGCCCGCTTATTGGCTTTACATTCTTTTCATCCCCGCAATCACATTTTTTTTGGCGATGCCATACGCGGCGTTAGACCTACCAACGTTTCTCTACTATTCGGGTTTTCAACTCAGGCACTATAAGTTAGAGGGCCATTTTGAGGCGACGATAGCGCCGGGATGGCCTCACATCCGTTTTCAGCTCCATCTTTTTTACCAGGAACTCGGTCTTATGGCGGTTATATTGCTTGGAATAGGACTAGCTGCTTCTTTCAGGAGATTGCTTTTCTTATTCACGTCCGCACTGTTACTGGGCTATTTCATCTCGATGGGACAAATGTCGATTAATTTTCATAGGAATTATATTCTTTTGTATCCCCTGATTTCCCTATTGATTGGACTGGGTATTTCTGTCATTCATCAAACTCTCTTGGGTATGAGTCGCAAAACTTCAAAAGCTCTTAATATTTTCTACGGAGTAGCTCCCGCCATCTTCTTGATTTTGTTTTGTCCCATGTTCTACCATTCTGTCAAAGAAAGCCTTGCCATTAAGACCTCCTTGGAAACCCGAACACAGGCCGTTCTTGCGGCAAACAACATCGCGGAAAAAGGAGGCTTTTCTAACGTCCTCATCGCTGAGGAGTTGAGAGTTCATGAGCAAGATTTGAGAAAATTCCGTCTCCCTTATTCTGTTAAACCCATTGAATATATCATGGGTCATCCTGTCATCATCCCCGGCCAGAAAACACTTTGTATGCTTCCCGAAAATCTTTCGGCATTGAAAAAAAGCCCCGACATAAAGGGCAAAATATTTGAATTTGACCGGTTCCGCTCTCGTCTCCAAGCCGAACAGATTATCAGAGCTGTAGGCCCGCAGGGGTCGGTGACAAATTTGGACATCATTTCTACAAATCCCTGTGTCTTAATCGTTCAAAAATTAGCGGCATTTCCTTTTCAGGTGCCCGAAACTGATATCCCCCTTTATCTTTTCGAGATGTCCAATCAATCAAAAATATCGGATCATGGAATCGAGATGCTTTCGAACGGCGATTTAATATCGCCAATATTCAGTTTTGCGCCGAAGAGTTATATCCTCTCTGTGAGAGCCAAGGGAAGTGCTTCGGATTTTTTTAAAGAAAAAACTAAGATGGGAATCTCTATCGTTTTAAGACGTCCGGATGATAAAGAAGTCCAAATTCTTGGCTGCACGCTTGATTTAGCGGATGATTTCTCGGATTACGAATTTCCCTTTGAAATTTCTGAGAACGAAAAAGGATTCTTGAAGATATCATTTATAAATGATCTATACGACCCCCATGCGGGAAAAGACAGAAATCTTTATGTCCATAGCGAAGTTCTAAGAAGCAAATAGAATGTCCTCTCTTTCAAAGCGTAAGCCTGTTCGTTGGTTTATCTTTCCCGCCGCGGAAGAAGTGTATTGATTTATTTCTGCGAATCATAATATAATTTCATAACTATAATGAAAATTTCGAACAAACATATAAATATCATCTTAGCAATTTCTATCCTTTTGAATATCATTGCCGGATTTTATATTTTTAGAAGAATCTATTCTGACGTATCTGCAAAACGGGAAGCGATAATAGAGCGTAAAAAAAAACAACAAGACGTCTATCCTGACCAACCATATTTATCAATTCTACATTATGATTCGATCTCGCCTCAGCGAGCAATAAGCAGAACGACTATACTGAATACTTTAATAGAAAGATACAATTATCAATCTTACTTAGAGATTGGCCAGGGTCTAAAGACGGAAAATTTCGACTTGATTAACTGCGAAAAAAAATTGGTGTCGACCCGGATAAAGACTTAAATGCAGCATACCAAATGACATCTGATGAATTCTTTGCCCAGAATAATGATTCTTTTGATCTCATTTTCATTGATGGCTTGCATCATGCTGACCAGGTGGAAAGAGATATTTTGAATGCACTGAATGTGTTGAATGAAAATGGCACTATTTGCGTACACGATTGCAATCCAATGACCAAAGAGATGCAAATCGTTCCGCGACAACAAGCGGCTTGGACGGGTGATGTATGGAAAACATGGGTAAAATTAAGAGCCACACGTCCTCACCTGAAAATGTATGTAATTAATGCCGACAACGGCTGTGGGATTATAAGGAGAGGAACACAGATAACAACAAATATACCTGATCCTCTGACTTATGAAGAATTAGACAAAAACAGAGGAAAAATGCTAAACCTTGTAGATGTTAATGAATTTCTGAAAGATCTGAAAAGCAAGCTGCCTTCTAAGGCTGTCCAGTCTCGCTTTCCATGACATTCGCTTTCCCCCGGAGGAGGATTTTCATTATTAATCGGGACCGAGCTAAAGCGTCTGAGTGATAAGAGGTCTCTCTCGGGACAGGAATATGATCTGACCTGTATCTTCAAAAAAGAGCCGTATGACCTCAGCAATATGCTTGCTAAGATAACAATAGAAATACAATAATACTTTTTCATGCTAATACAAACGCATTAATTGACATTACATAAGCGCTTTATTTTAGCTGGGGTCCAAGAATGAGCTGTCTTCTAAACAGTGGCCCAAACCTAATCCAGAGTAGCGAACCACTGATTCGTCGTCACCTCATAACGAATCTATTGCCAGATCCTTTCCTGAAGATTCAGCCCCCGCTGATAGCAGGGCAAATACTCTAGATGAAGTCTTTGATGGCTTTGGACGAAAAGATCCATCTCGACCCCTTGATGCCAGCGGGGCTTATCGACACACAACCGGATTTTATATCCCCTCAGCCTCAGGTAAAGCTGTCTCAGGTTATTTAATGCGTTTGTATTAAATCTCATGCCTAGAAAAGAAGCGCAAACTACCTCTCTTACGAAAAACACCGTCCTCAATTTTGTCGGGCAAGCGGTGCCGCTCATAGTTGGCATCATGACAATGCCTTTCATCATCCGCGGACTGGGAAAAGAGGCCTTTGGAATTCTCTCCCTGGCTTGGGCGATTATCGGCTATTTTAGCCTTTTTGACTTCGGGCTGGCCCGGGCCACAACCAAGTTTGTCGCGGAATATTTGGGAAAGGAGAACGAGAGCCAGCTTCCGTCGCTCTTCTGGACGTCCTTCGGACTTCACCTTTTTTTCGGTCTTTGCGGCGGTATCCTGCTGGCGATCATAACCCCTCTCTTGGTTCAGAAGTTCTTGAACATTCCGGCCGCCCTTCTCTCGGATTCCACTCGAATATTTTACTTGCTGGCATTGGCCATTCCCTTGGTCGTTATCACCGGCGTTGTGAGGGGGACGCTGGAGGGTGCGCAGCGGTTTGATTTGGTCAATGCAGTCAAAATTCCATCCGGAGCTCTGAACTTCTTGATTCCGGCCGCCGTCCTCCCCCTCGGTTTTAATCTCCCAAAGATCATTGTTCTGCTGATCCTGGCCCGCCTCGCGACGGCTGGAGCCTATTTTATCCTTTGCCTGCGTGTCTTCCCGAGAGTCAGGAGAAGAGTCGGTTTTCATCGCAAGTTGGTCCGTCCTCTGCTCAATTATGGCGGATGGGTCACTGTTTCGAATGTCGTCGGCCCGATCCTCGTCTATTCCGACCGTTTTATCCTCGGCTCTCTTCTGACAATGAGTGCCGTTGCCTATTACACGGCTCCTTATGAAATTGTCACTCGCCTGTGGATTCTTCCGTTGAGCCTGGCGACAACCATTTTTCCCGCTTTCAGTTCTCTCGGAAAGAACCATTCGAAAAAAGATTTGGAAAATATCTATGCCCGTTCCGTTAAGGCTTTGCTCCTCATTCTCGGGCCTGCGGTCGTTATGATCTTTTTCTTTGCGAAAGATATTGTCTTGATTTGGCTGGGGAGAGATTTTGCCCGGGAAAGCACAATGGTCCTCCAGATTTTGGCTCTTGGTGTTTTAATCAACTCTTTAGCTTATATTCCATTTGCCCTCATGCAGGGCTTCAACCGTCCGGACATCCCTGCCAAATTTCATTTACTGGAGCTGCCTGTCTATCTAGGACTTTTATGGCTTCTCGTGCGCGAGATGGGAATCGCCGGCGCCGCCCTGGCCTGGACTCTTCGCGTAACCCTCGACACCGCCTTGTTGTTCGGCGCCGCCTGGAAATCCTTTGATTTTTCGTTTCGCATCTTTTTAAAAGTCCGAAAACCTACGACATAGAAAAACATGCCTTTGCCAAAGAACTCAAATGAGGAGATAACATGTAACGAGGGCATACGTGTCCGGAGCGTTAAAGATTGCCTCCTTTGCGGAGAGAAAGGGCTGATTCTCCACAAAGATGTGCGGGACAGGCTTTTCCTGGGACCGGGCGTCTGGTCTATCCTTCGCTGCCCGAAGTGCGGCCTCGCCTGGCTCAATCCCCGTCCCCTTCCTGAAGAAATAGAGAAAATCTATTCCAGCTATTATACACATAATCTCACTGACCAAAAAATGAAACTGGCGACTCTTCGAAAAAAACTCCTGCATGCTGTGTTGGCAACGAGTTATGGATACGACAATATCTCAGGCAGCCTTAATTCTTTTTTTAAGTTCATTGGCAAAATCCTGGGTTTGCTGCCGCCGTTCAAAGGGCGCGCGGGAGCGAGCGTCATGTATGTCGGCGGCTTTCAAAAAGGAAAGCTCTTGGACATCGGATGCGGCAGTGGAATCTTCTTAGATATGATGCGGAATCTCGGCTGGGACATTCTAGGGATTGAACCAGATCCAGAGGCTGCCAGGATAGCCCGGAAATGTTTTTATGTCCCTGTGCTTACAAACACTCTCGAGGAAGCTCATTTCCCGGATAAGACTTTTGATGTTCTCACGATGAGACACGTCCTTGAGCATGCCGCAGATCCCATTCGCCTTCTTCAAGAATGTGAGAGAATTCTAAAGTCCGGAGGAAGGCTATCTATCCTGACGCCGAACATGGAGAGCCTGGGACATATAATATTCAAAAAGGACTGGAGAGGGCTTGAACCGCCTCGCCACTTTTATCTCTTCTCTCAGCGCACCCTCCGGCGGTGCGCTGAGAGGGTTGGCCTTCACATCGAGAAACTCCAGACCTCCAGTCGTGGCATCCATTGGATTTGGCATGCCAGCCGCGCTGTCCAGAGTGAAGGAAAATATTTAGGAAAATATATTCGCTTCCGATGGAAAATCGAAGCCCGAGCTTTTCAACTAATAGAAAACCTGCTTCTCCCTTTAAAGAAAAACCTGGGTGAGGATCTCGTTTTCATCGGGTTTAAAAACTGACAATGATTTATAGTTTGTCTCAAAACCTTAAACCTCAAAGGATATTCCTGTAGCTTCTGAATGAACATATGGTGAACAATATCAAATCTTTTTTCGCGAGCATAAATTCTTTAAAGAAAAAAAGCTTGGAGGTAGACAACAAAGATCCCTACATCGGGGTCATTCAAGCTGGATTCCTACTTATTTTTCTCTTTTTATTGTTACAGCTTCCGAGCCCTGAAAAAGACATTGCCTTTTTTATTATTTGTAGCATTATTTTTCTGCTCTTTAGCGTCTTATTCCTCCGAAGAGCCTGGCTGACATTTCTCTTCTTGCTTCCCTTTCTGGACCTGACCCCTCCTCTCTTTGAGATCACAAAATTACCTGTTTACCGGATGATCCTCATTATCGTAACACTCTGCTTTTTCTTTTTTTATAAAAAGGGCTTTTTCTTTTGGCGAAAGCTGTTTCGATCGCCCGGTTTCGCAAGTTTCGGCCTGTTTGTTTTGGCCAGCTTCATTTCTGCCCTTCATGCCTTAAATATGGAAGCGATATTTCGCGCACTAACCTATATCGAGCCGATGTTATTCTTTTTATTCACTTATTATTTGGTGAGCCAAGGCCTTAGCCGTTTGCGGACCATTATGCGGACGATCATAACAGGCGGAACCATCGTCAGTGCCCTTGGGTTGATGGAAATAGCATTTCAGTTTTCTGTGAGAAAAGTCCTGCGTATCCCTTTGACGCCTGATCTTGAGACGGTTTTCAAAGAAGACCGATTTGGCTTGGGCGGCCGGATTGCCTCCACCATCAGCCATCCTGTCTATGCAGGCATCTATTTTCTCATTCTCCTCATTCTCCTTTTTTATTTTATTTTCACCCATAAGCCAAGATTCAAACCGCTTTTGCTCGTTTTGATTCCCATCTATGTCCTCCTGATGCTCGGAACCGGGGCGAGGGCTGTTATCGTTTCTTTAATTTTTTGTGTGTGTTCCCTCGTTTTTTTTAGCAAACTGAAGAAAAGAATCATCATCCCCGTCACGGCTGTAACTTTGATTTTGCTTGTTGTCTTTGTTGTGATCTTTCCTCAAATTTTTCAGTACTTTCAAAAGAGCGCTTCGCTGGACTCGACAAGCGCGGCGTCTTACAATATTAGCAAGCGGATAGAAATGACAAATGCCTTTTTTAATGTTTTTAAAGAGAATTTGATTTTTGGATATGGCCCCGGCTTAATCCAAAAAGAAGCCCTGGGAGGAACTTCAACTCAATTTGAAGGATACCGGGGCGTTGAAAACCAATATGCCATCATTCTCGCTGATGGCGGCCTCATCGGAGGGCTCGCTTATCTATTGTTCCTCGTCGGTGCCCTCTTGCAATCATTGAAAATCAGCAGGGCTCCTTTATCTCGAGACGTGCAACTCAGCGGGCTCATGCTTTTGCTCATTTTTATTGCCTATTTTATTTTTGTCACCAGCGAAACCTG
>Ga0315280_10001338_pt1 | contig 42642 bp, 41 predicted proteins | sample YL17G06_40_MG_FD_203697 | JGI IMG/M metagenome (GOLD analysis project Ga0315280, IMG submission 203697) | Sediment microbial communities from Yellowstone Lake, YNP, Wyoming, USA - YL17G06_40 | ecosystem: Environmental > Aquatic > Freshwater > Lake > Sediment | place: USA: Wyoming | collected...
GCTGAAAGGGCCTGCCTCCGCCAGAAGGCGGCTCAGCCTCTGGCTGATGCCGCTGGACGGGGCTGGCGGCCCATTATAGCACAGGTTAGGCGCGAGCTGAACAACTGTGGTGAGCCGTTGGGCCGCTTATCCTTCGACAGGCTCAGGACGAGCGGGGGCGACACGCTCGGAGCGAGCGGTCACGCGCCGTCGGAGCTTTCGGTGATGATGCCGCCGCCCAGGACCTTCTCGCCCTGGTAGAAGACCACCGCCTGGCCGGGGGTGATCGCCCGCTGGGGCCGCACGAAGCGCACCTCCGCTCGCCCATCGTGCAGCGTGAGCAGGGCCGGCGCCGCCTGGCTGCGATAGCGTATCTTGGCCTCCACCGCCAGCGGCTGCTGCGGCGCCTGGCCCGAGACGAAGGACAGCTTCTCCGCCCAGAGGACATCGCTCAGGAGCTCATCCTCGCTGCCAGCGACGACGGTGTTGGTCAGCGGGTCCAGACTCAGGACGTACAGGGGCTCCCTGCCGCCCCTGGCCGGCAGGCCCCGCCTCTGGCCGACGGTGTATCCACCAATGCCCTCGTGGCGGCCCACGATGCGTCCGTTGCTCTCTACGATGTCACCCGGTCGCTGGGGGAAGCGCTCGGCGAGGAAGGCACGGTAGTCCCCGTGGGGGAGGAAGCAGATATCGGCGCTATCGATCTTGCCGGCCACCGGCAGGCCCATCTCCGCCGCCATCCGGCGCACCTCCCCCTTCGTGTAATCGCCCAGGGGAAAGAGCAGCCGCGCCAGCTCTTCCTGCCCCAGCATGTACAGCACGTAGGACTGATCCTTGCCCTCGTCCCTGGCCCGCCACAGCTCGTGGCCCTGGTCACTGCTAACGACGCGACAATAGTGGCCGGTGGCCAAATAGTCAGCGCCTAGGGCCAGGGCCTTGGGCAGCAGCAGCCGAAACTTGATGTGCTGGTTGCAGGCCAGACAGGGGTTGGGCGTGCGCCCCCGCAGGTACTCCTGGCAGAAGTAGTCCACCACCAATGAAGTGAACTCCGGCTCGAAGTTGAGGACGCGGTGGGGGATGCCCAGGGCATGGCAGACCGTGCGGGCGTCCTCAATCTCCTGCGGCGAGCAACAGCGGCGGAGATCCACAAGCGCATCGGGGTTCTCCGACGTCCACAGGCGCATAGTCACGCCGGTGACCTCGTACCCCTGGCGCGCCAGAAGGGCGGCTGCTGTGGAGGAGTCCACCCCGCCGCTCATGGCCACGATCACTCGCTTCCTACCCATGGCCACCGCCTATGTTATAATGTTCTTAACCTTGGCTGAAGTGGGAGGCCATCTGGAAGGGGTAACCCTCGCTCGCAGAATTGTCGATCTCCTCGCCGATAGGCAGGCTGAGGATATCCTCCTCCTGGATATCGGTAAGGTAACTCTGTTCGCTGACTATTTCGTGATTGCCAGCGCCCCGACCGTTCGCCAGATGCAGGCCCTCCGCGATGCCATCGACCTGGAGCTCGCCAAGGACGGCATCACCGCCTACGGCCGCGAGGGGGCGGCGGCGTCGGGCTGGGTGCTCCTGGACCTGGGCGACGTCATTGTCCACATCTTCGGCCCCGACGAGCGCCGCTTCTACGACCTGGAAGGCCTGTGGCGGCAGGCCACGCCGGTGGTGCGCATCCAGTAGCGCGCTACTCGAACACCCAGGGGTCGATGCTGCGCTCGTAGCTGAACAGCTCTCCCTCCTGGAAGAACAGACCGATCTCCTTCTCGGCGGCCTCCAGAGAATCGGAGCCGTGCACCAGGTTGCGGCCAGTATCTATGCCCAGGTCAGCGCGGATGGTGCCCGGCGCCGCCTGGGCGGGGTTGGTCGCCCCCATGGACTGGCGCACTATCTCCACGGCGTTTCTCCCCTCGAACACGGCGGCGATGATGGGGCTGGAGGTGATATACCGGATCAAGCCCGGGAAGAAGGCTTTCCCCTCGTGGGCGGCGTAGTGCTGGCGAGCCAGGGCCTCGTCCATGTGGAGCATGCGCACGGCGACGATGCGCAGGCCCCGTCGTTCCAGGCGGGCGATGATCTCCCCCGCCAGGCTCCGCTGCATGGCGTCGGGCTTGATGAGCACCAGCGTTCGCTCCATGGGGCTCCCTCCTTACTTGCGACCGCCGCCGCGCGGTTGGGCGACAACCGCCTCCCGCAGGTAGATGGGCTTGAGGCTGGCAGCGTCGTCCGTCTGGCCGGCGACCAGCCTCCGCCAGGCTAACTCGGCGATGAAGCCCGCCCGCCGTACCGACAGGGCCGCTCCAGCGCCGGCCACTTGCCGCCCCAACGCCTCCCTCAATCTTTCGGCCAGTTCCTCCGATATTTCGCCGCAGAATAGGGCGCTCTTGAGCCGCCGTCTTCCCGCTGCCAGCAGGCCATCCAGCGACGACAGCCGCGGCGGCAGCACCTCGCGCCAGCCGGAGGCGTCGCGAGCGTAAACGGCCCAGGCCAGCTCGCCCCGGCCAGCCCGATGGATGGGGCAGATGGGGCCAGGGTAGTCGGCGTGCTGGTAGGCGTCCACCTCCAGGCGGCCCACGCCCACCAGGGGCAGCCCTAGGGCGAAGGCCAGCCCCTTGGCCGTGCTCACGCCTACCCTCAGGCCGGTGTAGCCGCCCGGCCCGGTGCAGACGAAGATGGCCTGAAGGTCGCTCTTGTCCACGCCCGCCCGCTGCATGAGATACTGCAGCGTGGGCAGCAACTCCGCCGAGTGGTTGCGTGGGCAGCGCCAGGTGAGTTCGGCAACGAGGGCACCCTCCTGCGATAGGCCCACGCTGGCCATCTCGGAGGCGGTATCGATGGTCAGCTCCACCCTCGCCCTCCTATGACCGCCTGCGCCGGCCGCGGGCGAAGGCCGCGGGCGAAGGCCGCCAGCAGCCGCTCGTAGCGCTCGCCGTGCGCCGCGAGCGTCAGGTCGCGCTCCCTGGCGCCGCTGATCTCCAGTCTCACCAGCAGGTGCTCGGGCGGGAAGACCTCCCAGGCCCGGTCGGCCCACTCCACCACCAGCGCTCCGTCGGCGCAGTACTCGGTCAGGGCCAGATCCTCCGCCTCTAGGGGGTCCTCCAGGCGGTAGAGATCGCCGTGATAGAGAGTCAGCCGGCCCTGATATTCGCCCAGGAGGACGAACGACTTGCTGGTCACAGGGTCAGGCACTGCCAGGCCCCGGCCGATGCCCTGCACAAGGCAGGTCTTGCCCGAACCCAGCTCGCCGGAGAGGAGCACGACGTCGCCCGCTTGCAGCAGTCGGCCCAGATGGGCGCCGATGCGCCGTGTCTGCGCGGGGCTTTTGCTCTTGAGGCTCAGGGATGCTGCTACCGTCGCCACGCTGTCCCTCGCAGGTGGTCCCAGCCAGCCCGTGGCGGGGCTAGCTCATGTCCATCCTCGTCCAGCAGGCGGACGAGGCGCTGGCGGTCGGCCACCATCTCCCCGATGACGGCGATGGGCACGTCGGCCTTGGCCTGCACGCGCTCGATGACCTCTGGCGGCGCCGCCAGCAGGAGCTGGTAGTCCTCGCCCCCGCCGCAGGCCAGGGCCAGGGCGTCCTGGGGGAAGGCCTGGCGCAAGGCAGGGCTGATCGGTATTCTCTGGGCGTGGACGATGGCCCCTAGGCCGCTGGCCTGGCAGACGTGACCCAGATCCTGGAGGAGGCCATCGCTGACATCGATGGCCGCTCGTGCCCCTTCGCGGGCCGCCATCTGGCCAGCCCCCAGAGGCGGCCTGTGGTGCAGATGGTTCCGCTTCAGGTAGTCGGCGGCCTCCGCCGAGCCCGCGCTCTCCCCCAGCAGGATGCGCAGGCCGCCGGCGGAGTCGCCCAGATAGCCCGTCACCGCTATCGCATCACCGGCCTGGGCACCGCTGCGGGTCATCAGCAATGGCTCGCCTCGATCATCCACCAGCGCCCGGCCAATGAGGGTGACCGTCACCATCGTCGTATCGCAGCCAACGATGTCCCCGCCCACGATGGCTGTGCCGTATTCGCTGCCTGCCGCCAGCATCCCGGCCAGAAGCTCATCCACGTCGGCCACCTCCGTCTGCGGCGGCAGGGCCAGGGTCAGGAGGGCCTGTTCGGGGATACCACCCATGGCGGCGATGTCGCTCACGTTCACTGCCAGGGCATTCCAGCCAAGGTCTCGCCAGGGGACGTGTGGCAGGCAGAAGTGGGTGCCTTCGATGAGTGTATCGGTGGTGACGAGCTGGACGCCGCTGGCTCTCCAGGCGGCGGCATCGTCGCCGATGCCAATGACCAGGCCAGACGGCTGACCACCCCTGGCGAAGGCCTCCGCCAAGCGGGCGATGAGGCCGAACTCCCCCAGTTCAGAAACCTTCACAGGCCCGATTATAAGCTATCGGCAGTAGACGCTGAAGCCCGCCGCCAGGCGGCTGTGCCGCGCTGACGTGGTCTTTGAGTCTAAGCGGGAGACGGGAGGTCAGACGGCCCTTAGCCGCTCATGGTTCGACAGGCTCACCATGAGCGGAGATGCGCAGGCACCGCAAACCGCTCGCCCTGAGCCTGTCGAAGGGTGAGCGGAGCATGATCTCTCGTACGTCTTGAAGCACCACGGGTCGTGCAGCCCTGACCCAGCGGGTGATATGCTGTAGGCAGAGTGCGCATCGCCATCATCGCCGATGTTCATTCCAACCTGGAGGCGTTGGAGACCGTCCTTCGCCACGCCGAAGGCGAGGACGCCCTCGGCCAGGTGTGGTGCCTGGGCGACATCGTGGGCTATGGCCCCGACCCCGCTCCTTGCATAGCCCTCCTGCGCCGCCTCGACCTGCGCTGCGTCCCCGGCAACCACGACCATGCCGCCATCGGCCTCCTGCCCACCGACGACTTCAACCGCGATGCCGCCGCCGCTGCCCACTGGACGGCCAGCCAGCTTTCCCCCGAAGAGCGGCACTACCTGGAGAACCTGCCTCACGTCGTCCAGGAGGGGGATTTCACCCTGGTGCATGGCACCCTGCGCTGGCCTATCTGGGAGTACCTCTACTCCCCCGATGCCGCCCTCGCCCACCTCCAGCGCCAGCAGACGCCCTTCGGCCTGGTGGGCCACACCCACGTGCCGATGCTGGTGGTGGAGGACATGGAGGCGAAGGAGGGCTGTCAGATGTACTACCTGGAGGATGGAAAGACGGTCAAGCTGGCTGACAGGCGTCTCGTCATCAACCCCGGCGGCGTCGGCCAGCCCCGCGATGGCGACCGCCGCGCCTCCTATGCTGTGTACGACGCCGATGCCCGCACCGTTACCCTCCACCGCCTGGAGTATGACATCGCCGCCACCCAGAAGAAGATGACGGCGGCGGGCCTTCCCCGCTGGCTTGTTTACCGGCTGAGCATCGGGCAGTAGGCAGGCGTGGCGCCGCTACGTTCTGCTGAGCTCGGCGACGGCTTCCTGTCGTTCGACCACCCGAGCGAACGACTCCACCAGCTTCGGGTCCAGTTGCGTGCCGGCGCAGCGCTGAAGCTCGGCCAAGGCCTCCCCTATGGTTCGCCGCTTCCGATATGGCCTATCCAGAATCATGGCCGAGAACGCGTCGGCGATGGCCATGATGCGCCCCAGCAGCGGTATCCGCTCCCCCTCTAGACCATTGGGGTAACCCATGCCGTCGAACCGCTCGTGGTGATTCAAGGCGGCAACCCGTACCTGCTCCACGTTGGGCAGATCGACGAGCAGGTTCTCGGCAATGACCACGTGGTGCTTCACTATTTCGTACTCGCCGGGCGTGAGAGGGCCGGGCTTCCTGAGAACGCGGTCAGGTATGCAAATCTTGCCCACGTCGTGAAGCAGGCCAGCGATGCGCAGCGTCTTTTGAACCTGCTCGGAATAGCCGAGCTCCTGGGCCAGCATGACCGCATAGTCGGTCACGAGCTCGCTGTGAGCCTTGGTGTAGTGATCCTTATTGTCGATAGCAGTCACCAGGCTCTCTAGCATGCCGAAAGTGCCCAGCTTGCGCAGCTCTGCTTTCTGCTCCTGGCTCTCGGGCCGCCCCACGATCTTGCCTCCCAGGCCCTTGGACTCGTAGAGGTTGGCGTCGGCCACCGCCAGCAGCTCGTGGCGTTTCTGCCCGTCCTCGGGGAAGACAGCCACGCCGCAGTTCACCGATATGGGAATGCGCTCGCTCCCGCGGACCTGGAAGTGTTTTTCGGACAGCCAGCCCTGAACTGACTGCGCGAGAGCAAATGCCGCCTCTCTGTCGGCCTTCGGCAGGATGACCATAAAATCATCGCCGCCAAAGCGACCTGCCAGGTCGTTGTTCTGGCAAAGCTTGGCCAGGTGCTCAGCGATCATCTTAAGAACTTGGTCTCCGGCCGAGTGGCCGTAGGTGTCGTTGAACAGCTTGAAGTTGTCGATGTCCATCGCCACGATAGCCAGCGGCTCGCTCCGCCGGGACGATGCCTGCAAGGCACGCTCCAACTCGGCCTGGAGGGCGCGATGGCCGTATAGGCCCGTGAGAAAGTCCCGGTCGGCCTGCTCTCGAGCCTCCTCGTACTGCTGGGCCCTTTCCAGCGCTATCCCTATCTCCATGCCAAGGGCGTGAATAAGGGCGATGTCGTCGAGGGTTAGGGCTGGTGTCTTGGCTAGCTCCACCTCCAAAACGTGCCGGGCAGGCCCTCTCCGACCCAGAGAAAGGTAGAGTCTGCCGCCCCCATCGCCCAATGGGTCGGCCCCTCCGGCTGCGCCATCGCCGCTTTCCGGAATGATGAGGGGCGTGCCCTGGCTCGCGGTGAGCTTCACCCGCTCGACGCTGGCGGGCGAAGGTGCCACGCCCGGGTTTTCCGATCGCCGGTTGGGATTGCCGGCCCAACGACGGGCCTCACCGTCTTGCACCTCCCACACTGTAACGTGCTGGCTTCCCTGGCATTCAGAGACCAATTTGCGGCTCAACGTCAGCACGCCGTGGGTGCTGAGGGTCTGGCTGAGCGCCGATACAGCCCTGTGCAGAAGGGAGAGCTGCTGGTGGCGCCGCTCGAGTTCATCTGTTCTCTTCAGCAGAGCTTCCGTCATCTCGTTGAAGTCCTGGGCCAGCGAGGCTAGCTCCTCTGGGCCCGATATGTCGGCCCTGACTTCCAGGTCTCCCGCCCTAATCGCCCTCGCTCTTGCCCGCAGACAGGCCAGCGGGCGGACCACCGAGGCAGAGAGGGCTACCGCCCCGCCAACTGCCAGCAGCAAGGCGACGCTGCCGAGGCCGATCAGAACCCACAGGGTCATATTGGCCGCGCGGCTCGCCGCGTCTCTCTCTGAGGCGAAGGCAGCTCGCTGTCCGTCGGCCATTTCCTGCAACCGGACGACGGTGCCTTCGACAGTGTTGGCCACCTGGGGGGCGAGGCTCAGTGCCGCGGTGGTTCCCCCAGCCTGTACAATGGGTAAGGCTTGGTCTACTGTTGCCTCCGACTCCCGTATCTTGACGGCCAGGTCCTCCAGAAGGAGGGCAGAGTCCATGTCGCCTGCGGCCTCCAGCGCCGCTCGCGCCTCGTCCAGGTCCTGGTGGAGGCCCGCTCGCCCCAAGGTGGCCGCCTCCAGGAGGCGGGGGTCGGGTACAAACGCTTCGGCGATGAGGCCGATTGCTTCCATATAGAAGTTGGAGCGGGCGCTCTCCAGGTCGATCGCGGCTTGGGATCTGTGCTCCAGCGACTGCAGCCGCGACTGATGATCGCGGGCGCTCCAGATCGCCACCGCCGAGATGGCGAACAGGAGGAGGACAAACAGCACAACCGCCGCTGCAATCTGCCCTCGGGCTGACCTCAGGATACGCATTGTGTCACCCTCTCCACCGTCTATTCGGCGATTGCTCCAGCCGTTGGGTGCGCGCTGGGGTGGCACCTGCCACGGGGCATCTCTCAGCCCGGTGGGCAGCCCTCACTCATTGGCGCGCCGATCTGCGGCGGGTATCCACTTGTAAGGACGCACATCCCTAAGGTTTCGCTACAAGCGGGGCAACGGGTGTAGTGTTTCAGTCTAGGCGAGAGATGGAGGGTCAAACGGCCTCTGGCCGCTCATCCTGAGCTTGTCGAAGGATGAACGGGGGCTCATGGTTCGACGAGCTCACCATGAGCGGTCCCAAAAGGGAGGCTGCAATGTATCGACCGCAGCCACTAGGGCCGACACGTGGAAGGTCGCCGACCCCTGTTCTCTCACATGTACTGAAACACCACAATCCTTGCTAGCGGGCTTCCGTGCTGATACGATAGGGGGTAGCGTCATGGCCAACGTCAATGTGGTTATAACGTTTGGTCTGGACCGCGAGTTGGTGGAGCGCATCCGGGAGGTCGACTCGCGGTTGCGGCTATCTGTCCTCAGCCCCGCCCAGCGTCGGCTCTTCCGCGGTGGCAGACCCGTCTGGCGTCGCTCCAGCGAGCTGGCACAGGCGACGGAAGAGAGCGAAGAGGATGCCCGACGCGGCCTGGACGAAGCCCTGGCCGAAGCCGAGGTCCTGTTTTCCCTCTCCACCATGCCTGCCGATCTCCTGTCGCGGGCGTCTCGCCTCAAATGGATACAGCTTACCAGCGCTGGCGCCGACCGCCTGGTGGACCGGGAGATCCTGCGCAGCGGCATCGTCATCACTACTGCCAGTGGCATTCACGTCACCCCCATCGGCGAGTATGTTCTGGGGATGATGATCATGCTGGCAAAGGGTTGGCCCCATCTCTTTCGGGCTCAGGAGAAGGGGGAGTGGGCCCGCCTCACCCCCCAGGAGATGCAGGGCAGGACGGTGGGCGTGGTGGGATTGGGCAGCGTCGGCCAGGAGGTGGCGCGCCTGGCCAAGCTTTTGGGCATGCGAGTGCTGGGCGTGCGTCGTTCGGGGGCGCCCCTGGACAGCGGCGAGTATCTGGTCGACGAGATATTCGGCCCGCTGGACCTCCTGCACGTCCTCTCCCAGAGCGACTATGTGGTGCTGGCCCTTCCTCTGACTGAGGAGACCCATCACCTCATGGGCGAGCTGGCCTTCCAGGCCATGAAGCCCTCGGCCTATCTGATCAACGTCTCTCCTGGGGCGGTAGTGGATGAGACAGCCCTGGTGCGCGCTCTCAAGGTAGGGCTGATCGCCGGGGCCGGCCTGGACGTCTTCGAGAGCGAGCCTTTGCCGCCAGAAAGCGAGCTGTGGAGGCTGCGCAACGTGATCATCAGCCCCCACATTGCCGCCGCGACCCTTCACTACAACGAGCGGGCGGTGGCCCTCTTCTGCGACAACCTCCGCCGCTATCTGGCCGATGAGCCGCTGCTGAACCTGGTGGACCCCCAGCGGGGGTACTAACCGGGCCTATCGCTGCTTGGGGGAGGCCCGTTTCGGGCCTGCGCTCGCCGCCTCCATCACCGCCAGCCTTCTGGGCTCCTCCCGCTTCTCCGCGTGGAGGGCGGGCCCAGCACCTGTTGCCAGGTCTTTTCCATGCGCCGTCGGATGCCCTCGAATTCGGAGAAGATGTCATCGGTGGAGGTCATCATGCCTTTGCCCTCCCCCTTTGTGGACCAGCGGGCCTGCTGATTCCTTTCTTGGCGGAGGCCTTGCCTTCGGTGGTCGCCGCGGGCTTGGCCGCCGCTTTTCCCTTGGCGGTGGGTTTCTTCCCGGCGGCCGCCTTCCCCTTGGCAGGGGCGCTGGGCTTGGCCTTCTCTCTGGCGACAGGCGCTTCCGCCTTCGCTGTCCCCTTGCCCCTGGTCGCTGGTTTCTCTTCTAGCTGCTTGGCCAGCTCGATGCTGGCGACGGAGGCCACCGTATCGCGGGGGCCTACGCCCATGAGAGTCACGCCCATGGTGGCCCGCTTCTGCACGGCAATGCTGTTCACGGTGGTGCGGATAACGATTCCGTCCTCGGAGATAAGCATCAGCTCTTGTTTCGAATTGACGGTGTGGGCGGCCACCAACTGCCCTCTCCTCTCGTTGACCGTGAACGTCTGCACACCCTGGCCGCCTCGCCCCTGAGTGGGGTACTCCTCGAAGCGCGTGCGCTTGCCGTAGCCCTTGCTGCTCACCACCAGCAGTTGCTGGTCGGGACGGGCGATCTCCATCCCCACCACCCGGTCGCCCTTCGCTAGGTGGACGCCTCGCACTCCGCCGCTCTGGCGGGAAGCCGACCGCAACTGGCTCACCGGGAAGCGCAAGGCCTGACCGGCGGCGGTGACTAGAACGGCCTGATCATTGCTGCGCGCTAGCTGGGCAGCTACCAGGGCGTCGCCCGGCTCCAGGCCCATGGTGATGAGGCCGTTGCGGCGCACTATGGCGAATTCGCTCAGAGCCGTCTTCTTCACCTCGCCTTGTTCGGTGGCCAGCACTAGGAATTCCTGATCGCCACCGTCGGTGGCCACCACCGCCGTCACCCGCTCATCCTGCTCCAGGTAGATGATATTGATGAGTGGAGTGCCCCTTGCCTGGCGGGATTCATCAGGTAACTCGTAGGTCTTGACCTGATACACACGGCCGCGGTCGGTGAAGAACAGGAGGCTTTGGTGAGTATCGGCCACCATGATGTGACGGACGGCATCGCCCTCCCGCCTGGCCACGCCGATCTTGCCGCGGCCGCCTCGTCCCTGCGCCCGGTAGACCTCCAGGGGTACGCGCTTGATGTAGCCGCGAGTCGATAGGGTTACCACCGTCTCCTGGTGGGGTATGAGGTCCTCTTCGCCGAAATCCACCGCTTCCTGCTCGATGATCTGGGTGCGCCGTTCGTCGCCGTACTTCTTCTTGACCTCCAGCGTCTCCTCCTTGATCAGGTAGTCGATCTTGCGGGGATTGGCCAGCAGGTCTTCCAGGTAGGCGATCTGCTTGATGATCTCAGCGTACTCGTCCTGGATCTTCTGGCGTTCCAGGCGGGCCAGGCGGCGCAGCTGCATGTCCAGCACTGCCTGGGCCTGGCGGTCGCTCAGGCGGAAGGGAGCGGCCATCAGCCGCTCCTTAGCCTTTTCCGCCGATTCCGAGCGACGGATGGTCTGAATGACCTGGTCCAGATGCTCCAGGGCCACCAGCAGTCCCTGGAGAATGTGCTCTCGCTCTTGGGCCTTCTTCAGCTCGAACAGGGAGCGGCGGCGAATCACCTCTCGCCGGTGGTTGATGAAACAGTCCAGAATCCTCTTGAGGCTGACGGTTCGGGGTTGGCCATCCACCAGGGCCAGCATGTTGACGGCGAAGGTGGACTGCATCGCCGTGTGCTTGTAGAGGCTGTTCAGTATCTGGCGGGTCTGCCCCTCCCGTTTCAGCTCGATGACCACCCGGATGCCGTCGCGATCCGACTCATCGCGCAGGTCGGCGATGCCGTCAATGCGGCGCCCCTTGGCCAACACGGCGATCTTCTCCACCAGCGAGGCCTTGTTGACCTGATAAGGCAGCTCGGTGATGACGATCTGGTAGCGGCCGCTCTTGGCCATCTCCTCGATGTGGGTGCGGGCCCGCACGACGATGCGCCCTTTGCCGTCGTAGGCAGCCTTGATGGCGTCTTGCTTCTCGTACAGGGGGCCTTCGCCGCGCTGGCCATCGCTCGGCTGCTTCCTCACCCGCTCGTAGCGAAACATGACGCCGCCGGTGGGGAAATCGGGCCCCTTGATGATCTCCGCCAGGTCGCTGGTGGAGGCTTCTGGCTTGTCGATGAGGCAGGCGATGGCGTCGCACACCTCGCTCAGGTTGTGGGGTGGGATGTTGGTGGCCATGCCCACGGCGATGCCGGCGGCGCCGTTGACCAAGAGGTTGGGGACGCGGGCCGGCAGCACCTTGGGCTCCTGGAGGGAGTCATCGAAGTTGGGGGCGAAGTCTACCGTATCGCGGTCAATGTCGGCCAGCGTCTCCTCGGCGATGGCAGCCAGGCGAGCCTCGGTGTAGCGCATGGCCGCCGGGGGGTCGTTGTCCACGCTGCCGAAGTTGCCCTGGCCGTCGACCAGGGGGTAGCGCAAGGAGAAGTCCTGGGCCATGCGCACCATCGCTTCGTACACCGGGGCGTCGCCGTGAGGGTGGTACTTGCCCAGCACCTCGCCCACAATGCGGGCGCTCTTCTTGTACGAAGAGCCTGGACGCAGGCTCAGCTCGGACATGGCGTAGAGGATGCGCCGCTGCACTGGCTTGAGGCCGTCGCGGATGTCAGGCAGGGCCCGCGCCACGATAACGCTCATGGCGTAGTCGAGGTAGGAGGCCCGCATCTCCTCCTCGATCTTTATGGGGCGGATGTTTCCGGAGGGTCTCTCGATGACCATGATTTGCCTACTCGGTCAGGCGGACATCGGTCTGCCGCAGGCGGCGGGCCAGCGTGCGCAAGATCTGCACCGCCATTTCGGGGCTACTCTTCAACTGGGCGAGGAAGTCCCAGCGGCTCATGACCAGGCACTGGCCGTCCTCCACGGCGCGGATGCTGGCAGTACGGGGATAGCCGTCCAGCAGGGCTGTCTCCCCGAAGAAGTCTCCCGGACCCAGGGTGGCAAGCACGGTCTCCTTGGGGCCACCCAGGTCCTTCAACACCTCCACCTGGCCCGAGGAGACGACATAGAAGCCCACCGCCTCCTCGCCCTCTTTCAGGATTACCTCGCCCGTCTGGTACTGCCTGGGGTAGAGGGCCCTAGCGAGACGCTTGAGCTCCGCCGAGCCGAACCCGGCAAACAGGGGGGCATTCGCCAGCATCTCTTCCTTGCCCATCGCCGCACCTCCTTCCTGAAGTCGCGGCAGCGGATCGCCAGATTCAAGAATACCACCTATCTAAGAAAGGGGGAAGACGCCTACGTGCCTTACTGAATGAGGCAGCGGCGCATGGAGATGGGGGTCAGGTAATAGAAGATAGCGGCCACCGCCGCGATCCAGGCTAGGTCGCCAGATGGCCCAGGTTGAGGTGGCCTTGCCCTAGGTAGGCCCAGGCGATGATGGCAAAGCCAGCTTGGCAGGGGCAAGAAAAGGGCCGAGGCTTCTCTTTTGCCCGTGCCTCGGCCGCCGGAGTTCCTTGGCCAGTGTCGCTTCCCCTACTCTTCCTCCTCCTCGCTGGTGGCGAACTCATAGAGGGTCACATCGACCTCCGGATGCTTGCTATGGCTGTCCCAGTCCTCTGCGTCCTCTGTCTCCTCCAAGCTCTCCTCGTCCTCTTCCACATCATCGTGGCGCACCAAGCCCTCCTTGGTGTAGGGGCGGAAGGCGTCCGCGGCCGCGGGCGGGAAGGAGAGCTTGCCCGCCTGGCTGGGGTGCTGGAAGGTCTCCTTGATGATCACCCGGATGTCGTCCTTGCTAAGGGTGGCGATGGCCGCCGCGTATTGGTTGCCTCCCTCCATCAGCTTGATCAGGCGCATGCCCAGCTTGGGCTCCACTTCTCCCAGATATTCCCCCTGGCTGCTCTCCACCACCAGGGTGTTGTTCTGACGACGGAGGAAGACCTCGTCCCCTGCCGTCATGCGGGCGGCAGCCTGGGCGGCCGCCCGCGTCAGGACAGTTATGCCAGTCTTGCCCATCTCCGCTATGAACATCTGGGGCGAGAGCTTCTTGCCTCCCTCCGCTTGAACAGCTTCCCCCTCGCCCAGAGTGGCTAGGCGAGCCAGGTTCTTCTGGGCGATGGAGTTGAGGGGGTCAAGCTCCACGGCCTTACCGTAGGCTTTCCGCGCTTCTGAGTAGCGGCCAAGTTCTGTCAGGGCCTTCCCCAACCGATTGTAAGCATCTACATCGTTGGGGAAGACAGAGATGATCGCTCGGTTGACGGCCGCAGCCTCCTGCCACTGGCCCTGCATGGCCAGGTGGATGGCCTGCTGGGTCCGCTGCCGCCGAAATAGCCCTGTCCTGTCGTCCGCTGTGAACAGCATATTCGTCAAATCACCCCACAATGGCGCGCATTTTAGAGGTTTCTCCAGTCTTTTGCAAGTCCACCCCGACAGCGCCTCGGAGAGGATTGCCGCCGCGCACCCTTTAAAGACGCCAAGGCAGGCCAGACGTTACGGCATCCTTCAAGAAAGCCCCTGGAGTTGCTCAAACTTCCCTCAACATGTGGCCAACCGATCTACCTAGAACGCTCATCCGGTCAGATAGTTACTTGACAGCGGCGAAGGGCCATCAATTTCCGCCTGCGCGGATCCCTGTGGCTCGCTGGGAGAATGGCTCGTCCTGGGGAGATACAATTATCAGACGAGGGGAATTTCAGGGACGCTTTCGGCCGCGTCCATTCACCGTCCGCCGCCTGGTCGGGGTGGGCAGATTTGAACTGCCGACCTCACGGTCCCGAACCGTGCGCTCTAGCCAGACTGAGCTACACCCCGCCAAACCTCCTCCAACGCGCGAAAGCGCTGGATTCCTATTTTAGCAAATGCCACTCAGGGTGTCGAGGTCGAAGCCTGCTGGACGAAGCATCCGCGGCAGACCGATAGAGAGAGCTAAAGGAAGGCCCGCCAGGCCTTTCTGTCTATTTTGGGGGATGCAGGAAAACCGGTGATAGCTGCTCAGCGAAGGCGGGGGGTATGAAGGGCCCCGTCGCTGATCGGCTCGTCGATGTACAGATCGCCATTCCGGATCTTGATGTTGAAGCCACAGGCGGGATTAGTGCACGCCCACGCCTTGTAATGGATGGGCGCCCCCTGGCTCCCAAAATCAGACAGAGGAACCAGATCACCGGTTTGGCACTTTTGACACTTGGGGAAGCTGGTCACCACTACCACGAGAACCCTCCCAACCGAACGTAATCGCCAGGCAGTATAGCAGAGCACCGCTGTCGTGGCAAGCGGCTGAGGGGTGCTTATTGGCAAGTGGCCGAAAATTTTGCCAAGCCGGCCTCGCCCCGAACCTGAGCCAAGCCGTAGACGTTGTGCAGTGTAGAAAGTCATCAATCCGGCGCTGTCGGCCGCGAAGGAGAGTGATGACGGTGGGTGAGAGCAATGAGGCGCAGATGGTTCTGCCGGCCAAGGCCTTTCACCTGCTGGGCATGTTTGATCGACTGCGCGAGCAAATCCGCGAGCGCCTCATGCCGTCAGAGGCTCCCGGGGTTGACATCCCCCGCCTCAGTGAGCGTGGGCTTGAGCTCGGGCCAGAGCGCCGCTTTGATCTGAGGCCCGAATGGGGCCCGAGCTGATAACCTTGCCTCAGGGCGAGATACTCCAGGGCCGTGCCGTAGGCATCTGTAAGCTACCCTGCGAGGGCTTCTGGCCCTGGGGACGAGGATAGGGACGAATACTAGCGCCTTCTAGAGAGGCTCCTCTCCTGTGCGAGGCTGGCCTGTTGTAGCGCGGCAGGCCAGCCTCGGCCTTTCTGACAACCTAAAGGCTTGCCTCCCGCCTCACCAGCCACCACTCCAGGCTGTCGGCCAGGGCCAGCCAGGAGGCCTCGATGATGTCGGTGGAACTGCCCACCGTCGTCCAGCTGTGCTCGCCGTCGGTGGACTCGATGAGCACCCGCACCTGGGCACCGGTGCCGCCGGCGCTATCGATGATGCGCACCTTGTAGTCCACCAGCTTGATCGCCTCCAGTGTGGGGTAGAACTGCACCAGGGCCTTGCGGACGGCGGCGTCCAGGGCATTCACTGGCCCGTTCCCTTCGGCGGCCGTATGGATGACCTCGTCGCCCACCCGCACCTTGACCATCGCCTCTGCCAGCATCTCCCGCTCATCCTGTTCGCCACGGTGGGGGTGGCGACGCTCCACCACCATGAAGTCGTCCAGCTCGAAGGGAGGCTGGTAGTCGGGCTGGCTGCGTCTGGCCAGGAGCTCAAACGAGGCCTCTGCCCCTTCGTACTGGTAGCCGCGGCTCTCCATCAGCTTGACCACGCTCAAGAGGCGGCGCGCCTCTTCCTTGCTCAGGGAAATGTCGACGCCTTGCTCCTTGAGCTTGGCCTGGATGTTGCGCTGGCCGGCCAGCTCCGACACCAGGATGCGGCGGTCGTTGCCCACTAGGGCCGGGTCGATGTGCTGGTAGGATTCTTCGTGCTTGACGAGGGCGGCCACGTGCAGGCCCGCCTTGTGGGCGAAGGCGGCCGTGCCCACGTACGGCTGGCGGGGGCTAGGCGGAAGGTTGGCGATCTCGCTCACGTAGCGGGACACCTCGGTGAGCTTGGCTAGCTGCTCATCGCTTACGCAGTCGATGCCCATCTTGAGCTTGAGGTTGGCGATGACGCTGATCATGTCGGCGTTGCCGCAGCCGTCGCCGTAGCCATTGATGCAGCCCTGCACCTGGGCCACCCCCATCTCGACGGCCGCCAGGGTGTTGGCCACCGCCAGGTCGGCGGCGTTGTGGGCGTGGATGCCCAGGGGCGTGCCGACGGCCTCCATCGCCGCCTTGATGGGCTCCCCCAGGTGAGAGGTGATGGTGCCGCCATTGGTATCGCACATGATGATGCAATCCGCGCCGGCGTCGGCCGCCGACTGGAGGCACTGGAGGGCGTAGCGGGGGTCGGAGTAGAAGCCGTCGAAGTAATGCTCGGCATCGTAGAAGACGATGAGGCCGTGCGACTTCAGGTAGCGGATGGAATCTGAGATCATCTCTAGGTTCTCGTCCAGGGTGGTCTCCAGGACCTGGCGCACCTGCATGTCGCTGGCCTTGCCCACCAGGGTGACCACCGGCGTGCGGGCGTCGACCAGGGCGCGGATGTTGGGGTCCTTGTCCGCTTTGCCCCTGGCGCGGCGGGTGGAGCCGAAGGCGGCCAGCCTGGCGTGCGAGAGGTTGAGCGACTGGGCCCGCACGAAGAACTCGGCGTCCTTGGGGTTGGAGCCCGGCCAGCCCCCCTCGATGTAGTGCACGCCCAGCTCGTCCAGCTTGCGGGCGATCTTCAGCTTGTCCTCCACGGACAGCGATATCCCCTCCATCTGCGTCCCATCGCGAAGGGTCGTGTCATAGAGTTCTACGTGGGCCATGTCCCCTCACCTCCAAGCCCTTCCGCCGCCCGCTTCTCCTCCGCTATCCCTCGGGCGCTCTCGCCACCACCTTGAACGCGCCCGGAGCGGCCTGCTCGCACAGGGCTGCCAGCTTTCCGGTGAGCTCCCCCGTACGGGGATGAGCACGCATCGCCTGGACGTCTTCCAGGCTCCTCCATGCCCCGAACGAGTAGAAGAGCGTCGGGTCTTCAAGGCTCTGGATCAACACATAGGGCGGGAGAGGTGGACTGGGCAGGGTGAAGACGAAAGCGCCCCCCTCTTTCCAGCCGGCGATAAAGCTTTCTTCTTGGCCCGGCTTCACCTTCCACATGGCCAGATTGTACACATCGCCTTCCATTCCCCCGCTCCTTCCTGCGCTCTACACCAGCGACGCCACCAGGTCCCCCACCTCGGACGTGCTCAGGCCCATGCGGCCGGCGCTGACCGTCTTGATCTTGCCGCTGGTCAGGGCCTTGATGATCGCCTGCTCGACGCGATCGGCGGCTTGTGCCTCCCCCAGCTCATCGAGCATCATCTGGACGGCGGCGATGGCCGCCAGGGGGCAGATGACATTCTGGCCCGTGTACTTCGGCGCGCTGCCGCCAATCGGCTCGAACATTGAGACGCCCTGCGGGTTGATGTTCGCCCCTGCCGCTACGCCCATACCCCCCTGAATCATTGCCCCCAGGTCGGTGATGATATCGCCGAACATGTTCTCCACCACGATCACATCGAACCACTCCGGGTTCTTGACAAACCACATGCAGGCGGCGTCGACGTGGGCGTACTCCCGCCTGATGTCGGGATACTCGGCGTCGCCCACCTCATTGAAGGCCCGCCACCAGGTGTCGTGGACATAGGTCAGGACGTTGGTCTTAGCCACCAGGTGGAGCTGCTTCTTCCTGTTGCGATTGCGGGTCAGCTCAAAGGCATAGCGGATGGCCCGCTCGGCCCCGAAGCGGGTGGTGCAGTGGATCTGGGTGGAGACCTCCTGAGGCGTGCCCTTGTACTGGAAGCCGCCCATGCCCGTGTAGAGCCCCTCAGTGTTCTCGCGAACGACGACGAAGTCGATGTCTTGCGGGCCCTTGTCCTTGAGAGGGCAGTCCACGCCAGGATAGAGTTTCACTGGGCGAAGGTTGATGTACTGGTCCAGCTCGAAGCGGATGCGCAGCAGGATGCCCTTCTCCAGAGGCCCCGGCGGCACGTCCGGGTGGCCGATGGCCCCCAGGTAGATGGCGTCGAAGCCGCGCAGCTCCTCGATGGCAGAGTCAGGCAAGGCTTCGCCCGTCCGCAGGTAGCGTTCGCCGCCGAAGTCATAGGTGGTGAGGTCATAGCGAAAGCCGGTGGCCTGGGCGGCCGCTTCCAGCACCTTCAGGCCTTCGCGCACCACCTCGGGGCCCGTTCCGTCGCCAGGGATCACAGCTATTCGATACATTCGTGCCTTCCCTTCGGGGGTTCGCTCCTTCTCCTGAACATGAGATCGATCTGCTCGTAAGTGTAGCATAGAGGCTGGCCGTAGGGCGACGCCAGCAACGGCCGCGATGCTGAGGTATACGACTACGTGGGCCCGCTGCGGCGACGGCCGCGTCGGGAAAGCTGGGCTTGCTCTCTGGCCGCCTCCCCGAACACCGCTCTGAAGGTGATCAGGCCGCCGGCGGCGAAGGCCAGAAATATGGGGTAGGTGCGCCAGTTCTTGGCGTGCACCAACCCCAGGCTGTAGACCAAGGTGGCGACAGCCGCTATCAACCCCGGGATGAACCAGACAGCTGCGAGAATCACGGCCGCCCCTCGCACGAGCCTGTGCTTGATGCCAAAGATGAGGTCGCCGGTGAGCAGCCAGAGCAGGCCGCCAAAGCCCAACAGCCCCAGCACTCTCTCGTAGACCGTTGCCTCGCTGGCCTTCCAAAGGGTGAGGAGCCCCTGAAGCGCGGTAAACAGCGTCCCCCGCACCGGCTCTTCTTCTTCCTCCTCCTGGTCGGCCCACTCGTAGAGTTCGTCCTCGACCTTTGTCCCCATCCTTCTGAGCCTGTCGAATGCCCGTTTGAACGTGCTCATGCTGCTTCACCCCCGAAGGGCTCGCTCATCGCTTCTCGCCTGCCAGTCTGCGCTTCGTATACTCCACCAGCCCGCCCGCCTGCATCAGCTCCAGCATGAACTGGGGGTAGGGCTTGGCCTTGAACTCGCTGCCCTTGGTCAGGTTGCGGATGGTGCCCGTCTCCAGCTCCACCGCCAGCTCGTCGCTGGCCTCGCTGCCGTCGACCGCTTCGGCGCACTCCAGGATGGGCAGGCCCAGGTTGATGGCGTTGCGATAGAAGATGCGGGCGAAGCTCTTGGCGATCACGCAGCTCACGCCCGCCCCCTTGATGGCCAGCGGCGCGTGCTCCCGCGAGGAGCCGCAGCCGAAGTTCGTGTCGGCCACGATCAGGTCGCCCGGCCGCACTCGCTGGACGAACTCGGCGTCGATGTCCTCCATGCAGTGGGGGGCCAGTTCCTCGGGCGTGTTCAGGTTAAGGTAGCGCGCCGGGATGATGACGTCGGTGTCAACGTTGGCGCCGTACTTGTGGACTCTGCCGCGTAGGGTCATGCCAGCGTATCCTTCCGTGCCCAGTCTCTAGTCTACCTCGCGCTCACCTGCCCCAGCACCTCCTCCGGCCCCGCCAGCCTTCCGGCGATGGCGCTCGCGGCCGCAACCGCGGGGTTGGCCAGGTAGACCTCCGCCTTGGGGTGGCCCATGCGGCCGGGGAAGTTGCGATTGCTTGTGCTCACGCAGCGCTCGCCCTCGGCCAGGACGCCCATGTAGCCGCCCAGGCAGGGCCCGCAGGTGGGGGTGGAGACGGCGCAGCCCGCCTCGGCGAAGGTGGCGAGCAGCCCCTCCTTGAGGGCAGCCATGTAGACATCGTGCGAGCAGGGGATAACGATGCAGCGCACGCGCGGGTGAACCTGGCGGCCGGCCATGACCTGGGCGGCCAGGCGCAGGTCGGACAGCCGGCCGTTGGTGCAGGAGCCGATGAAGACCTGATCGATCTCCACCCTCGGCGCCTGGCTCAGGGGCACGGCATTGCCCGGCGAGTGAGGCAGCGCGACGGTCGGCTCCAGTTGCCCCACGTCGTACTCGCGCACCTCGGCGTACTCGGCGTCCGGGTCGGGCTCGTAGGCCTGCCACTCGCGGCGAGCCCGCGCTTTCACGTAGCCCAACGTCACCGCGTCGGGCACCATCAGGCCCGCCTTGGCGCCGGCCTCGATGGCCATGTTCGCCATGGTGAAGCGGCCCTCCATCGGAAGCTGGGAGATGGCCTCGCCCTGGAACTCGATGGCCGAGTACAGGGCGCCGTCGGTGCCCATGTCGCCGATGGTGTGGAGGATGATGTCCTTGCCGCCCACCCAGGGCTTGAGCTGGCCGTGGTAGACGAGCTTGAGCGACGGCGGCACCCGCATCCAGATGTCGCCGGTGGCCATGGCGCAGGCGATGTCGGTGGAGCCCATGCCGGTGGCGAAGCAGCCGAGCGCGCCGTAGGTGCAGGTGTGGGAGTCAGCTCCTACCACCACCTCGCCGGGGAGCACCCAGCCGTGGTCAGGCAGGAGGGCGTGCTCGATGCCCCCGCGCCCCTGCTCGTAGTAGACGAGCCCCTGCTCAAGGGCGAACTCTTTCATCATCTTGGCGTTCTCGGCGCTCCTAATGTCCTTGTTGGGGGTGAAGTGGTCGGGGATCATGGCCACCCGCTGCGGATCGAAGACCCTGGCCACCCCCAGCTTACGGAACTGCTCGATGGCCAGCGGGGCCGTGACGTCGTTGGCCAGCACGAAGTCCACCCGGCACTGGATGAGCTCGCCGGGCCGCACCTCCTGGCGGTCGCAGTGGGTGGCCAGGATCTTCTCGGCCAGGGTCATGCCCATGGCTCTCACTCCTTGGTCGTGGCCCGCGCCTGATCGCGCAGGCGATCTACCATCGCCTGTACCTCCCGCGGCCGGGGGATGCCCCGCAGGGCGAACTTGCGCACCGCCCCCGCCGTCTGGCACTCCACGTCCCCGAAGTCGAACAGCGTGTTCAGCAAGCCGGAGCGCAGAACGCTCATGTCCTCGATGTCCACCAGGTCGGCGGTGGACGTCTGGAGGTGGAACCAGTGCTTTTTCACGCTATCGATGATGCGCTGGTTGGTCACCACCCAGATGTCGTTGTCGTAGCGGTACTTGAAGAAATAGAGCCGCACCGCCCAATAGCCCAGCCAGGCCACGGTGGCCCCCAGGGCGATCCAGCGGGGGATGTCGTCGTCCGCCCAGTCGAAGCGCAGCATACCCCACCACAGGGCGATCACAGGCACCAGGCCCACCACGACGCCGGCGATGAGCTTGGGCCAGACGAAGAGCCAGTGGCGCCGCGCCAGCGTTAGCAACTCCTCGCCTTCCTGCAGAGGGAAGGGCAGCTTCATCGCGCGCTTCCCCTTAGCCCGTGGCCGCGCTCTCCGGCCGTCCCTGGGCTGAGAGCAGGCGGTTGAGGGCGTTCAAGAGCGCCTTGGCCGAGGCGACCACGATGTCGGTGTCGCCGCTGCGCCCCATGTAGGTGTGCTCGCCGCTCTCGATGCGCACCGTCACCTCGCCGAGGGCGTCGATCCCCTCGGTCACGCTCTTGATCGAGAACTCGGTCAGGACGTTGGGCACCCCCACCAGCCGGTTGATGGCCTTGTAGGCGGCGTCAACCGGGCCGGTGCCGGTGGCCGTGCCTACCAGCATCTGGCCGTCGGGGGCGATGAGGCGCACGGTGGCCGTAGGCACCAGTTGGTTGCCGCAAGAGACCTGGAGCAGGTCGAGGTGATACAGCTCTTCGAAGGTCCGCCGCTCATCGGCCACCAGTGCCTCCAGGTCGCGGTCGTCGATCTCGCCCTTCTTGTCCGCCAGCTCCTTGAAGGCGGCGAAGACGCGGTTCAGCTCCTCCTCGCTGAGCTCGAATCCCAGCTGCTCCAGGCGGGCCTTGACGCCGTGGCGGCCGGAGTTCTTGTTGAGCACCAGGATGCCGCCGCGGGGCAGGCCGACGTCGCGGGCGTCCATGATCTCGTACGTTTCCAGCAGCTTGAGGATGCCATGCTGGTGCACGCCCGACTGGTGACGGAAGGCGTTGGCGCCCACGATGGCCTTGTTGGGCTGAACCGCCAGGCCGGTGAGGTCGGATACCAGGCGGCTGGTGCGAGTAAGCAGGGTCGTGTCGATGCTGGTGGGAAGCCCAATCAGGTCGCTGCGGGTCCGGATGGCCATCACGATCTCCTCCAGGGAGGCGTTGCCAGCCCGCTCGCCGATGCCGTTGATAGTGCACTCCACCTGACGGGCCCCGGCCCTGATGGCCGCCAGGCTGTTGGCTACCGCCAGGCCCAGGTCGTTGTGGCAGTGCACAGAGACCACCGCCTTGTGAATGTTGGGCACCTTCTCCAGGATGCTGCGGATGAAGGCCTCGAACTCGTAGGGGATGGCATAGCCCACGGTGTCGGGGATGTTGACGGTGGTGGCGCCAGCGTCGATGCACTCCTCCACCAGTTGGTAGACGTAGTTGGGGTCGGAGCGAGTGGCGTCCATGGGAGAGAACTCCACGTTGGGGCAGTGCTTCGCCGCCCTGGCCACCATGGTGCGGGCCATCTCCCGCACCTCGTCCTTGTTTTTCGCTAGCTGATGCATGAGGTGGATGTCGGAGGCGGATAGGAAGACGTGGATGCGCGGCTCGGCGGCGTGGCGAACCGCCTCCCAGCAGGCGTCCACGTCGCCAGGCACGGCGCGGGCCAGGCCGGCGATGACCGAGCCGCGCACCTCCTTGGCGATGGTGGTTACCGCCTCCAGGTCGCCTGGCGAAGAGGCGGGAAAACCTGCCTCGATGATGTCCACCCGCAGGCGCTCTAAGGCGCGGGCGATCTCCAGCTTATCCTTAGCGTTCAGGGCCACCCCCGGCGACTGCTCGCCATCGCGGAGAGTCGTATCGAAAATCAGTACCTTGTCCTCAGCCATTTTGTCATTCCTCCTCATCCCTTATCAGACATGCCTGCCTGGGCCCTCACCCCCGCCTCAGGCGGGGGAGGGCCGGTTAAGGATGAGGGCTCGTCTCTCTGCACCCCAGCCTGAAGGCTGGGTGTAGATTACCTTCATCATCGGCTAGGAAGCCTCCTGCCCCTTCAGCCCCCTCATCATCGCCCGCAGTTCCTTGCCCACCCGCTCGACCTGGTGCTCGGCGTTTTGCTTGCGCAGGGCCAGGAAGCGGGGGCGCCCCGCCTGATTCTCCAGGATCCATTCGCGGGCGAAGCTACCGTCCTGAACCTCCTTCAGGATTTGGCGCATGGTCTGGCGGACGCTCTCGTCGATGACCCGCGGCCCGCGGGTGTAGTCGCCGTACTCGGCGGTGTCGCTCACCGAGTAGCGCATGTAGTTCATGCCCCCTTCATAGATCAGGTCGACGATGAGCTTCAGTTCATGTATGCACTCGAAATAGGCGCTCTCCGGCTGGTAGCCGGCCTCCACCAGGGTCTCGAAGGCGGCCTTCATGAGCGAGGTCACCCCGCCGCAGAGGATCACCTGCTCGCCGAAAAGGTCGGTCTCCGTCTCCTCGGCGAAGGTGGTCTCTAGAACGCCGATGCGGGTGCAGCCTATGCCCTTGGCGTAGGCCAGGGCCACCTGCTTGGCCCGCTGGCTGGCGTCCTGGTTGACGGCGACCAGGGCGGGCACACCACTGCCCTGGCTGAACAGCTCGCGCACGCGGTGGCCCGGCCCCTTGGGGGCGACCATGGTCACGTCGATGTCCGGCGGCGGCAGGATCTGGTTGAAGTGAATGTTGAAGCCGTGGGCGAACATGAGCATCTTGCCCGCCTTCATCGCAGGCTCAACGCTCTCGTAGTAGACGCGCCGCTGAACCTGGTCCTCTACCAGCATCACGATGATGTCCGCTTGCTTCGCTACCTCGGCGGCGGTCGCCACCTTGAAGCCGGCCTTCTCGGCCTGCTGCCACGCCTTGACGCCGGGCTGTTCGGCGACCAGCACCTTGCAGCCGCTGTCTCTAAGGTTTTGGGCGTGGGCGTGTCCCTGGCTGCCGAAGCCGATGATGCCGATGGTGCGCTCCTCCAGCAGCGATAGGTCGGCGTCCTGATCGTAGTAGATCTTGGCCATGCCTTCGCTCCTTTCCCAGCCTAGTGCAGGCGCTAGTATCCTCGCTCCCTCTGGAACTCAGTGATCAGACTAGTCGGACGAATATGGCGTTTCGCCCTCTGGATAGCGCTCGAACGGCTCTTCAGCCAGCTCGTGAAGGCCGGGGGTGGAGCTGGCAACCCCACGCAGGAGGGCCACCCGACCGGTGCGCACTATCTCCACCACGCCGTAGTCCTTGAGCAGGTTGAACATGGCGTCGATCTTGTCGTCAGGTCCGGTGACCTCGATGATCAGCGATTCCGGCCCGACATCGATGATATCGGCCCGGAAGATGTTCACGATCTCGATGATCAGGCTGCGGTTCTCGGCGGTGGCCTTCACCTTGATCAGGGCCAGCTCGCGGGAGATGGTGTTCTCGTCGGAGATGTCGCGGATCTCCACTACGTCCACCAGCTTGTCAAGCTGCTTGACGACCTGGTCGGCGTCGGTGTTGGCATCGACCACGAAGGTCATGCGGGACAGGCCCGCCGTCTCCGAGTGGCCCACTGCCAGGCTCTCGATGTTGAACCCCCGCTGCCGCCACTTGCTGGCGATGCGGTTGAGCACGCCCGGCTTGTCCTCCACCAGGGCGATGATGATGTGCTTGCGTAGCTCTCTCATGCGTGCGCCACCACCCTCTCTTCCTCGTATTTGGGCAGGTCCATCGTCTCTTGCAGAGCTGCCCCCGGAGGCACCATCGGGTAGAGGTTCTCGTCCTTCTGCACCTGAAAGTCGATGACCACCGGCCCGGGGTGCTCCATGGCCCTGTAGACGGCCGCTTCCACCAAGTGCTTGTCAGTGACCCTGATCCCCAGAATATCGTAGGCCTCGGCGATCTTCACGAAGTCGGGGTTCTTCAGGGGCGTGGCTACCAGGTTGTCGCGGTAGAAGAGGTGCTGCCACTGGCGTACCATCCCCAGGTGGCCATTGTTGATGATGGCGAACTTGATGGGCAGGTCGTTGATGGTGACGGTGATCAGGTCCTGCAGGGTCATCTGGAAGCTGCCGTCGCCGCATATTGACCACACCAGCTCCCCCGGCCGCGCTATCTGCACCCCGATGGCCGCCGGCACCTCGAACCCCATGGGGCCCAAGCCGCCGGCAGTGAATAGCGAATTGGGCTTGTCGAACCAGAAGAACTGCGCCGCCCACATCTGGTGCTGCCCCACCCCAGTGACCACCGAGCAGTTCCCCTTGCTGGCCTCGTATATCGTTTTGATGACGTACTGGGGCAGGAGATTGTCCGTCTCGCGGATGGTGATCGACGGATGCTCCCGCCTGAGTTCCTCCAGGTGAGCCAACCACTCCTCTCGCTCGCGGCTCTCCACCTGGCGGTTCAGCTCCTTGAGAACGGCCTTAGCATCGCCCTGGAGGGGTACTGTCGGCCGCACATTCTTGCCGATCTCCGCCGGGTCGATGTCGATGTGGATGACCTTGGCGTTCGGGGCAAAGTCGCGCAGGCGGCCGGTCACTCGGTCGTCGAAGCGCATGCCGATGGCTATTAGCAGGTCGCATTCGCTGATGGCCATGTTGTTCCAGTACATGCCGTGCATACCGGGCATGCCCAAGCACAAGCGGTGAGAGCCGGGGAAGCTGCTGATGCCCAAGAGGGTGGTGATGACGGGAATGTTGTCTTTCTCGGCCAGCTCCCGCAGCTCCTCGTAGGCCTGGGAGATGATCACCCCGTGGCCGGCGAGGATCAGCGGCTGCTTCGACTCGTTGATCAGCTCCGCCGCCCTGTCAATGTGCTCCCGGTCAGGCTGGGGCACCGGACGGTAGCCGCGCATCTCCATTTTCTCGGGGTAGACGAACTCTGCCTTCTGCTGGAAGACATCGCGGGGGATATCGATGAGCACTGGCCCCGGCCGCCCTGTAAAGGCGATGTAGAACGCCTCGCGCATGATTCGCGGCAGGTCTGCTGCGTCCAGAGCCAGGTAGTTGTGCTTTGTGACGGGCAGGGTGATGCCGGTGATGTCTGCTTCTTGGAAGCCGTCGCGGCCGACGAGGCCTCTTACCACCTCGCCGGTGAGGGCCACGATGGGTACGGAGTCCAGCCAGGCGTTGGCGATGCCGGTCACCAGGTTGGTGGCCCCGGGGCCGGAGGTGGCGCAGCACACGCCTACCTTGCCCGAGGCCCTGGCGTAGCCGTCGGCGGCGTGGGCGGCCACCTGCTCGTGCCGTACCAGGATGTGCTTTAGCTGGGGGTATTGGGGCAAGAGGTCGTAGAAAGGCAGCGTCGCCCCGCCGGGAATGCCGAAGATGTACTCCACCCCCTCGCGCACCAAACACTCGCAGATCATCTGGGCTCCCGTAAGTTCCATCCCTTCTCCTCCCCTCTAGTGGCGGGCTCCTGCTCTAACCATGGCTCATTACCCCTCCAATCGCCCGGCCATCTCTTCGTCAATCCTTAAAGACGGCGCCCTTGCTGGCGCTCGTTACACACTGAGCGTAGCGTTTTAGATAACCACTGTCGATCTTGGGCTGAAAGGGCGGCAGAGCGGCCAGGCGCGCCTCGATCTCCCTCTGGCTGAGGGCGGTATCCAGGCGCTGGTTGGCGATATCGATGATCACCTCATCGCCGTCTCGGAGGGCGGCGATGGGGCCGCCAGCCGCTGCCTCTGGCGACACGTGGCCGATGGCGGCGCCGCGAGTGGCGCCCGAGAAGCGGCCGTCGGTGATCAGGGCCACCTTGTCGTCTGCCCCCATGCCCGAGATGATGGAAGTAGGGGAGAGCATCTCCGGCATGCCGGGGCCGCCCCTGGGCCCCTCGTAGCGCAGCACCAGCACATCGCCCTCCTTGAAATTCTGGTTCATGATCGCCTGGACGCACTCCTCCTCGGAGTCGAAGCAGCGCGCTGGGCCGCGGTGGCTCATCATCTGGGGAGCCACCGCCGCTGACTTCACCACCGCCCCTTCCGGCGCCAGACTGCCGAAGAGGACGGTCAGGCCACCCCTGGGCGAGTGGGGCTCGGCGAAGGGGCGAATTACGGCGCGGTCGCGCACCGCGGCGGCGGCGATGTTCTCGCCCACCGTCCTGCCCGTGACCGTGGGCAGTTCTGTGTGCAAAACCGACTCTATCTCCTTCATGACGGCTGCAATGCCGCCCGCCCGATGGAGATCCTCTACGTGGTGAGGCCCCGCCGGGCTGAGGCGACACAACTGGGGCGTGCGGGCGCTGATATCGTTCACCATGCTCAAGGGGAAATCCGCCCCCGCCTCGTGAGCGATAGCCAGCAGGTGGAGTATGGAGTTGGTGCTGCCGCCCAGGGCCGTATCCACCGCCAGGGCGTTCCAGATGCCATCGCGGGTCACCATCTGCCGCGGCCGCAGGTCACGTCCGAGAAGCTCCATCACCTGGGCTCCGGCCTCCTTGGCCAGGCGAATGCGGGCAGCGTCCACGGCGGGGATGGTGCCGTTGCCGGGCAGGGCCAGCCCCAGGGCCTCGGTGGCGCAGTTCATGGTGTTGGCGGTGAACATGCCGGCGCAGGAGCCGCAGGTGGGACAGGCCACCTCCTCCAGCCGTCCCAGCTCCTCCTCCGACATGTCCCCCTTGCTCACCAGGCCCACCGCCTGAAAGACGGTGGCCAGGTCCACCGCTCGGCCCTGCCACTGGCCGGCCAGCATCGGCCCACCGGCGACGAAGATGCAGGGCAGGTTCAGCCGCACTGCTGCCATGAGCATTCCCGGCACAATCTTGTCGCAATTAGTGACGAACACCAGGGCGTCGAAGGCGTGAGCCATGGCCATGCACTCCACGCCATCGGCGATGACCTCGCGGCTAGCCAGGCTGTAACGCATGCCAATGTGGCCCATGGCGATGCCGTCGTCCACGCCGGGGACGTTCACCTCAAACGGGGTGCCGCCAGCGCCGCGCACGCCGGCCTTGGCCGCTTCGGCGAGCTGGCGCAGGTGGGTGTGGCCGGGGATGATCTCGTTGTAGCTGTTGACGATGCCGATGAAGGGTTGGTTCATCTCCTTGTCGGTGAGGCCCAGAGCCCGCAGCAGCGATCGGTGGGGCGCTCGTTCCACGCCCTTTTTCACCATATCGCTTCTCAGGGTAGGTCTAACAGCCGCTGCCATGGCTTATGTTCCCCTCCAGGCCGGGGGCCTGCCCCGACCGAAACAACCGATCCCGTCCCCCCAAGGGACGGGATCAGGCAAGAATCCTCGCGGTACCACCCTTCTTCTCCGCCAAGTCAGCACTCTGGCAGCACTCTAAATACAAATCCCGCCCCAAAGGGATCCCGCTGGGGCGGGACGATGCCACCCTTCTTCTCCAACCTGTCGGAGCTCTCTAGGCGCTCTAACGGGCGCTCCCGACCAGACCTACTGTGTAAACAACAGATTCAGCCTGGCGGCTCTGGAGCGAGTTCGAGGCTCCTATGCTGCCGGGCTCTCACCTCATCCCGGTTCTCTTGAGCAGGAAGAAGCCTCTACTACTCCCCTTCGTCGCCTTTTCCACTTTGGTTGTGAGCGTCATTCTAGCAACGAAAGGCTATGCTGTCAAGAAGAATGGTTCAACTTCTACGATGCCATATGGCTCCGTCGGCCCCAGCCAACAGGCGAGCCAGGGTGCTGCCGGCAGGGCCGGCCCCCACCACGATGGCGTCGTAGTCCATGAAACCAGGAGGCTGTCGGAATGCCCATTATCTCCGTTCATGGTTCGACAGGCTCACCACGAGCGGAGATGCGCAGGCACCTCAAACCGCTCGCCCTGAGCATGTCGAAGGGCGAATGGGGCGTTTTTGAACAGCCTCCCAGGTTAGGTGATGGCGATGGCGGCCGCAATCAAGAAGAGGCCCTGGAGCAAGATGGCCCCCGCCAGCAGGAGGTAGGAGGCGGCTCGCTCCCACCTGTGGACGGCCAGGCCGGCCGCCAGGCTCACCGCCAGCAGGGCGAGGGCGGTGGCTGGAATCTGCAGCACCTCTCGCTTCGGCCTGAGCTCGGTCTGGCCCAGGGGTGGAAAGGCCAGGTTCAGGTGGTCGGCCAGGCCAGGGTAGACGGCGAAGATGAAGCCGAAGAGGGCGACGTTGGCCAGCACCGCGATGAGAGCCAGGGCTTGGCCGTAGCGGTCCAGCCAGAAGGGGTAGGTCGCCACCAGGGGATGCTCAGCCCCTTGCCTTGGCGTCTCCTCCGCCGCGGCTGCTTGAGAGCGCTGGAGGCGCTGCAGCTCCGTGGTGAAGCGCACGCTGTTCTCGGGCGAGATGGCATAGGAGCGAGATGAGGTGACGATGTAGGTCAACTCCCAGGGCGAGTGGTGGCTGGAATAGAAGAGGGCCTCGCCGATGCCCGCCACGCTGGCTCGCCCCACGTGATAAGCCCACCAGTTGACCCCTCGGATCTCGGGGAAGCGCGCCTCCCGGCCGGGAACACACCGCTCGATTCGGCTCAACGGGATGAACTGGCGGATGAGCCCCCAGCGTATCGATAGGCCCTTCTCGTCCAGGGCGTAGCTCATGGTGAAGCAGGCATAGGTCCAGTAGGCGAAGATGGCTGCCAGGGCGATGAGGAGGAACGCGGTCCCAAAGGCCAGGAATTTGGCGGCCGAGATAGCCCAGGGGCTGGCGAAAGCCATCAGTAGGGCCGCCAGGAGCAGTGCCAGCGTAGCTATGGCGGCGCCGGTGGCCGTGCCGATCAGACGGGCAGGACGGTAGATCACCGGGGCGACGACGCCTTCATCTCCTATCTAGCGATGTGACAGGGCGTGCACCAGTGGGCGTACTTGCCGTTCTTGCCGCGCACCACGTCGAAGTAGAGGCGCTGGAGCTCGGCGGTGATCGGCCCCCGTTTGCCATCGCCCACAGGCCGGTGGTCAACCTCGATCACCGGTGTCACGTGGGCGGCTGTGCCTGTCATGAAGCACTCGTCGGCCAAGTAGAGCTCGCTGCGGTCGATGGGCCGCTCGCTGGTCTCGATGCCCAGCTCCTCGCGGGCCAGGGTGATGACAGTGTCGCGGGTTATGCCCACCAGGATGTTGGACCAGACGGGCGGGGTGATAAAGCGGCCGCCCTCGACGATGAAGATGTTCTCACCGCTGCCCTCCGAGACGTGACCGTCCTCGTTGAGCATGATGGCCTCGTCGTAGCCGTGCTCCGCCGCCTCCGTCTTGGCCAGGGCCGAGTTGACGTAGATGCCGTTGACCTTGGCCCGAGCGGGGATACTCGTATCCTCTATCCGCCGCCAGGAAGAGGTGCCGCAGCGAGCCCCCTTCTCGATGTCCAGATAGGGGCCGAAGGGGATGACGAAGATCAGGAAGTCGTCTTCCAGGTCGTGCAGGCGCACGCCCAGCGCCTCTGAGCTCTTGTAGGCGATGGGGCGAACGTAAACGTCCTCCTGATAGCCGCACATCTCCACCAGTTGCGCGGTGATATCGCACAGCTCGTCGATGCTGTAGGGGAGATCGATCTTGAGGACACGACAGCTCTGGCGCAGGCGCTGGTAGTGGTCGGCCAGGCGGAAGAGGTAGGGCTGCTTTTCCTCCTCGTTCCAGTTGCCGCGGATCCCCTCGAATACGGCGGTGCCATAGTTGAAGGCGTGGGTCATTACGCTGATGTTCGCCTCCGCCAGGGGGACGAACTGCTTGTGAAAGTAGGCATAGGGTGTGGCCATAGCAAGAACGCTCCTTTCGAGGGGAGTTGGGCCTATTATAGCAGTCTGACGTTCAAGCACAACTGCCGGCCAGGCCTCGTTGACTCTGCTAGGCTGTCCAGGCTATCTTGGAGATGTCGGGAGTGATGAAGCAGATGCCTGATTGGTTTCCCCTGGGCGATTGCCAGCTTCTGGTCGTGAGCGATGGCCTCCTCCGGCTGGACGCGGGCGCAGTCTTTGGCGTCACGCCGCGCGTGGTGTGGGAGCCCCTGGTGGGGCCCCTCGACGGGGAGCACCGCCTGGCCGTAGGCCTTAACTGCCTCCTAGTGCGCTCGCAGGGCAAGCTAATCCTGGTGGAGACGGGCGTGGGCAATAAGGCGACGCGTGTGCCCGGCGTCGCCGATGTCGCCCAGGCGGGAACGCTGCTGGCGGACATGGCCCGCCACGCCATCCGGCCCGAGGATGTGGACATCGTCATCAACACCCACCTCCACTTCGACCACTGCGGCGGCAACACTACCTACCGTGACGGCAAGCTGGCCCTCACCTTTCCCCGCGCCCATTACTTCCTCCAGAAGGGCGAGTGGGAGGAGGCCAACCACCCCAACGAGCGCACGCGGGCCAGCTACCTTCCCGAGAACCTGGAGCCCCTGGCTGGCAGCCGCCAACTGGAACTGGTGGAGGGCGAGGCGGAGGTGATCAAGGGCGTGCGCATCCTGCCCGCCCCCGGCCACACCGTCGATCATGCCATCGTCGAGGTGGCCTCCGCCGGCCAGACGGCCCTCTACATCGGCGACCTGGCCCAGCATCCGCTGATGCTGGAGCGCCTGGCCTGGATATCTTCCTTCGATGTGCTGCCCCTGCTCTCGCTGGAGACCAAGAAGCGCATCCTGGAGCGAGCGCTAGCTGAGAACGATCTGTTGGTTTGCGTGCACTGCCCGCCGCCCGGCCTCGGGCGCCTAAGGCTGGTCGACGGCAAGCGCAGGTGGGAGACGCTATGAGCAACGGCCAGGCTCCCACCCTGCGCCGCACCCCCCTCTACGCCCAGCATGTCGCTCTGGGCGGGCGCATGATTCCCTTCGTCGGCTGGGAGATGCCTGTTCAGTACAAGGGCATCGTCGAGGAGCACCACGCCGTTCGTCAGCGGGTTGGCCTGTTCGATGTCTCTCACATGGGCCGCCTGGAGGTGACCGGCCCCGATGCCGCCTCTTTCCTGCGCAGCCTGGTGACCTACGACATTGCCAGGCTGGCGGTGGGCGAGGGCCACTATGCCCTCGTCTGCCAGGAGGACGGGGGCATCCTGGACGACGTCTACGTCTTCCGCCTGGCCCCCGCCGGAGGCGGGCCAGCCTCCGCCGAAGGCGGACGTCCTCTGGCGTCTGGCGGAGACGAGCGCTTCCTGACGGTGGTCAACTCCGCCAACGCCGACAGGATCCGCGATTGGGCTCAGCGGCACCTGGCGCCCTCGCTGCGGGCGACGGTGGAGGATCGCCAGGCGGAAACAGTCATGCTGGCCCTTCAGGGCCCTGATGCGCAACGCTACCTGGCCCGCCTGATGCCATCTCTGGCTGAGGGCCTGGGCCGCCAGCGCGCCGCCGAGGTGTCCCTGGCTGGAGTCACCGTTTTCTTCTCCCGCACCGGTTACACGGGCGAGGACGGCGTCGAGATCATCCTGCCGTCCGCCGCTGGCGTCATCCTTTGGAAGTGGTTCGTCGAGCACGGCGTTCAACCCTGCGGCCTGGGCGCCCGCGATAGCCTGCGCCTGGAGGCGGCCCTCCCCCTCTACGGCAACGACATCGATGCCACCACCAACCCCTTCGAGGCCGGCCTGGGCTGGGTGGTGAGCCTCGACGATGGCGCCGATTTCATCGGCCGCGAAGCCCTGCTGCGCATCCACGAGGCCGGCGTCCAGCGTCACCTGGCCTGCCTCAAGGCCCTGGAACGGGGCGTTATGCGAGCGCACTGCCCCGTCCTGCGCTCGGGCCGCCGGGTGAGCGAGCTGACCAGCGGCGGCTTCTCGCCGACGCTGGGGGTGAGCATCGGCATGGCCTACCTGTCGCCGGAGCTGGCCGCCGTGGGCACGGAGCTGGAGGTGGATGTGCGGGGCAGGCCCCTGCGGGCGCAGGTGGTGCAGCGCCCGTTCTACAAGCGGCCCAAGGCGGCATAGCCCCAGGCCCGCATTGACTTGCCCCTCCCTCCGACGCTAATCTTGGGCTTACTAGTTCAGAGGAGAAGAGCCATGCCTAGCCCTGCCGACCGTCGCTACACCAAAGAGCACGAATGGGTGCGCGTCGAAGATAACGTGGGCACCGTCGGCATCACCGACTACGCCCAGGACCAGCTTGGTGACATCGTCTACCTCGACCTGCCCTCGCCGGGGACCCAGGTCAAGCAGCTCAACAAGCTGGGTGAGATCGAGTCGGTGAAGGCCGTCTCCGACCTGTACTCGCCCGTCAGCGGCGAGGTCGTGGCGGTCAACCAGGAGGTCATCGACAGGCCAGAGCTAGTGAACCAGTCGCCCTACGAGGAGGGCTGGCTGGTGCGCCTGCGCCTGGCCGACCCGGCCGAGGTGGACAATCTGCTCACCGCCAAGCAGTACGACGAGCTGATCGCCCAAGCCCGAGAAACATGACCCTGCCCTACGTCCCCAACACTGCGGCCGACCGTCAGGCCATGCTGGCCGCCATCGGCGTCGCCTCCGTCGAGGAGTTGTTCGCCGATATCCCGTCGGAGTTCCGTACCGGCGAGCTCGGCCTGCCGCCCGCCCTCTCGGAGCCGGAGTTGGTGCGCGAGCTATCGGCTCTGGCCGGGCGCAACCGGCCCGTCGACGGCATGCCTTGCTTTCTGGGCGGCGGCGCCTATCGCCACTTCATCCCCAGCGTGGTCAGCGAGGTCATCGGCCGCAGCGAGTTCGCCACCGCCTATACCCCCTACCAGGCGGAGATCAGCCAGGGCACGCTCCAGACCATCTTCGAGTTCCAGTCGATGGTCTGCGAGCTGACGGCCATGGACGTGGCCAACGCCGGCATGTACGACGGCGCCAGCGCCCTCGCCGAGGCGTGCCTGATGGCCGCTGGCGTCAGTGGCCGCCGGCGCATCGCTCTTCTTTCCACCCTTCATCCCCACTATCAGGCGGTGGTGCGCACCTACGCCTTCGGCCGCGGCCTGGCGGTGGATGTGCTGCCACCCGACGGCCTGGCCCTCAGCGAGGAGCACGCCTGCCTGGCCGTGCAGCAGCCCAATTTCTTTGGCCATTTCCTGCCCGACGCCGAAGCGGTGGGGAGGGCAGTCCATGCGGCGGGAGCCCTTTTCGTTGTGTCCGCCGACCCCATATCGCTGGGCTTGTTCCGACCGCCCGGCGAGTACGGGGCCGATGTCGCGGTGGGCGAGGGGCAGTCGCTGGGCAGCCCCCTGAACTTCGGCGGGCCCTATCTCGGCCTCTTCGCCTGTCGCCAGGAGTACCTGCGCCACATGCCGGGCCGAATCGTCGGCCGCACTAGCGATGCCCAGAGTCGCACTGGCTACGTCCTGACCCTCCAGACCCGCGAGCAGCACATCCGCCGCGAGAGGGCCACCTCCAACATCTGCACCAGCCAGCAGCTCGTCGCCCTGGCTGCCACCGTCTACCTGGCGGCGATGGGCAAGCAGGGCCTGCGCCAGGTGGCCGAGCTCTGCTATCACAAGGCCCACTACGCCGCCCAGCGCATCGCCCGGTTGCCCGGCTACTCCCTGGCTTTCGACGGCCTCTTCTTCAAAGAGTTCGTGGTGCGCTGCCCGCGGCCGCCGTCCGAGGTGAACCGCGCCCTGCTGGAGCGAGGCATCATCGGCGGCCTGGACGTGAGCCAGTATGTAGAGAACGGTCTTCTCCTCTGCCTGACGGAGATGAGCACCTGCGAGGAGATCGACCGCCTGGTGGAGGATCTGGCGGAGATCGGAGGCAGCGCATGAGCAGCGGCCCGAAGACACCCGATATCGGCGCTCGCCTCACCTTCGACCTGAGCAAGCCGGGGCGCAGGGCCTGCGCCCTGCCGCCCTGCGATGTCCCCGCGGCCGAGCTGCCGCCGCCGCAACTCCTGCGCCGAGAGCTCAACCTGCCCGAGCTGAGCCAGGTGGACCTGGTGCGCTACTTCCTGGCCCTCAGTCGCCTCAACTACAGCGTGGACAGCGGCTTCTACCCCCTGGGAAGCTGCACCATGAAGTACAACCCCAAGGTGCACGAGAAGCTGGCCTCTCTGCCCGGCTTCACCGGCCTCCACCCACTCCAGCCCCTGGCGACGGTGCAGGGGGCCCTCGCCCTGATGTACGACCTCCAGCGCTGGCTGGCTGACATCACCGGCCTCGATGCGGTGAGCCTGGCCCCGGCGGCCGGCGCTCAGGGCGAGCTCACTGGCATCCTGATGGTCAAGGCCTACCTGACCGACAGGGGCGAAGAGGGCCGCACCCGCGTCCTGGTGCCCGATTCCGCCCACGGCACCAACCCGGCCACCGCCGCCATGGGCGGCTTCGAGGTGGTGACGGTGGCCTCGGACAGTCAGGGCAACACCGACAGGCAGGCCCTGGCCTCGGCCCTGGACGATGGCGTGGCCGCCCTCATGCTCACTTTGCCCAACACCCTCGGCCTGTTCGACCCCAACATCGGCCGCATCGCCGAGATGCTCCACCGCAAGGGTGCCCTTCTCTACGGCGACGGCGCCAACCTGAATGCTCTCCTGGGCCGCGCCCGCTTCGGCGATATGGGCTTCGACATCGTCCATCTGAACATGCACAAGACCTTCAGTACCCCTCACGGCGGCGGCGGCCCAGGCTCCGGGCCTGTGGTCGTCAAGGGCTATCTGGCCCCCTACCTGCCGACGCCGGTGGTGGGCAAGGAGGGCGAAGGCTTCGTCCTAGCCACCCCCGAGCGGAGCATCGGCAGGGTTGGCGCATTCTATGGGCACTTTGGCGTGCTGGTGCGGGCCTACGCCTATCTCCGCACCCTGGGGGTTGAAGGCCTGCGTCAGGTGAGCGATAACGCCGTCATCAATGCCAACTACGTCCTGGCCCGCCTGCGCCCGGCCTACCACCTGCCCTACGACCGCCGCTGCATGCACGAGGTAGTGTTCTCCGGCAGCCGGCAGCGGGCGAAGGGCGTGCACACCTTGGATATCGCCAAGCGCCTCATCGACTACGGCTTCCATCCGCCCACCGTCTACTTTCCCCTCATCGTGGACGAGGCACTGATGATCGAGCCCACGGAGACGGAGAGCAAGGAGGCCCTGGACGCCTTCTGCGATGCCCTCCTGGCCATCGCCCGCGAGGCCGAGGAGGAGCCGCAGGTGGTGAAGGAGGCGCCTCACACTGCCCCCATCGGCCGCCTGGACGAGGCGACGGCTGCCCGCCGGCCGGTGCTGCGCTGGCGAAGGGAGGCCGGAGATGAATCGTAAGCCGAGAGGCTGGCTGCCGGGAATAGTGCTCACATTGGCTATCGCCGCCGTCCTCTCTCTCGCCGCCTGTGGTGGGGGAGGTGGGGGCGAGGAGCAGTCGCCCACGCCAGCGGACGAGACGGCAGGTGTCGAGCCGGAAGACCTAGACGCAATGATGCTCCAGGCGGATGATCTACCCCAGGGCTTCTCCTACGACGTCAGCAGCGAAGTGCCTGCTCTTCCGGGTGCGGGCGAGCCTGAACAGCGAATGGCAGGGCGCCGCCTGCGGTCGTTGCTGGAGGAAAGTCTGCAACAGGAGGGGAAGACTGTCTGCATCGTAAGTGACCTCGAGCTCTACGTGAGTGCCGAGGACGCCGCCGCCAGACTGGCAGGGGAACAGCAGGCGATGGCGGAGAAGGCAACCGCCGTTCCGGCGGAGGAGGGCACACTAGAGACGCTTGATCTGCCCGCCATGGGCGACGAGGCCGACGGCTTCTTCCTCTCCGCTCCCCAGGTGAGCTTCTGTGGCTGGCAAGCCGTGGCCGCCGAGGTGCTCTCTGTGACGTTTCGAAAGGGTAGACTGCTGGCCGATGTCAGGACCTACACCCTCGGCCAGGGCGCATCGACTGACCAAGCCATCGAACTGGCCAGGAAGCTCCTGGCTCGCATCGAGGCCGGCTTGGGCGAGCAATAAGGCAGGAGGTCGTCTTGAGCAATCGCATCTTCTCCGACCTGAACCCACCCCCGCGTATCCTTCTGGGCCCTGGGCCCTCCAACGTCCATCCCCGCGTCTATCAGGCCATGATGGCGCCGATCCTGGGCCATCTCGATCCTGACTTCCTCCACATCATGGACGAGACCAAGGAGCTCCTGCGGGCTGTGTTCCGCACCCAGAACGAGGAGACCATCGCCGTCTCGGGCACCGGCAGCGCCGGCATGGAAGCAGCCGTTGCCAATCTTATCGAGCCGGGCGAGCGGGCGGTGGTTTGCATCAACGGCTTCTTCGGCGACCGCATCGCCGAGATGGCCTCTCGCCATGGGGCGGAGGTGACACGGGTGGAGGCCGAGTGGGGTCGCATCATCGAGGCGGAGGCGGTGGAGGCAGCGCTCAAGGCCGCCGACCGCGCCTCTGGCACGAAGCTGGTGGCGATCGTCCACGCCGAGACCAGCACCGGCGTCCGCCAGCCCCTGGACGACATCGCCCGCCTGGCCCACGACCACGGCGCCCTGCTCCTGGTGGACACCGTTACCTCCCTGGGGGGATGCGAGGTGGCGGTGGACGATTGGGGCGTCGATGCCTGTTACAGCGCGTCCCAAAAATGCCTCTCCTGTCCGCCGGGGATGGCTCCCCTGACCTTCAGTCCTCGCGCCGCCGATGCTCTCCGCAGCCGCGAGACCAAGGTGCGTAGCTGGTATCTGGATATGACTCTCCTGGACAACTACTGGGGCGGCAAGCGGGCCTACCACCACACGGCGCCTATAACCATGGTCTACGCCCTGCGCGAGGGCCTGCGGCTGGTGCTGGAAGAGGGGCTGGAGGCCCGATTCGGCCGTCATCAGCGCAACGGCCAGGCACTGGGGGCCGGCCTGGAGGCCATGGGTCTGACTCTGCATACCCAGGAACCGTATCGCCTGCCCCTGCTCACCACCGTGCGCATCCCCGAGGGCGTCGAGGATCTGAAGCTGCGCCGCGCCCTTTTGTACGAGCACAATATCGAGATCGGCGGTGGGCTGGGGCCTCTGGCGGGCAAGGTATGGCGCATCGGCCTCATGGGCATCTCTTCTTCGGCAGAGAACGTGCTGGCGGTGCTCCAGGCCCTGGAGCAGGAGCTATCGGCTCAGGGGTTCCGTCTGGAGAAGGGCGCAGGCGTGGCCGCGGCCGATCGGGCGCTGGGGGGCGGGCTAGCTTAGCCCTCCACCCGCGGCACGGCAAGCTGGCCGAAGGGCAGCAGCAGAATGGTGGGCTCTCTCCCGCCGTTCCTTCGCCGGAAGTCGTCGCATAGGGCAGCCACCGTTTGGCCAATGTCCGGGCAGTGCTTCAGGTGAGCTTTCCTCGTCTGTTCGGGGCCCAGGGACGAATAGAGGTAGAGGTCGGCCTTGGCCTGCACCATGACCTGGCACTGTATCGCCCACTGCTCTAGCTCAGCGAACCCCGGCTCCAGCAGCATGGTCAGGAGTTCCTGGGGAGTCTGTCGCCAGGCAAGCATTTCGGCATAGTGGGCGTGGCCCAGGCCATCGGCGCATTCGGTGGCCAGAACGATAGCCCCACCCTCCTTCACCGCCTGGGCGGCCACCGACATCCCCTTGACCGACTGGTAGAGATTGATGTCGGCTGGATAGCCCATATTGGTGACCACCACAATGTCGTATCGCTGGGCCAGTGGCTGCAGGTAGGCCTTCTCGGCGAAGGCGATGCCGGCATCGTGGGCCTGGACCATCTCCCCGGTGAACACGCCCGTGATTTCCTTGCGCTCGTTCAGGCTGACGTTCACGATGAAGGCGGGCTGCGTGGCCAGAGCCACCTCCCGTATCTCCTCGAAGATGGGGTTTCCTTTCGCCTGGCACCAGGTGGCCCTGGGGTGGGCAAGCATAGAGCCGCCGTGGTTGCTCATGATGATCTCGGCGCCAGCGATGCCCGGCAGGACGGCCTTGCCGCCGCCGGAATAGCCGGCGAAGAGGTGGGGCTCCACGAAGCCGGTGAGGATCCTGACGTCGGCCCCCATGTAGTCGCCGCTGATCCAGATCTCCGCCCCGCGCTCGTTCTTGGCGAGGAAGACCTGCTGCCTCTTGTCTCTGGCGTCGTGCTGAACGATGCGATAGCGGTCGACGATCTCTTGCCCCAGCATCGCTATCAGCTCCTCGCGAGTGTTGGGGCGATGCGTGCCGGTGGCGTTGACCAGGGCGATGTCCTGGCTCGCCACTCCTGCCGCTGCCAGCTCGCTGAGGATGATCGGGAGGAGGATGTGGTTGGGCGTCGGGCGGGTGATATCGCTGAAGACGATGGCCACCCTATGGTCGGGCCGCACCAGCTCCGCCAGGGGCGGCGAGCCGATGGGCTGCCGCAGGGCCTGGCGCACGGCCTCCGCCGGCCAGGCCAAGGCTGGCACGCGCTTGGGTAGGAGCACCTGGGCCTGCTCTGGCAGCTCTACCTCCAGGCCCTGGCGTCCGTACGGGAGGTGAACCTTCATGTCGCTCCCTAGTCTAGACGGTCAGCGCCAGGTGTGTCTAGAATGGGGCCCTGGACTACAGAACCAGCAATGGGAGCGGGCGAGATGAGTATTCTGGACAAACTGCGCCTGGACGGAAAGGTAGCCATCGTGACTGGCGCTGGCCGCGGCCTGGGCCGGGCGATGTCCATCGCCCTGGCCGAGGCGGGTGCCGACATCGTGGCGGTGGCCCGCACTCAAGCCCAGTTGGAGCAGACGGCTCAGCAGGTGCTGGTCAGGGGGCGCCGCTGCCTGGTTGTGCCCACTGATGTCACCAACTCTGCCCAGGTGAACGCTATGGTGGAGCAGGCCATCGCCGAGTTCGGCCGGGTGGACATTCTGGTCAACAACGCCGGCGGCGCCACCTCCGGCTACGGCAAAGCCCTGCCCGACATCACTGACGAGGAGTGGCGGGTGGGAATCGATACCAACCTCACCAGCGCTTTCTATTGCACTCGGGCGGTCATTCCCCACATGCAGCGCCAGGGCGGCGGCAAGATCGTCAATATCTCCTCCGGCTACGGCCTGCGAGGGGGGCGCAACAACTATATCTACGCCTCGGCCAAGGCGGGCCTTATCAACTTCACCCGCTCCCTGGCTCTCACCTACGCCACCGACAACATCCAGGCCAACTGCATCGCCCCCGGCCTCTTCCCTCACACCGAGGAGATGGCACGGTTCTGGCGCGGCGGCAAGTACGTGCCCGTGGGGCGCCTGGGTCGCGCCGAAGAGCTGGGGCCAGCGCTGGTCTTCCTTGCCTCTGAGCTGTCGAATCACATGATGGGCGAGACGCTGGTCGTGGACGGCGGTGGCCTGGCCGGCGCTCATGCGCCTACCGGCCTGGCGCCCCGCATTCCCTTGTAAGAGGTGCGCACTATGGCGCAGAAAGACTTCGAGCTAGCTGGAAGGGTGGCGCTGGTTGTGGGGGGAGCGACCTCCCTCGGACGAGCGCTGGCTGTAGCCCTCGCCGAAGCGGGGGCCGACGTGGCGGTGACATCCTGCACACAGGACAAGCAGGAGGAGGTGGCCGTCAACTCGGCGGTGAACGAAGTGTGGGCCATCGGTCGCAAGGGTTTCGCCGCCGCCATCGATGCTACCGACGCCTCTCAGGTCGATGCAGTCGTCCAGCGAGTGGTGGACGAGCTGGGCGGCTTGCACATCCTGGTGAACAACCCCGACCTCCCCTTCGCCAAGCCCCTGGCGGAGTTCAGGGACGAGGAGTGGCAGCGAGTGCTGGCCACCAACCTGACAGCGGTATTCTTGGCCAGCCGGGCGGCCGCTCGGGTCATGCTTGGTCAGGGCAAGGGGAAGGTCATCAACATCAGCTCTCTGCTGGGCCAGGGCGGGCTCATCAACAGCGCCGCCTACTGCGCAGCCAAGGCGGGGGTGATTGGCATGACCCGTGCCCTCGCCCTGGAGTGGGCCCGCGACGGCATCAACGTCAACTGCATCGGCGTTGGCTTTCTGGACGATGTGCCCGGCATTGGCGGGGACGAAGCGCTGAAAGCGGCCCTCGAACGCTACCTGCCCATGCGCCGCCTCGCCCACTCGCAGGAGATGGCTGGCCTGGCCGTCTACCTGGCCTCCGACGCCAGCGACTTCGTCACCGGCCAGGCCATCTTCATCGAGGGCGGCGCCCTAAGCCACGCGTAGGGCTGCCAGCTCTATCCTTTGGTCACCTCGAAGGAGTCCTGAGCGATGAGCTGGCCCTCTATGAAAAAGTAGACGTGGTAGGTACCGGCGAAGAACGTGTCCTCGTAGGCGAAGTCCGCCCACTCATCGGCGCAAACGGTGCCCTCCGCCCAGGCGTACTCTCCCGCGGGGTCAAGTATCTCTATCAGAAAGTCGTAGCATTCGCCGGGCTCGCCGAACTTGTTGCGCAGCCCCAGATCCACCACTTCGCCGATGGCCACCGGCGTCCTGGGGGCCGAGGTCTGCCAGGTCAGGGTGGTGAAGTCGCCTCCCGGCGCTGGTCCCGGCGCGTACACCTGGAAGGAGTCCTCGGCGTATATGATGTCGCTCTGGGGCACGCCGAAGTAGACGGTGTAAGTGCCTGGGAGGTCTGTCTCGTCGAAGGGGAAGTACGTCCACTCGTCGCCAACGACCTCGTCCTCCATGTTCACAGGCGAGCCGTCCGGGAGGTTCACCTGCACGCCGATGGCGTAGGTCTCTCCGGGGGCACCGATTCTGTTCCTGATACCCAGATCCACCACCTCGCCGGCGGGCACCGGCTCCCTAGGAGCGGAGGTCTGCCAAGAGGCAGCAAACGGCGTCGGCCCGCCGGGTTCAGGGGTGGGCGTGGCAGGGGGCGCGGGCGTGAATGCCGGCGGGAGCGGTGGCGAAGGCGTGGGCGAGGGTCGCTCCAGGGGGGTGACGGCGGCCGTCGGGCTGGCCATGGGAGGGGCTGTAGGGGTGGCCTTCTCTTCCTCATCGCCTCCGCAGGCTGCCAGAGCCACGGCTGCCAAGACAAAGACGAGCAGTGCCAAGGCCTTGCCAGCGGCTGTGCGGCGGCTTGCAGCTCCGTACCTCATGCTCTTCCCTCCGGTCGCTCAGATATTGGAGCGGCTCTGGCCGCCGTCCACGCTGATGCAGGCGCCGGTCACCCAGCTAGCCCGCTCCGAGACCAGGAAGACCACCACATTGGCCACCTCCTCGGCGCTGCCGAAGCGACCCAGGGGGATGTTCTGCCGCACGAACTGGGCCATGCCCTCGGGGTCCTCCTGCTGGCGCCGCCACCAGGAGCCGCCGCGGTGGCTGATGCTGCCGGGAGCCACCGAGTTCACCCGAATGTTGTGGGGAGCAAGCTCCAGGGCCATCATCTTGGCGTGGCTGATCATGGCCGCCTTCATGGCGTTATAGGTGGCGATGCCCCCCGACTCGCGACCCCAGATGGAGGCGATGTGCACTATTGCCCCAGCGCCCGCTCGCTGCATATGGGGTACGACGAAGCGGGTGGCGCGGGCGGCCGTCAGAAGGGTCATCTGGAAAGTGGCCTGCCAGGCCTCATCCGAATCGGAGGCCACCGAGCCGTTGACGTTGTTCACCAGGATATCGATGCGCCCGAAGGCGTCGGCGGTGGCCTGCACCAGCCGCTCCATGTCCTCGGCCTTGGTGACGTCGGCCACCACCGCCAGGGCGCGCACGCCCTTGGCCTCGACCTCCTTCGCTGTCCCCGCCAGCCTCTCTTGGCCGCGGGCGCAGAGGGCGACGTTGCAGCCCTCCTCGGCCAGGCCCAGAGCGATAGCCCGGCCGATGCCGCGGCTGGCGCCGGTGACGATGGCTGTTTTGCCCTTCAGACCGAGGTCCATAGCACTGTCTGGCAGTACCCTGCATTCTAGCACAGAGGCCGTCTGACCCTCCATCTCTCACCTAGATTGAAACACCACGCGCGGCTGCAATGGGTTTGCCTTCATTGACACCATTTGTGGGCCTTGCTACGATACCTGACGCTGGAAGCGGCGATGCCCTATCAGACCATCAGGCTCTCGAAGCGCGACACCAT